>OLRN01001806.1_pt1 | contig 10607 bp, 8 predicted proteins | sample 1673001 | NCBI WGS metagenome assembly OLRN01 (sample SAMEA3136745, study PRJEB25190) | human gut metagenome | biome: human gut; feature: human-associated habitat; material: faeces | place: Austria | collected 2013 | reverse complement strand
CATTCTTTATCCTTTGACTTTCCATTAATTCACTGAGAAAACGCTCATCTGCCGATCTTTCGTATTCATCCGCCAGCAGACGATGCTTTTCATATTCTTTTTCCAGACGAAGCCGCCGCATCTGCCTGAGGCAGTCCTGCATAAGCTTATCCATATCTCCCTCCGGAAGCTGATGTGCCAAAATACGTGCCAGCGCTGTCTGCGCCGCGTCGTCCAGGACATTATTCAGCTTATCCGTTGTATAAGCGGTGCCAAGCTCGCACAACCTGTCAAACAGCTGTGCCAGCACAGCATCTTCAAAGCCTGTTTCCTTTACCTCCGCACGACATTCGTCACACATCTGCGGCTGCTCCAAAAGCAATCTCAGAAGCAGTTCTTCCGCCTGCTGACCGATACCGGCGCTTTTTTCCTCCGGAATCACCGTCGGCTGCCCAGTCTGCTGTCTGCCACCTCTGCGTGCTGCCTTGCGGTATTCTTCCGCAATCAGGCCTTCATCAATAGTCAGCCGCTGTGCCAGCCTTCGGATATGCTCCGACGCTTCAATTTCATTTTGACATTCTAATAGGAATGGTAGTATATTCGACACAGCCTCTACTTTTCCTGCTAAATTAGCAATATTATTTTGCAGGATAGTTTCATCTATTTGAAAATCAATACCATTCTGCGCCGCCGCCAGCACCTGTGCAAAAGCAGCGCTGCCATGCTGACGTACATATTCGTCGGGATCCTTGCCATCAGGTACACCTGCTATGCGTACCTTCAAGCCTGCTTCCCGAGCAATGCTCACGGCACGCACCGAAGCCTTGCGGCCTGCGCTGTCACTGTCATAGCAGAAGATTACTTCATCCGCCAGACGCTGCAGCAGCTTAGCCTGCTCCTGGGAAAAGGCCGTTCCCATAGATGCTACAACATTATCAAAGCCTGCCGCATGCAAGCTGATAGCATCCATATAACCTTCGACAACTACAGCCCGACCGCTTTTGCGGATAGCCTTCAAAGCTATATCCAGACCAAAAAGCAGCCTTCGCTTATTAAACCACTGCGTTTCCGCTGTATTCAGATATTTAGGCGTGCTGTTGTCCAGCACTCTGCCGCCAAAGCCGACTATACGTCCGCGCGCATCGCGGATAGGAATAATCACACGGTTGCGGAACTTGTCATAATAGCCGTCGCGCCCACGGGCCGCCAGTCCGGCAGCCTCCAGCACCTGCGGCTGACAGCCGCGCTTAGCAAGAGAGCTGACAAGCGCGGTAAAATTATTCAGCGCATAGCCTATGCCAAAGCCGGCAATAATTTCTTTGCCGATTCCGCGCCCTGCAAGATAAGCCAGGGCAGGTTCACCGTAAGCAGTTTTTGTAAGACAAGCCTGAAAAAATTTTGACGCCAGTTCATTAGCACTATAAATGCTGTCCCTTTGTTTCTCGCGCGCAATTTCGGCGGCCGTCTTCTGCTTTTCCGGTATCGGAATACCGTATCTGCCGGCCAACAGCTTTAATGCATCCATAAAGCTGCAGTTTTCGATTTTCATAATAAACTTAAAAATATCTCCGCCCTCATGGCAGCCAAAGCAATAAAACATGCTCTTGCCGGGGTTCACCGAAAAGGACGGTGTTTTTTCCCCGTGAAACGGGCAACAGCCCCAGTAGTTCTGCCCTTTCTTTTTCAACGGCACGTAACCGGAGATTATTTCTACCATATCAGCTGTGCTGCGCACCTGCTCTTTAAAGTTTTCAAAATCTCCGTTCATTACCCTCTCCGCCTCCAACTACTATATCACACATAATTTATATTCAATGTATAAAGGAAAAATCCTCTTTTTTTCTAAAAAAATCTTTTTTAACGCTTGCGCCGATTCTCTAAAAATACTATAATAAAGAGTACACTAAAAATTTCTCCTGTTTTTCATGCTACAAGAGGTGATTTATTCATGAAGAAATTTCTTTTAATATTAACTATGCTTGTTATGATGCTGCCTTCTATGTGCTTTGCCGACCCGGTAATCACCAGCGACAGCCGCACATTTAATCCGCTCACCGGCGTATATGACCTGCAGGGACACGTTTTTGTACAGTTTCCGGCACATGACACAACCTTAACCATTACCGGCGATGCCACCAAGGTATATCTTTATGCTATGGAGGTTCACGGCCAGGGCAATATTCATCTGAGCTTCGGCGATATGAGCTTTGCCTGCGATAAGGTAGATGTATATCATTCCGACAGAACTGCCTATGTAAACGGCAATCTTGTTTTCAATGATAACAGCAATAAAATTACCGCAGACAGCGGCAGCTACTGCTGGAAGACTAAAATTGCAGCCTTCCATGGTAATGTTACGGTCAACGGTCAACCGCATGATGGTGATGTAGCCTATAACGTCATGGAAAAAAGAATAACAGCGCAGTAAATTCTGTACAGACAAAAAATCAGCCCATGCTTTACAATACGTAAGGCATGGGTTTTCTGTTGCCAAAAAACAGGCTGCCGGTATATCCGACAGCCTGCATAAGCTTTAAAAATATTCGTTATTGTACGTGCGACATTTAGTGAAGAGCTCATCGAGCAGCTGCAGCTTCCGCACATCGCTGCATTTGATGCGCCCTGCCTCCCACAGCTCCGTTACGCTGAACGCACCGAAGTAAAGCTGGGTAAAGGCTCCCATATCCATGGTAACCTCCTCCTGCTCCAGCGTGCTGACTGCCTCCAGCTTGCCCGGTGACGTGCGCAGCTGCAGCAGATGATTATTACGCTCAATCATCTTATCCGTAAGCAGCATGACAACGCTGCCGCTGCTCATGCTTGCTGCTACCGGCAGCTTGGCGAGCGCCAAACGCGCATCAAGGCAGCGCGCCATCATAAACGGCTGCAGTCTGCCTGTAAGCGCCTGGTCCGCAAAGCTAAGATATGTTTTATCCCAAGGCTCCGCCAGCCAGCAAAACTCCTGCGCTTCGCTTCTGTGTCCTGCAGCATATTGCAACAGACGGTTCTTGGCTGCAGCATCCTGCGTAAGCAGCTCCTGCACGTTGAACGTGCCGTCAGTCAGCGAGTAAAGCATATAGCCAATAGCTTCTCCCGCACGGTAAACAACAGCGCACAGCACGTTTTCCTGCGTAACTACAGACAACAGCTTGCGCCATTGAAAAGCAGTGCGCTGCGGTACGCCGTTCCATGCTGCGGTAACACTTGCGTAAATATCTGCCAAAGGATTGCAAGGCTGAGCTTTTTCCTCAGTCACAGACTGCAGCAAGGAAACTAAATCCAGACGTTCTACCGACAGGTCATCACCTATTGCAGCAGGCTGAAGCTTTGTCAGCGGCATTTTATACTCATGACGGTAATAGCAATAAGCAAATTCGTACGGCAGATAAATTCCGGCGCTTATAGGCATCAGCGTTACAAAGGGAAAGCCCTGTGAACGCAGCACCTCAAAGGCAGTTTCCAGAAGCGGACGCAAAAGATGCTGTCCACGTGCTTCCGGAGCGGTGGCAATTCCTACAAAATACGGCACCAGCATCTCCTGCCCGCGCAAATGCAGCATATAAGGATTTACATGCAGCATCGTGCGCAGCTTTTCTTCCTCGCCGACCTTGTCAAAGCCGCCGATAACCATATTGTCCTTGCCGCAGTACTGCTCAAAATAGTACTGAAAGAAAGGCTCTGTCTTTTTTTCAAAGCAATAGTCCCAAAGCTCCTCTGCCTGGTACATACGCTCCTTGCTCAAGACACGGTAAATCATAAGCTACCTCACCCAATAATTACATTATATTTTTTCACCATAAATTCCGGATGCAGCGCCATTTTTGCCTCACGCAGACCGGGATGTCCCATATCCTCCTCACGGTTGAGATATTTTACATCCGTCCAGGCATGAGCGGCAAACTCCTTGGTAATAGCAGTATACAAGCCGCGCACATCGTGACGCGCCTTTTCTACATGCAGCACCGCTGTATCGTCGTTAATCTTTTTGCCAAAGCTGAATGCTTGAATTTTACCGTCGAAACGGATAGCACCGCCGCGCAGCTCCAGCTGCTCGAAGCTCAGGAAGGCCTCCTGGATAGCATATTTTTCGCACAGCAGCGAAGGATCCTCCGCCATATGCTCATCGCACCAGCGCTCGCCGAAGTTCAGGCATTCCATCATATTATCCATAGTAATCGGCTCATAAACAAAATCCGGATGCGCCTTAACAAAAGCATTATAGTGATTCTTCTGCCCGTGCAGCTTGCGGCCAGAAAGCGTTGCCAGCTTTTCCTGCAGATATACATAATCCCAGTTATCGCGGTCTTCTTCATATGTCAGACCCGGCATCACGCGCTCAAAACGCTCCTTGGTAAAATCATAGATACCATGCATCTCAAAAGGCTTGCCCTGATGCTCCTCCTTCAGCTCCTGCATCAAACGCGGCAAATCCTCATCGCGTCCGCCAAAAGGCTGAATGTAGAAATCAACGTTGTTGCGTTTAACCTTCAGCAAAAGGAAATCGTGCGCTACGCACCAATAAATATGATAGCAGTCACGCCAGACAAAAAGATTGGAAAAGGCACATTCGCTGCCATTTTGATGTGATTTTGATATATAGCTTTCAAACAAAGGCTTTTGTACCAATGTTACAGGTTTAAATTCTAAAATACTGATAACCCCCTAAAAAACTCATTACTGCTTGTATATTATAGCATATGAAATATAGTTTGCGTCATTGTAATTGCATTTTTAACATTAACTTCACAAAATAGATAACTACTATCCATTACCTATATTATAATATGCTGTTTCAGCTTTTCTGTAAAGTATGCACAAAAAAGTGCTTCAGTTACCAAAAGGTTACTTAACATTCTTAAGCATAAGCACAAAATAACCGCACAGCTTTTACACCGGCGGTTATTTTCGCTGTCGGTTGAATACGACACGCATAAATACATTATATTATTACAAAACCTGTATTAATCAAACTGACGCAGGCGCTTTTTGACCTGCTCTGCCAACAAAATACCGGCAACAGCCGTCAGCAGCTGCGGTACGCTCATCGCAAACATCACAGTCTTGCGCAGCGCAGGATTCGGCAGCGCCAAGAAGCTCAGCGCAGCCCAAGCTGCCAACAACATAACACAGGCCTTCGCCACAGGCGGCACACATAAAGCCAGCTTATGCCTGCCCTTAAACTGACGCGCAAGCAGCACAAAGATAAAATTGCCCAGCCAGATTACAGGAATCAGAAACGGCAGCAGCACCTGCCCCTGCACGTAAGCAGTCAGCGGCAGCAAAAACGCCAGCAACAGTGCTGTCTTCAGGCCGCCCAGCTGCAACGTGAGCACCAGCATCATATGCACCAAAGTACCGATGATAAACGTAGAAAGCAGCTGCGGCATCGGCAGCACCAGACGCAGCGACTGCAGCGCCAACGCCAAAGCCACCAATAACGCTCCCCGCACCAGCCTGCTGTTATTCATGCTTAGCAGGGCATTCTTTAGCTACAAATGCCATATATGCATCCTGCAGCTTTTGTGTCAGCTCGCCAACCTTACCGTCAGCAACGAAGCTGCGGTCGATTTTTGTAACAGGCATAAATTCGCAGCGCGGTCCGCAGAGGAAGGCTTCGTCTGCTTTGAGTGCGAAATCCTTATCAAAGGCTCTTTCGATAATCTGCAGATCCAGGTCTTTGGACAGGCGTTCCATCAGCAGACGGCGGGTAATGTTTTTATGAATAAAGTTGTTTTCGGGATGAGTCCACAGAATACCGTCTTTATAAATGAAGAAGCTGGCTTCCGTGCTTTCGGTAATTTTACCGTCGCGAACAAACAGGGAATCAAAAGCGTTGCCGATAACAGCCTTCTGTTTAGCCATTACCTCCGGCAGACGGTTCAGAGTATTGATATCGCAGCGCGCCCAACGTACGTCCTCAACAGTAATAACATTTACACCCTTGGCACGTTTTTCAGCCAGTGCCTCGCGGTCAACCGGTACAGCATACATAGTCAGATGCGGAATGCTCTGCTCCGGATAGGACAGAGCATAAGCACCGCTGCCACGGGTTACCTGAGTATATATTTCGCAGTCCTTCAGACCGGTTGCGGCCAGCAAGCTTTCATGGAACTCTACCAGCTCTTCAATCATATAAACGCCGGGGATTTTTACAGCGATTACGGAATCGAATAAATTGTTCATATGCGGCAGCAAAGCAAAGCAACGGCCGTTATAAACCGGTACAATTTCAAAAACGCCATCGCCAAAGTTATGGCCGCGGTCGTTAACGTCAATAAATGCTTCAGCTTCCGGCATAATCTCGCCATCTACCAAAACTAATTTTTCTTGTTGATTTTCGTTCATCTTTATTCCTCCAATTGCGCAAGTCACAATAAATTAACAAAATAAAGCATTATTTATGCAATAAATTCAGTCAAAAATATTGTATAATATATATTGAGATTATTTGTTTTGCAGTCTGCAGAGCTCGTAAAAAGCTTATGACTACATTTCAATTATTATACACCATTTAAAGCCACTTTGGCAAAAAATATCGCAAAGGAGATTCCCATGACTCATCTGCCTACTATTATTAATGATTTAGCAATGATTTTGCTTGTAGCCGGCGTCACGACTATTCTTTTCAAGAAAATTAATCAGCCGTTGGTGCTTGGTTACATTGTTGCCGGCTTCATCACCGGTCCGCACTTCAACTTCTTCCCGACGATTACCGATAAGGCCAACGTCCACGCCTGGTCGGAAATCGGTGTTATCTTCCTGCTGTTCGCGCTGGGACTGGAGTTCAGCTTTTACAAGCTGAAAAGCGTAGGCAGTACAGCCTTCATCGCCACCGCGGTAGAAATAGGCGGCATGCTGGCCGTGGGCTACTTCGCCGGTACGCTGCTGGGCTGGAACCATATGGACAGCCTTTTCCTGGGCGGTATGCTTTCTATGTCCTCCACCACGATTATTATCAAAGCCTTCGACGATTTAAAGCTCAGGGCGCAGCGCTTTACGGAAATAGTTTTCGGCGTGCTGATTATTGAAGATATCGCCGGTATCGTAATGATGGTGCTGCTTGCAACCATGGCTGTAGCCAGCGCCGACGTTTCCACGATGGAGCTGCTGCTCAGTATCGGACGCTTAATTTTCTTCCTCGTTTTATGGTTTGTTCTGGGTATGTATCTTGTCCCCAGCTTCTTTAAATGGGCCAAGCAGCTGATGAACGAAGAAACTCTGGTAGTTGTTTCCATTGGCCTGTGCCTCGGTATGGTTGTACTGGCAACTCAGCTCGGCTTCTCCTCCGCTTTGGGTGCCTTCATCATGGGCTCTTTGATTGCCGAAGCACCTAACGCCGAAAAAATCGAGCACCTCGTTGCTCCTATCAAGGATTTGTTCGGCGCTGTCTTTTTCGTATCCGTCGGCATGATGGTAGATCCCGCTATCCTGCTGGAGCAGGCACTGCCTATTTTCGTGCTGGTAGTAGCAACAATTATCGGCAAGCTGATTTTCTCCACCGGCGGCGTGCTGGCCTCCGGCCAAAGCCTCAACACCTCTGTACACTGCGGCTTCAGCCTGGCACAGATTGGTGAATTCTCCTTTATTATCGCTTCCCTCGGCATGAGCCTTGGCGTAATCAGCAGCTTTTTATATCCGATTATCGTAGCGGTATCCGTAATTACCACCTTTACTACTCCCTTCTGTATTATGGCAGCCGAGCCATTTTACCAAAAGCTGCTGAAGCTGCTGCCGTCGCAAGCTAAAAGCTGGCTTGACCGCTATACCGGTACCACAACTGATGACGATAAGGATCAGGACTGGAAGAACCTGCTGATGGGCTACACTATGCGTATGCTGATTTTCATTACGCTTTTGGCAGCCATCGCCTTAGGTGCGGAATATTATCTGCTGCCTTATCTGGGCAACACCTTGAAGCTGCCGTACAGCAGACTGCTGACCGCAGTAGCCACCTTTATCATCATGTCACCGATTTTGCGTGCTGTGCTTGTTAACCGCGCCGGCAACGGTGATTTATTCTCCAAGCTCTGGTTTAAAAAGCGTGCTAACCATCTGCCGTTAATGTTCCTTGTATTCGGCAAGCTGCTTGTAGCATCTGCTTCGCTGTACTTCATCTTCCACACTCTGTTGAATCTGCACGGCTTCCTGGCCTGCGTTTCTATATTGCTGGCAGCCTACTTCATCTCCTCCTCCGACTGGCTGATGAGCGAGTACCTGCGTATCGAATCACGCTTTTTGGTAAACCTTAACGAAAAGCACATGCGCAAGCATCGTGAAAGTGCTCCCGATGACAGCCGTACCTGGTTCGACGAGGATTTGCAGCTAGTTTATTACGATTTGCAAAAGGATTCTCCCATCAAAGGACGCAGCCTGCGCAGTCTTGGCTTCCGTGAAAGCTACGGCTGCAACGTTCTGCAACTTTTGGGCAGCAATCGCACTGTTGACATGCCCGGCGGTGAGCAGATAGTTGAGCAGGGAGATAAGCTGCTGCTCATCGGCACCGCCAGCCAGCTGCAGGTTTTTGCTGCTGCCGTAAGACAGCGCAGCTTAGGCCTGGAACGCTGCGATTTTCCGCAAAGCCTGCGTGAATTTATGCTGGATAACCACCAAAATAAACCGGAGCAGCAATTTCTCTCTTTGGCAATTACGATTGATAAGCATTCTCCTATTTTGGGAACATCACTGAAGGCTGCGGATTTGCGCAACAAATGGAGCTGCCTCGTTGTCGGTCTGGAGCGTGGCGCCTTTACGATTACTAATCCCCACGTTTCACTTGTTTTCGAAGAAAACGACCTGCTCTGGGTATTGGGTAAGCAAAAGATGATGAACACTTTAATCAGAGAAGAGATTTTGTAATACCGTTTTACGGTATATCTGTATATATTAAGCCGCTGTTTTTCACAGCGGCTTTTTTTCATGCGATTATTCCTCGCAACTGCAAGGCCTTTACCGCATCCTCCATCGTCTGCATACCGTAGCGCGCGCCTGTCTGCAGATAAGACTGCAGCTGATGCGTACGCCCCTCACGAATAAGATTGCGCATAGCAGGCGTTGCAACGAGCACCTCAAAGGCCGCCGCTCTGCCTGCTCTGTCGCAACGGGGCAAAAGCCTCTGGCAGCAAATCCCGAGCAGGCAGTCGGCCAGCTGCGTACACACATGCTGTCTGTCCGGCAACACATCAAGAATACGGTTTACCGTACCTGCAGCATCCTGCGTGTGCAGCGTTGCCAAAACAAGATGACCTGTTTCCGCCGCCGTCAACGCTATACCGATTGTTTCCGCATCTCTGAGCTCGCCAACTAAAATAACATCAGGGTCCTGCCTGAGCGCACTGCGCAGGCCGCTGGCAAAGCTCCTTGTATCACGCCCCACCTCGCGCTGGTTAATCAGTGCCAGGCCAGCAGGATAGACATATTCTACCGGGTCCTCCAGCGTCAGGATGTGTACAGCGCGCGTTTGATTTATCTGCTGTACCAGCGAGGCCAGCGTGGTGCTTTTGCCGCTGCCTGCCGGTCCGGTCACCAGGACCATCCCCTTGGTAAGCCTGGGGCACCTGTAACGAGCAGCAGACCGCTGCTGCTGCCCGCAAGCTTACTGATAATTTGTGGCAGGCCAAGACTGTTGCAGTCAGGAATACCCTTCGGCAGCAGACGAATCGCCGCCGCATAACCGTTGCCAAGACGGTAAATATTCAGCCGGCAGCGCTCCTGCAAGCCATCGCTAAAGGCAGCATCCACCTCGCCTGTCTGCAGCAGCTGCCGCTTTTCCTGCTCCGGCAGCAAGGCAAGCAACGCCTGCTCCAGCTTTTCCCGGGAAATAATTTCGTTTTGCAAAGACTGCAGGCTGCCATCCACGCGCACAATCGGCATTCCCTCAGGTGTAAGATGCAGGTCACTGGCTCCCATACTTTTTGCCTGCAGCAACAGCTTATCAAGCATTATCAGCCGCCCCGGTGATACCGACGCGCCACAATTCTTCAACCGTAGTTGCCCCCTGCAGCACCTTATCAACTGCGTCAGCATACAGACTGCACCAGCCCTGCTTACGTGCCTCCCGCAAAAGCTCTGCTTCATCGGCGCCGTTTACCAAGAGCTGCTGCATCCGTTTATCAAACACAATCAGCTCATGCAATGCCAGACGCCCTCTGTAACCGGTGCCGTGACAATGCTCACAGCCGTGAGCCTGCACCACTTGCAGACTTTCATCCGCTCTGCGCCCTAGATACTGCAGCTCCGCTGCCGTGGCCAAGCGCCGCTCGCCGCAATGGCGGCACGGACGGCGCAGCAAACGCTGTGCCAACACGCCACGCAACCCGGCAGCCAGCAGATAATCAGCAATTCCCATATCAAGCAGACGGTACACAGCGCCGATGGCATCATTTGTGTGCAATGTGCTCAAAACCAAATGACCTGTCAGCGCTGCATGTACCGCCATCGCCGCTGTTTCTTCATCTCTGATTTCACCCAGCATGATAACATCCGGATCCTGACGCACAACAGAACGCAGTCCTGCAGCAAAGGTAAGTCCGCTCCTGCGGTTGACCGCCACCTGATTAATCCCCGCCAGCTTATATTCCACCGGGTCCTCCAGCGTTATAATATTGCCGGCCGCAGCATCAAGCTCCTGC
>OLRN01001801.1_pt1 | contig 10628 bp, 10 predicted proteins | sample 1673001 | NCBI WGS metagenome assembly OLRN01 (sample SAMEA3136745, study PRJEB25190) | human gut metagenome | biome: human gut; feature: human-associated habitat; material: faeces | place: Austria | collected 2013 | reverse complement strand
AATTGTTTGTGGCACGTTACCAACTCTATTTGCCAAAGCGTGAAGAACTGCAAGCGCAACTTGATAAATTATTGGACGAAGCAGAGTAACAACAATAAAATAAGGACATTTCGATTTTATAGCATAATTATGAAAAGTAATATTGGTATACTAATCATTTTGTCTATTGTACTGACTATGTGCAGTATCAATATAAATGCACAAACGGTTGGATATACATATCGACCTTTGGCTGCCGAGGGATGCAATATGAAATATAGCGTTGCAAAGCAAGATACGGCATATTACATTATCGCAACCGTAAAGTCAGACAGACTGAATTTCCTGAAAGAATCAACCATGTTGTTGAAAACATTCGATGGTGAAGTTATTAAACTTTATGGTTCTCAGATTGGTAGCGGCTCCGAAACGGCAGGTATTGTTTCTGGCAATATAGTCCTTCCAGTGACAGAAATCAGTTCTACAGCTCAATTCAAGATAAGTCCACAACAATTTGAGTTGTTGAAAAAAGGCGTGGCCAAGATAAGGTTATCTACCATACCTATTGAGCATGAGCGGACATTTGCCAAAGATAAAATAGGCAAGAAACTTTATCAGTTCTTCTTGAAGCAGAAGAATAAGGACAATGATTTCTAACGATAGAAAATTACAATGAACGGAAAGCAATTAAAGAATAGCATATTACAATGGGCGATACAGGGAAAACTTGTACCGCAAGACCCTAATGACGAACCAGCAAGCGTTTTGCTTGATAAGATTCGCCAAGAGAAAGAACGCTTGATCAAGGAGAAGAAAATCAAGCGTGACAAGAACGCATCCATTATCTACCGTGGTGAGGACAATTCCTATTATGAGAAGATGCTCGCTACGGGAGAGGTGAAGTGTATAGATGAGGAAGTGCCGTTTGAGATACCAACATCTTGGAGTTGGGCGAGATTGATAAACATAACATCCATTTTGGGTGATGGCATTCATGGAACTCCAGAATACGATGTAACTGGAACTGTTTATTTTATAAATGGAAACAATCTAAGTAATGGAAGTATAGAGATTAAAGCTGATACAAAGAAGGTAAGCGAACAAGAGGCTGAAAAACATAAACGTCTGCTAAATTCAACAACAGTTTTAGTCTCTATAAATGGTACTTTGGGTAACGTCGCCTTTTACAAAGAAGAAAATGTAATTTTAGGTAAAAGTGCTTGCTATTTCAACTTGATGGGTAACATAAACAAACAATATATCAAACATATATTGGAGACTGAGTATTTTACTGAATACGCAAAAAATATTGCAACTGGTAGTACAATAAAGAATGTACCATTGGCAGGTATGAGAAATTTCTTAATACCTGTTCCACCTATTGCAGAGCAGCATCGTATTATACTTAGAATGGACGAATTGGCAAATTATATCACTCGTTATAATGATGCACAAGCAAAACTTGAATTACTAAACAATACATTGAATGAAAAGTTGAAGAAGGCAGTATTACAAGAAGCCATACAAGGTAAACTTGTTCCACAAATAGCAGAAGAAGGTACCGCAAAAGAACTGCTCGAACAAATAAAGGCTGAGAAGCAAAAACTCGTCAAAGAAGGCAAGCTAAAGAAGTCTGCCCTTAGCGATTCTATCATCTTCCGTGGTGACGATAACAAGTATTATGAGCAGATAGGTGCAAATTGCAATGATATAACAGATGAAATACCATTCGATTTGCCATACAATTGGTGTTGGTGTAGATTTTCCAATATCGTATCTATGACTATTGGAAAAACACCAGCAAGAGGTGAACAGACTTATTGGATAAACGGCAAATACAATTGGGTTTCAATATCAGATATGGTTGACGGAGACACAATTTCTACTACAAAAGAAAAGGTTTCAGATTTGGCTGTCAAAGAAATTTTCTCTGCTCCAATCAGTGAAAAGGGAAGTCTTCTTATGAGTTTCAAACTAAGCATTGGTAAAACTTCAATTTTGGATATTGACGCTTATCACAATGAAGCTATTATAACGATACATCCTGTCATTGATAAAGAATATGCTATGAGGAATTACCTGTTCAAAGTTTTACCTCTAATTGCCAATCTCGGAGATTCTAAAGATGCAATTAAAGGTAAAACTCTGAATAGTAAAAGTTTGGCGAATTTGTTGATACCTTTGCCACCGTTGCAAGAGCAACAACGTATAATAGAACGAATAAATCTGTTATCGAAGCAACTGCGATGATTGTTCAATCTTCAGAACTATTCTTTTCTGCTCTTGAAATGGCGGAATGCCAATTATAAGACCATAGAAAAGCTCCTTGTTGAGGTGTGGAATAGCAGCTCCTTTCTTTGAATTGCGCAAAGTTTCTTTGTAAAACTGTATAAATGCCAAAATATAAGGTTCATACAGTGAAGAACTTATCCATAGTTGCTTGAAAGTGCTACCCATATAGCCATCTTGTGGTACGATGAAAACTTCACCAGAGTTTTCACCGTCCACAAGCATTATATTGTCACCCTTATAGACAAGTTTGCCTTGTTCAATAATAGTTCCAGAACTTTTACCACGTAAGTATTTGGCATCTAACAGGCATTGCTTGCCAGTGGTTTTCAAGCCGTCTGTAAGTTGGCAAACAGCATATAATCGAGCAATAGACCAAGAACTTGGAAAGTCAAAAGGAAGTTCAATCTCTGTTACTTCGCTCCCTATCTGCTCATAATACTTGATAAAACCTCATTAATTTTGCCTACTATTCTTCCTTGTTCTGCCGTTGGAGGCAGTGGTAAATACAACTCTTTCAGCCGTTCTTTCCCCAGATTATAAAAAGCAGCACCAGACTTCTTAGTTATTCCTCGCATAGCCTCAATTAAGAATGGACTTTGAAGAAAATATGCAAGTAACAAGGAGTGATTAAAGTCTTGAATGTATGGGCTAATGATGAAGACAAAACCACCAGCACTAACATTTTTGTAGTCTTTTTCTATCACTGCCATTTTACCAATATTCTCCAAACTGGTTACAGCAGGAGTAATGATGCTGTTCTTTTTTAGAATGGTATTCGCATTGACAAACTCTTCTGACACAAATACGTCATCATCTTTGAATATATACTTATTGGGTAGAATGTTTCCACCACGTAATATTCTAATGCCTTTCTTGTTTGCGTTTGCTTGCTCTTTTTTGAACGAGGCACCTGTCTGTATTTCCAACAAGTCTTTGACTTTGCACCAAACCCATGTTTCGGGTATTTGAAACGGCAAAAACTCATCAATACAAACAGGACTATCGTCTATCAACTCATAATACTTGTTACAGACTTTATCTTTTGTACTATACGTTGTTGTTCAGCAAATGGCGGAATTGGAACAAGGTAGGCTTTTACTGTCTTTGTCGCCAATTCCTTTTGTTTTGTACTGCCGTCCGATTTGTCTTCTATAACAGACTGAACCGTATTACTTGCAAAATAGTAGTACAGGTATTCTGAAACGATGTGCGTTTTATATGGACGAATTACAGTAACATGGCTGTCAGCAACAGCCAATTCATAAGGGTTAAGTATCATGTAGTATATAGCCATTCGACCTAATGTTCCCAGTCCTGTAGAGTTCCACATCAAATCTCTATCTTGCAAAAAATACTCTTCATTATATGATGAAATACTCTGTGGCTCAATAAATTTCGCTTTCTCGATGGAAAATCCATCCCATTGATTGCATTTTTGAGCTACAACAGGATATTTCTTTATTGGGCTATATTTGGGCGATTTGCCTCTATGTATAAAAGAGCAAATATCGTCAAGTCGTACCCATGCCCAATTTGACGGTATCTCAAATGGTATTTCTTCATCAATACATACAGCCCCATCTTCCGACTTCTCCCAATACTTGTTATCGTCACCACGAAATATAACAGAAGAAGCTAAGGCTGACTTCTTCAACTTACCCTCTTTAACGAGTTTCTGCTTCTCAGCTTTTATTTGTTCAAGTAGCTCATGTGCTGTACCTTCTTCTGCTATTTGCGGAACGAGTTTGCCTTGAATAGCCTCTTGAAGGATGCTCTTACGAATAGTATAGGAAAGTTCTTCATTTAACTTATTAAGTTTATCCTGCGCTTTTCCATACTCATCTATATATGGCATCAACTCCTTTGCTTTTGTATCAATACGGAACTGCTCCGAAAGAGGTGGAAGTGGAACTAACAGAGACGTCATTGTTTCTGTGCTTACACGAGGCATTTTTACACCAAATGTTGCAGAATTGATATAGTCATCTACATATGGTGATTTCAAAAAGCTAACAATATAATCTTTGCATATATTGCCATAGCAAGTGAAAGGTATGATTTCGGGAGTACAAATACCTCCTTCAGGTGCAACGAGTATCTTTAATAAATATGGACGGAGTTTGCTGTATAAAATATCACCACGGTTGAATATTGTCTTGTCACCGATGGCTTTTCGCTCACCAACGGTCTTGATATTCAGTAGTCTTCCTCCTTTTTCTATATCCTCCAAATCCAATCCCCACAATTGAGAATCGGCTTTCGATGCGTTGATTTTTCTTTTCGTTTGGGCATAAGTTGATATTTCTCCCAATCTGCACCATTCCCACCCCTGCGGTATCTCAAACGGCACTTCCTCATCAATGCATTTCACCTCTCCCGTAGCAAGTATCTTCTCATAATAGGAACTCATAGAACAAATCCATGCCTATTTATTAGGACAACATAATGTTTCACTAATAAACGATTAGAAATGGAATTAGACAAATTTGAAGAGTTCCTAAGCCAAGGCAATATGGCTAAGAACACGATTTCGGCATATCTGTATGCCGTGAAGGAGTTTGGCTCTCGACACAAAGAGTTGAACAAGAGAAACTTGTTGGTTTACAAGACCTACTTGATTGAGACTTACAAACCAAAGACGGTGAACCTCCGTATTCAGGCGTTGAACAAGTACCTTGTATTTGTAGGCAAGACTAAGCTCCGCTTGAAGTCGGTCAAGGTACAGCAACGTTCTTATTTGGAGAATGTCATCAGCAATGCCGACTACACCTTCTTGAAGAACAAATTGAAGAAGGAAGACAACTTGGAGTGGTACTTTGTGGTGCGTTTCTTGGCTGCGACTGGTGCCAGAGTGAGCGAACTTGTGCAAATCAAGATTGAGCACGTGCAAGTAGGCTATTACGACATCTACACCAAGGGTGGCAAGATACGGCGTATCTATATCCCAAAGACATTGCGCACAGAAACAGAAAAGTGGTTGCAGACACTCAACCGTACAAGTGGCTATCTCTTTCTCAATCGCTTTGGCGAGCGTATTACTACAAGAGGCATATCACAGCAGTTGAAGAACTATGCGGTGAAGTATGGCTTGAATGAAAAAGTGGTGTACCCTCACTCGTTCCGCCATCGTTATGCCAAGAATTTCTTGGAGAAATTCAACGACATTGCCCTGCTTGCAGACCTTATGGGACATGAAAGCATCGAAACGACACGTATCTATCTACGAAGAAGCAGCATTGAGCAACAAGAGATAGTTGACAAAGTGATAACCTGGTAATCGGAGCATATTCTATATTTTTTGATATGTTATCCATGCTATTAAACTATGCAAACGAGTATATGCTTTTTACAACAAGTAGAGTTGATTATCAGTGTTTTGCATTACCTTTGCACTCAAAAGAAAATACGCATGGGACTATTCAAGACGATAAAAGACATATTCAGCAACGGCAAAGGCAAGGAGACAAACACACAAGAGAACGTTTCCTTGCCTTCTTCTATAAATGTACCTCAACAGTCCACCAAGCAGCCTTTGGTAATGCCTGGTGTTACAGAGGTTATAAAGGCAAGGTCATATCTGAAAGCAAATGACACAGAACAGACTAAATGCCAATACGAGAGTGCGGTTCAAAAAGGATATTCATTGAACCTTGAACCCTATAATTGGCTACTTCGCCATTATACAAGCAAAGAACAATGGAGCGATGCCAAGCGTGTTCTGTTGCTTGTCCCTGCAAAATTCAGCCAAGATGCGATTGTTGTCGAATTTAGGGAAGTAATAAGGCAACGAGAAGACAAACTACCCAAACAAGCCAATCTCCACAGAAACATTACCACCAAAGACACATTGGCAAACCGATACAAAAGTTTGATTGCTCAACTGCCCGAATTTGATTTCTACACAAGTGGAAACGATACTTTGTTTTCAGAAGACGCTCCAGCGTGCCGTCAGATAGAAGATATAATCAGCCATATAGAGAATGAACTACGCAAGGCAAAGGTTGCCGAGAAAAGCAAGGATTACATCACCGCAACCAATATCTATGAAGAGCTGATTGCCAATGGCTATTGGAAGCCAGAGCCTTACAACCGTCTGCATTATATCTATGACAAGGCTGGACTTACAAATGGGGTAAGGGAGTTACTTGTTCTTGCAATAAGTTTCTTTGAAAATCAACAAAAGGAACAGAAACAGGAATTATTACGCCTTGCCGACAAGTACAAAAGCAGAGCCTATGCAGAGGCGAAAATAAATCAAGGAAAGACAGTGGCATATTTCGATGGTTTCTTTGAAATATACATGCCTTTCCCTGATATTGATGTCTGGAAGCGAATACTCGCTGACACTACCGCTTAATGCCCGAACTCTTCTTGGGATAGTGTTTGCTGTGGGCGAATCTCATGCAACGTCTGGCAAAGCTGAAAATATCCTCGTCCTTATCCCTCCAAGGCAATTCCGAATTGGAGCCACCGCCACCTCCCGACTGCGTGATGCTTGTTGCCCCATTGACGCCCTCAATGAACATCTTGACAGCTGTGCCAAGCACGTCTTTGAAACGCATATCGCACATATCTTCAATGATGGTGTTCTCTGCCATTTTCTTGGCTTCGGGTACATTGGCGCAAATTCTACTGCTCATCGTCAGCAGTTCTTGGAAACTGCCAGCAAGAATAGAGGCTTGGGCGTATGTCTGCAAAGTACGTGATGTCTGCTCCTGCACGACACGCAAAGTTTCAGCCTCAGACTTCTGCGCCCTTGTCATGGCTCTGAACTCGGCAAGGGCTTCATCGGCTGCACTCAGTTTTTCTCGTTTGTCCGTCAGCTTGAACTCCAAGGTGGACAACTGACTTTTGAGCCGTTCCAGTTCCTTTAACAACTCGGAATGTTCGCCATTCTGTTGTTCCAACTGTTTCTCAACCTCATGGATTTTGTTCTCCACCTCGGACTTCTGGTGAGTGAGGTTTTCTATCATCGTTTTCAGACCTTTAACGGCATTCTCCTTTCTGCGAATGTCAAGTTCCAGTTTGCCATTTGCGATTTCCAACTCACGGCTTTCGGCTTGGAGTTGTCTATACCATTCGTCACGAGGGACATGCTGGGCATTGGTAGCCGAAACGGATTCGCCACGTACCAAGCCCCACTTTTTGTTGACCTCTGCCAAATAGTCGTGGATAGCATCCAGTTTGTTTGCGTCACCACCAAAAGTGTCTCTGTATTTGATACGCATCTTCTGTTTCTTCTCATCGTACATAATGGGCGTGACAAGGCAATGGATATGCGGTGAAGACTCGTCAAGATGAACGGAAAAGTCAATGATATTGTCTTCGCCCCATGCATCGGCAACAGCCTTGTAGATGTCCTTTGCCCACAATTCTATCTCCGCTTTGCGCTTGACATGACTGTTGTCTGCGCCTTTCGCTCGCTCCACATTCTGGTCTCCGAAAGCCATTTCTCGCATTCTGTCGGCATCGCCCGAAAATATCATGTTGCAGGCAATGCGATATTTGGGCGTTTCAAGCCCTTTGTTAGGGTCTTCCGCACCAGTGGCTTCCAAGCGGTCTTGAAACCGCTCCAAAATGGGCTTAGAAGAGCCGAGAGGTACAATCTTATCGCCCTTGACTATCTCAAAGTTGAGATGCGCACGGCTCTTGTCGTAGTTAAACTTCTTGTTGAAGGCTTTTGCTTCCCATTGGGATTCCGTCCAACGCCTCTGATGTTCGTTATCTTCACCTGCCGAAAACGACTTGACGGCTTGTTGGTGAAACACTTGGTATTCTGGCATAATGTCATTTCTTAGATGGGGTAATGAAATTTATAAAATGAGCTTGCTCTGGTGTCCTCCTGAGGGCTTGCCCGACGGAGCATAATTCGGTTGGTGATAACCATACCGAGGATTATGTTCCCCATCTACATTATGCGTACATATAGGCAAGCCTCTTCTGTTGTGTACCATCACTGCTCTAAAACGGTTTTGATGAAGTCTTGGCATTGCGTTCTTACTGGCAAACTGACAGCATGAAGGCAAATGCCAAGACTAAAAATGAATGAACGGTAGGTTACATTTCACGTTGCTCGTGGAATTGCTCCATATCTTCCGCCAACAACTGCTCTCTCACATCATCAGGGATTTCTTCCAAGGAATGGATTTGCTCCATTTCCGAAGGAGTGATTTCTGATGAATCGGAAGAAGGCAAAGGCAAAGTTGAAGAAGTCGGATCTGAAACAGACTTGTTCGGGTTCTGTTCCGACTTCGCTTTGCCGTTGTCTCGCTTATAAAGGGCATTGGCTGTATAAACCGTTTCACCCTCATGCTTCCACGCTGCTATGCACCTCATATCCATAATGGTGGTAAGGCAATCAGTTTTTATTGTTACGATACCCAACTGTTCCAACTGTTTCAAGAAGCGGATAACTGTCTTTCGGTTGCAGTTCCATTCCTTTGAAAGTTCAAGGGCAGATACACAAGTTTGTCCTTGCATTAGTGGTTTGGATATGCCACGCTTGGTATAGGTGGTATCGGCAGTTGCCGTGTGGTGAAGCAGTCTGCGGAAACATTGTATTCTGTTGATGCCTCCCTCGTTGCTACTGAGAAAATTCAGTTGTTCGTCCGTCAATGACAGATAGTAAGTGACAGGGCGAGTTTTGTCTATCTCTTTTCTTTCCATGTCCGAATGGTTTATAAATGGTGAATGACTGAAAGGACAACAAATCATCGGTGAAGACCATGCTGTTGCCGTGGCATATCCTCACTGACAATCTCCATGAGTTTTCTATCCAAGCGTTGAAGTTCATCTTTGTTAAGACTGTTTATTGCCTCTATGCTTACTCGTAATGCAACGGCACGTCTTCCATACAAAATGGCTTGTTCGTCATTGTCTATGGCATGGTTTGCACCAGTTGCTTCAATGTAATCATTGACGGCATCCCTCATGGATAGTTCACGAAGTCCTGTCTTAGCCCAGAGGACAGACAGTTTGACTGCCTGTTCCTTCTTGGCTTCAAATTCTGTTGTCCTCATGGCTACTTGACACTTAAATTTTTCAAGATACGGTTGGCTTCTTCTGAAACCTGCGCCTTTGACGCAATCGCATTTCTGCGAATCCATGTCAAGAGTTCCGCTTTCTCGAAATACACCATCTTGCCATTCGGCTTGTAATAAGGAATGGTCTGCTCATGGGTCATCTTGTAGAGCGAACTTTTTGTCACTCCCATAAATCGGGCAGCTTCTTCCAAAGTCAGCACTTCCTTACCTGCTGACAGGGTATTTTCAAGCACTTCTACTCGCTTGGCGAGTTTTAGGTTCTCCAGCATGAGTGCTTGAACATCTGGAGTTACACTTTGATTGGTTCGTGATTCCATAATCTGTTGATGTTTTAATTTGACTATTTCATCATGACCATTGTTTGTGATTGCAAGTTGAAAGTGGTGCAAAGTTATGTAAGATATTTCTCATTCTGTTAGAAATGCTTGGTCAATGACGAAATCTTAAGCTATATTATAATAATGAAGTTATTTCATACTCTAAATCATACTTGGATGAAATAAAGTGAAGACAAAATCAAACTTAGAAACGATAGTAAGAATACAAGAGAAACGCTGTTTTTGGAACTTGGTTGTCAAATCCTCAAAACAGCCATAAAATGCAGAAATGGTGCTTGGGCTGTAATTTTATAGTTGCAAATACGCAATTATCTCTTTTTATTTGGAAATTTTTGTTGCACGTTTGTTACGTGGAGGTGTTTTATAAAATAACAATACTGATAATCAGTGAGTTACACAGCGAAATAATCCCACGAAGTAGAGCATCGCACCATAAAAATGTACCGTCAGATACCTTGTCAGCCATTTGGCCCAAGCTCCTTCCCATTTGGGCAAGAGGCTGAAAGCCCATTGTATCGGTCCGAAAATCGTGAGCATTCCGAGCAGGATTTGCTGGCAGTAAATCGTTGCCCACCAGCCTATGCGAAATACAATTAAAGCTATGAGCATCACGATTTTATCTATTCCTACAACAATCCCGGAAGTAAGTGAAGTGAACCAAAGTTTGGCTGCATCCTTTTCCATATTGGTCACTTCGTCCACCCCGGTCTGTTCCATAGTGGCTTCTATCAGATTAGGGTCGGAAGTTCCGCTGTGTGCCACATCCGCCTGTGCTTGCAGGCTGGTGTACATCGTATCTCTTGCATAGATGAGTTGCTGCACCTCCTGAAATTTATCCTCTATCTGTGTGGCTTCTGCCTGGTACAGGTCATGAGTGTAAGAGCCGATACAGTTCGGAATATAGGATAGGAAATCCAACACGCACCAGTTGCTCCCGCTGTTTGCCATGCCCGTGTCTGCCGGAGGATACCACCAG
>OLRN01001790.1_pt1 | contig 10713 bp, 7 predicted proteins | sample 1673001 | NCBI WGS metagenome assembly OLRN01 (sample SAMEA3136745, study PRJEB25190) | human gut metagenome | biome: human gut; feature: human-associated habitat; material: faeces | place: Austria | collected 2013 | reverse complement strand
GAGCATGATTGCCTGTATGTACTATAAAGTTTTCTGCTATTGCGCAATAGCCTTTGCAGATAAACTTAGCATTCAGAGCAGAGATATTTGCTTTGGGTCCCAATCCAATATTTGGACCAAGAGAAATGCTCTTAGGGTTGCAAAAACTATAGAGGGGGGGGATAATTATCACACTATTATCGCATTGCCCAAACGGCCTTTTACCTATAAAAAAGCTTTTGATACGTTCTGATGCAATCCAACAATTTCTTATAAAAAGATTGTTTTTAATTTTTCGTTTTATATTCATAATTTCCAAATACTTACCATCTACTTCCAAACTGTAGGCATAGTATACATACTATATATGCGTTCCTTAGCCTTGGCTGCAAACTTATTTTTCTGATCACTATCAATTAATGACACAACTGATTGGTACACCTCATCGGCACTTCTTGGCTTGAAGCAAACGCCACATGCATCTTCATTAATATTAAGCATTTCTGGAATTGCTCCAACATTTGACGACACAATAGGACAACCACAAGCCATAGCTTCCAAAATTACATTTGGGAAACCTTCTGTATATGAGGGAAACACAAACATATCGGCTTGAAAGAGATCCTTAATTACTTCTTTATGAGTTACTTCGCCCACAAACTTAATCCAAGACGTATCTTTATTCATATTGCGAGCAATATCTAACATTTGTTCTTTAACTTCTGGTAGGTACTTACCTACTATACGAAGCTCGATGTTTGGAATACGACAACATCCATCAATAAGCTCCATCACTCCCTTCGTAGGTATTACATGACCACAATACAACAAACGACGTGGAATTCTTTCATATTTGCCATCACTTTCACCAATAATTTTCAATACATCCATACCGATAGGATTTGGCAAATAAATAACGCTCTTAAAACCTTCCGCAATAAGAGTTTCTTCAGAAGGTCGATTCATCACGACTGGTATATCACACATGTGCAATACCTTTTCTAGTAGTTTCCACTCCCAGTTACGTGATTTTGCTAAATCTGGTATACGACCAAAATGAAAATGAACAATAGTTTTTATTCCACGTTTTTTAGCAGCACGAAGCAATAGAAAATCACGGAAAAGCCCCAACCCAGCACAAGTGCAGATATGAACCACATTAGGACACTCTGTATTCATCTTGCTTATAGCCTCTTTAATCGCACGACTATATTCACGATAACCATTTCTTATACGAGAAAAAATAGGCTGGTTTTCAGCTACATCCGTATAACGATCAAAAGATACAGGTATTAGATTTAGCTCATTATTTGCATATTGATTGTAATATGCAATAACATACCTGCCCCATGTATTGATACCACCTTTTACAACATTAGGCGAGTCTAAGTATGGAGAACAAAATAGGACTTTCATTTATTTTCTATGATCTTAATGTATTTATCAACAAAAGATTTTTCTGAAAGAAGTCGCTCTGCTTTATCACGAGACTGCTTACAAAAAACAGAATATTTATTATCTGTAATATTTAATGCTCTTTCAACTGCATCTGCAATAGATTTTGGATCACAAGGATTAAAAAGGAAACCATTCTCACCCTCCTTTACATAGACAGAATTATCACAGACCTCACTACAAATAACAGGACGTCCACACGACATTGCTTCGCATATCACATTGGGAGTACCTTCATAAAAAGAAGGGAGACAAAAAAAGTCGGCACCTTGATAAACTTGCATTATTTGTCTTGTTTTCTCTTTCAATGTGATATAATCTTGTAAATTATATTCCTCTATCTTTTGCTGACACTGCTCAAAGTAGTCTATGTCAGATTTACTTTTCCCATACCAAGAAACATGAAAATTACATCCTTTTGCTACAACATCCTTTACTGCTTCAATAAAACCTAATGTGTTTTTTGAAGCCCAAATAGTTGCAACAACAACAATTTCAGGCTTGATATTTTTCGACCTTTCTATAAAATTGAAATGGTCTAAATCTACAAAATTAGTTATTGCCTTGAGTTTACACTTCATCCAAGCATAATGCGTAGATAAAAAATTTTGCTGTGCATAGCTATTAGGAACAATGGCGTCAGCCCATCTATATAAGAAGAAGCGAACACGTTCGTTCATTCCAATAGTTTGCGTAGTATTGCGCTCGCTTACTATTAATCGAAACTTACAACCAGAAGCCTTTGCAATGCAAGCAACCAAGGATGGTGTTTCTTGATAGGCAATAACACAATCAGGACGTTCTTTTTTAAAGAAAGAACGAACAGCCATAATTCTTTTAAGAATATTGTTAGCCTGTGGTATAAGGATATTACGTACACAATTTTCATCTAACCGATACTTGTAGAAATCTATATCGTAATATGTTGCTACCGTAACTTCGTACCCTGCATCCTTAAGCATTATTGCCAAACCTACCAACTGACGTTGAGCTCCACCTGCACCAAGACTATCTGTGAAGAGTATTATTTTTTTCATTTTTTTAATCCTCAAATAAATAGTTGTGTTTTATTTTTGTTATTTTATTATTGATTACAAATTCGCCCCCTCGTTGGGCAACCATTTAGTTTTATCAATTCTCCAAGATACTCGTTCCATTCTGTTGGACTAAATTTGCCAAACCCAGCCGCAGGATAAAATGTTATTTCCCCAAAATACACCTTATTATCTATCAGATATAAATCTATACGAGAGAATCTTAAATCTTTGCTCAATTTGCGACAAATATCTTTCATCGTTCCTATATTTGTTGGTTTTGCTACAGGAGTTGTACCATTTTTTACAACAGGATTTAATCCCACGAACGGCATGTGATTCCACTCCATATCGTAGAAATCGATAGTCTCTTTAGTATTTCGATCGCGAATAACTTGACAATAGTGTGGTTCACCATTAAAGCAGAAGAATTTATAATCTGGTAAATCAGACAGCTTTGCATCCTCTTTTTCTCTATGCTCAGCCATAAACTTCTCTGCAATAATTTTTCGTGGTACATTCAGATAAGGCTTCTCTCTATATAATATTCCTGCATTTGACTGCATAGAGACCTTCAACTTTTTTATTGCCTTATCTTTGTCAAAATGGATTTTGTCTGAACATACAACCACTCCACAACCGCCGCCGCCATGAGTAGTCTTTAATACAAACTGGTCTGGAAGAGAATCCCAATCAATATCTTCGACTCTATCCCATACACCTAGAGTAGGGATTATATATTCCTGACCAATACGTTCTGCAACATAATCCTTTACTGCCAACTTATCCACCATTTGCGTATACTCTGGCTTATAGTCATATACCTTCAGCCATTGTAACTTCTCGGTAAATGTTTTTGGATTTCTCCAATTAATCCAATGCCCCATTTGACATCTGTATCTAAGTGATAGATAAAGTTTATCAGGGAGAAAACCAAAGAAGTTCTTTACTATAGAGTCACAGAACTGTGCTCTATTGTGGAGTAAGTACTCTACTCCTTTCTTTATTGAAAACATATAATTAATCGTTTAAATCTTTACGTATAATAGGGTTTTCCATTGCAGCTAAGGCGTAGGCCAATGCTGAAGTTGAGAAAATTGTCATACCATTAATGGACATGGAAATCATAGACTTAAAAAGATAAGTGATTAGGAATATTATTATTATTATTGTAATATTCGCACAACGCATTGAAAAACTTCGATAAGCACTTACAATTATTGTACACCAATAATTTAGCAATAAGAAAATTCCTAACAGGCCTTGATTCATCATAGTTTCTATCCAATCATGATGGGCATATTCACCCATATTCTTAAGAGTTCCATCTGCGCCATACCCCAATAGGTATTCATGAGGTGATGCATTATTAAAAAAGAAATCTATAAATCTAGGATACATATCTTCTCTATTACTCATATCACCATACATTGTTTTTTGTAAACGCAATTGCATATAGTCACTTGTTGCAAGTTGATGTTGAAAAAACATAATACCACCAACAACAACTATAACACCCAAGAGTATATATAATAATTTCCTTTTCCCTTTAGCATTTTTAAAACTCTCCCATACGAAATAGGCACATCCTATTACAGCTACAATAATGGCACCTCTCTTCATTCCAGATACAACAAAAAAGAAAATAAGGAACAAAAATAAGTATTGATATAATGCTTTTTTCTTTAAAAAAACGACTAAAGGAAGTAAGGAAACTACAAAATAACCTGCATTGTTTGTCACCTCATCACGGTCTCCTTTTAACATAGCTTGCGCTTGTTGGTAATAAAAGGAAGCAATGGCTGTCATTAAAAAAACAAATGACATGTTATAAAACCATACGCTATTTATTTTACCTACTTTTGCAAAATAATAATACGCAAAGACTGGTAATATTGATAATTCATATTCTTTAAAATAAGTTGTCGCATCATTTACATATTGCCATCCTGAGGTATTTGCCAATAAACGTAACAAACCATAGACACCAAACATGAAAGCTAAATATTGCAAAGCCTTAATAACTCTATGAACATGCTTAAATTGTAAGACTTTTATAAAGTAATATATAGACATCAATAAAAATGATGCTAATAATCCTTGAGAAATCATACTACCCTCTGGATATAAAAATCCTTGCATGTAATAGAGACACCAAATGATACTATACACATTCTCTTGCCTAAAAATCTTTCTCATTATTATATACGATTATGTTTCAATGCATATACCAACTTATCTCGATGAGCTTCACATGAAATGTGGTTTAGAATCATTAATTCTTTATTGTTACTTATAAGAGAAGGAAGAATCCCCATATCAAAAAGTTTCGTCTGTATACGTCCAGAATAAGGTTCAAGAATAAATCTTTCGAAATCAGCACAAGTTGCAAAATACTCTTTTATTTTCTTATTTAATAGAATAGTATCTGAAATTATTAAATTAAGATTTTTTAGCTGATTTTCAAACGATGATAATTCTACAAACTCTATTGTTGCTTTTTTTCCATATTGGTTATATGGGTACAACTTAAATTCTATACTATCTTCCAAATTTAATTCTACCATATAACCAAAATTCCAGGTTGTATTATCTTTTATAGGTTCTATATCAAAACAGAAATTGCCAAGTCCATAAAAGATAGGTTTTCCTTTATACGTCTCATAACCAGAATAGCAATGCTGATGATGATTGACAACTGCATCTGCTCCTGCATCTATAAAGAAACGATAGGTTTCCTGCATACGAGGTGATGGCAGTTGATAATGTTCGTGTCCGCCATGAACAATTACAAGCACATAGTCTGCATTCTTCTTCGCCTCTTGAATGGCATAGAACTGACGAACAGGATTCAATGGATTAGCACCTGATTCTGTCTCTGTTGCTATTGAAAACTCATGCTCACAGCAGTTGATGACCGCAAGCGTCTTTCCTTTTTTCTCAAGATACAGTATTTTTTCTGCATCGTGCAGATTTTCTCCTACACCAATGACGTCTAGGTCTAGCGCCTTACAACATTCTACAGACTTGTAAAGTCCCTCTGCTCCAAAGTCTAGTATATGATTGTTAGCCATTGTAACGCCAGTAAATCCTGCGTACTTCACAGCTTCTGCAGCCTCTGGAGTACAATGAAGATTGGGACCACATTTCGGGATCGGCTTATAACCGTCTTCTACTACAGGACTCTCAAAATTAACAAATGAGAAGTCTGCCGACTTGATTATATCTCGAATATCCTCGGAGAATACTTCTGAATATCTCTTATTTTCTATCTGTTTGGCGAGTCTTGCTCGTGGAGCAAAATCGCCTGCAATTAGTATTTTCATTTTCTTTTCAACATTTTTTTTAGATTAAAGCATATACATCTTTCTTCTGGAAATAGAAGAATAACTGCAAAGTAAATGCAAATACAAATTACTATATATAATAATTGCATAAGCATACTTTCAGACGAAGGCAACAGCATTATCAACAGCATTGAAGATGCTGCTATTACGGACGGGAGTATATTAGTGAACATCTTTGCTACATTCATTTTCACTATAACAGCCATAATGAGTAACTGAACCAATACAAGTTCTAATCGAACCAGAGATCTTGATATATATAGCGCTTCAAACCCTTTATTCACATAGAATAACAATACTGGCCATAGTACGATAATATGAAGCCATTGAGCTAACACTGACAACTTTGGCTTGCCAATTGATCGATATACTTCACTAGAATAGTGAGCAAGCACAATCGTTATTGCACTTGTCAATCCCCACAAGCCTATAAACGATGAAGCTTCCATCCATTGATAACCAAGTAGAATTTTAGTAATAAGATTACTAAATAAGAAAATACCCATTCCAATTGGCAAGATTAGAATTCCAACGAGTTTTTGAAACTTAAAAAACATTGCATTAAAATCTTCCCTGTTATTTTGCAATCTTGAAAGTGATGAAAACAAAACTGGTGTAGTGGCAGCGGTTATTATAGAAGTTATCTGCCCTACAGTGCTCATTGAAGTTCTATACAATCCTAAATAATGTTGGCTTAGCATTGTACCTACTATAAATATATCCACATATGATGTCAACCAAATACTTATAGCTTCAAGCATTGACCACATCGTAAAAGAGAACATTTCTTTAAATAATTGTATTCTAAAAAACCAACGAGGTTTCCATTTAGATTTGATTGTAAGGATTAAGGCATTTGTGAAATTCAATGCAATCATTCCTAAAATAAGAGACCAATAACTTTTTGTGGCAAAAGCCAAAGGAACAGTCACTAACAAAGGAATAAGGATTCCGATAATTCTTACCCAGAAGAGTGTTCTAAAGTCCAAGTCCCTCTTAAACAGTGCCATTTGAATGCTAGAAAATGCCTCCAAGGGTATACATATACACGACACTGCTATTACGATTCCGTTACCATCACATCCAACGAGTCGAGCAATCGGATTTGCAAAAATACAGATTCCTGCCCACAGTACTAATGACATGATAAGATTTGCCCAAAACGCAACTGCTGTGGATTTATATTTATCATTATCATCCTTAAATTCATGCTGAACAATATATTTCTGAAAACCAGCATCTGTAAATATTTCCGCAAAAGAGATAACCATTTGAGCTGTTACCATTACACCGAATGCATCGGGAGTAAGTAAACGTGCAAGCACCATTGTTGTAATTGGCGCTACAAGTTTTGCGGCAATTTCTGTAATTCCAGACCATTTGGTAGCAGTTGCCACCTTAGTATCTAATGATTTATTTGACATTTATTTATAATGTAAACACTCAATTTAGGGCATACCCCTTCGAAAGGGCACTTTTCAGTACCCTAAACCGAGTATTGTTAAATTACCTATAATAACTAATTCTTTTATTATATATCAACAAATAATATTTTTGCGAACAATCATCTATTATTAGCAAAATACCTATCAAACATTTCTGCAATATAGTAGGCAATTGTTTTTATATCTATATCCTTTAAATCTGAATGATTTTCTTTTAGTAACTCTGCCGTTGTGTATATCAAAACATCATCCTTATATAATTTAATATCTAGGGTGTCAAGTTCTGTTTTCCAATTTTCGAGTTAAAAAGAAGCTTGTACTTCTTCTAACATTATGAGAATCAGATGTTATGCAAGCAACGAATACACCCTCAATTATACATCGCTATTTTATGATTAAAAATTAGTCCATTTCAAATATGTAACACTTTAAATATCAAAGCTTTGGAATTATATTGTAATATCAAAAAGTGGAACATAGAACTGAACACCCTATAAAATTGCTAATAATAAACATTTAAGAATCTTCAGCCTCAGAATCGGAGGTGGAAAATCCATTTATTATTTCAGATTTAGCCTTGGTTGCCAAAATTTATTGTGACGTACCAATATTGAGTAGGTCTTCTCAATTTTTTGCTCTATACAAGTTTGCTCAGTAACCACACAGCACCGTGTTCAAAGCAAGATTTTTATGCTGAGTAGCTACTGCAAACTTATAGTTTTTGTGAGAGTGTAAGGATGACACAAAATTAGCCCTTTCGCCACACCATTTTATTCACAATTCCAACATAACTCTGTACAATCTTCACTACCTTAGTTGATACATTCTCATCCACATAATCAGGCACAGGAATGCCATGCTGACCATCTTTGCAAAGTTCAACTGCGGTGTCTACTGCTTGGAGTAATGATTTCTCGTCGATACCAGCGATGATAAAGTCTCCCTTGTCGATAGCCTCAGGACGCTCTGTACTTGTACGGATGCAGATAGCTGGGAAAGGATGACCTACTGAGGTAAAGAAACTACTTTCCTCAGGGAGCGTACCAGAATCAGACACCACCGCAAAGGCATTCATCTGAAGGCAGTTGTAGTCGTGGAAACCAAGTGGCTCATGCTGGATGACACGTTTGTCGAGTTTGAAACCTGAGGCAGCTAAACGATTGCGTGAGCGTGGATGACAGCTGTAGAGGATTGGCATGTCGTATTTCTCTGCCATGTGGTTAATGGCGTTAAATAGAGAAAGGAAGTTCTTCTCTGTGTCAATGTTTTCTTCGCGGTGGGCAGAGAGGAGGATATACTTGCCCTTCTCCAAACCGAGACGTTGATGAACATCACTCGCCTCAATCTCAGAGAGGTTGTTGTGGAGAACTTCTGCCATAGGTGAACCTGTAACGTATGTGCGCTCCTTTGGCAATCCGCAGTCGGCAAGGTATCTTCTGGCATGTTCTGAGTATGCCATGTTGACATCGCTGATGATATCTACAATGCGACGATTGGTCTCTTCGGGCAGACATTCGTCTTTGCAGCGGTTACCTGCCTCCATGTGGAAGATAGGAATATGAAGACGCTTGGCACCAATTACACTGAGGCATGAGTTGGTATCACCAAGTACTAAGACGCCATCGGGCTTTGTTTGGGCAAAGAGTTTGTAGGAGCAGTTGATGATATTACCACAGGTGGCTCCAAGGTCATCACCTACTGCATCCATGTACACCTCAGGTTCAGCTAACTTCAGATCCTTGAAGAAGATACCGTTGAGATTGTAGTCGTAGTTCTGACCTGTATGGGCGAGGATTACGTCGAAATACTGACGACATTTGTTGATAACAGCAGCGAGACGGATAATCTCAGGGCGTGTGCCAACAACGATAATGAGTTTTAATTTGCCGTTGTCTTTGAACTTTATGTCGGAATAATCAAATTTGGGTTGCTTGTTCATATAACATTAATTTTTTTCGAACACAGATAGAACAGATTATACAGATTTAATGCTGTCTCTCTTTTTGTTCGATAGTTTTCATTTAGTAATCGCGAATACAGATAAACCCTGTTATACTCACGCTTGATTTGAAATGCTTTTACATTTTATTATATCTGTGTTCGTTTTACATTGAATACTAATTATTTTACTTTACGTTCAATTTCAAGACCATCATAATGTCCGAAATTAAACAGTAGTCCTACTTTGTATCCTGTAGCACATAGATAGTTATAAATCTGACTACGATGCGCGTCATCTAATAGTGAAACAGCTTTGAGTTCTACTATAATATTGCCATAGCAAACAAAGTCTGCACGATAGGTCTGTTTTAATTTAACCTCATTGTAATAAATAGTAAGTTCCTTTTCTCTTTCATAAGGAATACCTTGTTTCTTGAATTCTATCTCAAGAGCTTCTTAATAGACAGCTTCCAAAAAACCATGTTTGAGGGTATTGTATACCTTCATTGCAGCACCATTTATTTTGTATGTTTCCTCTTTATAATAAAACATCTGTTCAATCTGTCAGATCTGTGTTCGTTATTTTTCTACTTTATCAAAATAGGTGTCTGGCTTATTGGGGTCAAAGATTTCGTTGCAATACATAACTGTAACTAAATCTTCTGTGTCGGAGAGGTTGATGATCTTGTGGGTGTAACCAGGAAGCATGATGACGGATTGGATCTTGTCGCCACTTACTTCATAATTCAAAACTTCATCTGTGCCTTCCTTGCGGAGCTGGATGAGTCCGTGACCTGCAACAACAATAAACTGTTCCCACTTGGTGTTGTGCCAATGCTCACCTTTAGTGATACCCGGCTTTGAGATATTGATACTTACCTGACCACAGTTGAGAGTGTGAACCAATTCTGTGAATGAACCACGTGGGTCGATGTTCATCTTCAAGTCGAAGATAGCCTTATCCTTGGGCAAGTATGACAAAAAAGTACTGTAGAGACGCTTAGCAAATGAGTCGGCAGGGATTTCGGGTATCATCAATGTCTTGGGCATATCGGCAAACTTATGGAGCAAGTCTACGATTTCACCAAGAGTAGCCTTGTGAGTGATAGGACAATAGCAGTAATTGCCTTCTGTTGAAGGTAGTACTTCAAGTCCCTCAAACTCGCAATGATGTTCCTCACCCTTTAAAGCATGAATCATTTCGTCAACGAGGTCATCGATGTAAAGCAGTTCAAGTTCTACACTCGGGTCGTTGACGGTAATGGGGAGGTCGTTGGCTATGTTATTGCAGAAGGTGGCTACAGCGCTGTTATAGTTGGGACGACACCATTTGCCATAGAGGTTTGGGAAACGGTAAACTAATACCTTGGCTCCTGTCCCCTTGCCATACTCAAGGAACAAATCCTCGCCTGCCTTTTTGCTTCGACCATACTCGCTGTTGCCGAAACGTCCTGTCAAGGACGCTTGCTGTGAACTTGAAAGCATAACGGGGCAGTTGTTGCCGTGAGCCTT
>OLRN01001783.1_pt1 | contig 10721 bp, 8 predicted proteins | sample 1673001 | NCBI WGS metagenome assembly OLRN01 (sample SAMEA3136745, study PRJEB25190) | human gut metagenome | biome: human gut; feature: human-associated habitat; material: faeces | place: Austria | collected 2013 | reverse complement strand
CGGTACGCACGGTGGTGTGAGAGGACGGCGGTTAATCACCGCCTCCTACTCGATTATTCGTCTTTCCGGCCGGTGCATTCTTTTAAGCTCCATTACCCCGGCACTTTGTGGCCTGTTCTGTCACCTTTCATTTTCATATCCATATGCCACATATTCCATCATCTGGTCCGTGGTATCCTCATTTCGTATGAAGTCTTTCAGGATGGCGTGTATCCTGGCTATCCGGCTGTCCTCAGGCTCATTGCCCCCCATATCCCCATCCAGCTGGTCACGCATCTCAAAAAGCGTATCCTTTCTCTCCGGCATTCCTAATTTCATGGCCCTGGCAATGGTGCCGACGGCGCAGTAGGCTTCTAAGGGGGATGTCATGGGCGCCGGGGGCTCAAAACCGGCTTTGATGTCCAGGGCCATTTTTATGATATAAGACATGTCTCAACACCTCTTTTCAAAGATAGGAATATCATACCACAAAAATCCTGCTTTGTCCTCTCTGTTAAGATTTCGTGAAAATCTTCACGGGACACACACTGTAATATAAAACCTAATTGCTGTTAGTTTCAGCTTATGATATGATATATGGGTGAATGACTTGCCGAAATGACGGAATACTTAAGACATAGGAGTAAAGATGTATGAAAAACCCAAGATTTAAAAATTATATATACTGGGGCACCACTGCGCTGGCCGTGGTGGCCTGCAGTGTTGCCTTTGGATTTTTCCTGTCCCGGTTTGAGATTGTATCAAGGGCCGTGGGAAAAATCGTATCCATACTGATGCCCATTATCTACGGGGCTGTGCTGGCCTACCTGATGCTGCCCATCTATAACAAGACCAGGGTCTATACAGCAGAAAAACTGAAACGTTGCATCAAGGACGGACACACGGCAGACAGCCTGGCAAAGGCGGCCGGGACGCTGGTGAGCCTGCTGTTACTCATTGCCATTGTCTGCGGATTGTTCTGGATGGTGATTCCGCAGATTTATACCAGTATCATCGGCCTCCAGGAGAGTCTGGGAGAGAACATCAATAACCTGAGCCTCTGGCTTATGAAGATGTTTGAGGACAATCCCACCATAGAACAGACCATTATGCCCTTTTATGAGCAGGCTGCCACGGAGTTCCAGAACTGGCTGACCACGGACCTGGTGCCCAATATGTCTAAAATCATCGGTGAGCTTTCCACGGGCCTCTTAAGTGTGGTCACCGTTGTCAAGAACATACTGATTGGCGTCATTGTCATGGTCTATTTTCTCAACATCAAGGATACCTTGTCCGCCCAGAGCAAGAAGATCGTCTACAGCCTGTTAAAGCTTAAGGATGCCAACCGGCTGGTGAGCGAGGTGCGTTTTGCCCACTCTGTATTTGGAGGTTTTATAACCGGAAAGCTTTTGGATTCCCTGATTATTGGCATCATGTGCTTTTTTGCCATGCAGTTTTTAAAGATGCCCTATGTGCTTCTGGTGAGCGTGATTATCGGAGTGACCAACGTGATCCCCTTTTTCGGCCCTTTTATCGGAGCCGTGCCCAGCGCATTTCTCATACTGCTGGTGAGCCCTATGAAATGCCTGTATTTCCTTATCTTCATCCTGGTGCTCCAGCAGTTTGACGGCAACATCCTGGGGCCTAAAATCCTGGGGGATTCCACGGGGCTTCCCAGCTTCTGGGTGCTGTTTTCCATCCTGCTGTTCGGCGGCCTGTTCGGATTCGTGGGAATGATTATCGCGGTGCCGTTGTTTGCAGTTATTTACAGGCTGACCGCCACCTATGTGAGCAGCGCGCTGAGAAAGAAAGATTTATCCGCCAGGACAGAGGATTACCTGAGCCTGGATTATATTGACGAAGAAAACAAGCATTATGTTGACAGAGAGAGGGAGGAGTAAAAAACATATAAGTATTGAGGGAGGAAAGCAATGAGTGATTTGCAGACAAGGTATCTGGAACGGCTTGCGGAATTATATCCAACCATAGCAGCCGCTTCCACAGAGGTGATTAATCTGGAGGCAATCCTTAACCTGCCCAAGGGGACCGAACATTTCCTCACGGATATCCACGGCGAGTACGAGGCGTTTTCCCATGTGCTGCGAAACGGATCCGGGGCCGTGCGGCGCAAGGTCAACGATGTGTTCGGCAACACCCTGAGCAGCCAGGACAAGCAGACCCTGGCCACCCTGATTTATTATCCCAGGGAGAAGATGGCCCAGATACTGGAGCATGTAAAGAACCGGGAGGACTGGTACAAGATTACCCTGTACCGCCTGATCGAGGTGAGCAAGCGGGCTGCCAGCAAATACACCAGGTCCAAGGTGCGAAAGGCTCTGCCCCAGGAGTTTGCCTATGTGATTGAGGAACTGATTACGGAAAAGGTGGATGTGAGAGACAAAGAGTCCTATTACAACGCCATCATACAGACCATTATCCGGGTGGGAAGAGCTGGGGAGTTTATCGTGGCTCTCTGTGAACTGATACAGCGCCTTATTGTGGACCATTTACATATACTGGGAGATATTTATGACAGAGGTCCGGGGCCCCACATGATTATGGACAAGCTGATGACCTACCATTCCCTGGACATCCAGTGGGGAAACCACGATGTGCTGTGGATGGGGGCGGCTGCCGGTCAGAAGGGATGTATTGCAAATGTAATCCGCATCTGTGCCAGATACGGCAATCTGGATATCCTGGAGGATGGCTACGGTATTAATCTGCTGCCGTTAGCAACCTTTGCCTTGGACACCTATGGGAGCGATCCCTGTGCCTGCTTCCAGCTCAAAGGGGCGAATGCATGCAGCCCCAGTGAGACGGAACTGAATATCAGGATGCACAAGGCCATATCCATTATCCAGTTCAAGGTGGAGGGCCAAATCATAAAGGAACATCCGGAGTTCTGCCTGGAAGACCGGAACCTGCTGCACCGCATAGATTTAGACAAGGGAACCATACTGCTGGAAGGCGGTGAGCAGGAAATGCTGGACAACCATTTTCCCACCATGGATCCGGCTGACCCTTACAGGCTTACGGCGGAGGAGAACGCCATCATGGAACGCCTTGCGGCCGCATTTCAGAACTGTGAAAAGCTTCAGCAGCATATGCGCTTCCTGCTGGCAAAGGGAAGCCTTTACAAGGTATACAACGGAAACCTGCTGTATCACGGCTGCATCCCCTTAAACAGGGACGGCAGCTTTAAAGCGGCGGATATATACGGGCAGAACTACAAGGGCAAAAGCCTCTATGAGTGTCTGGACGGTTATGTGAGAAAGGCGTTCATGGCAGTGGACCCGGCAGAGCGGGCAAAAGGCAGGGATATATGCTGGTATATCTGGCTCCATCAGGATTCGCCCTTGTTCGGAAAGGATAAGATGGCTACCTTTGAGCGCTATTTTCTGGCGGACAAGGAGACCCACAGGGAAGAAAAGAATCCCTATTACTCCATGCTGGAGGATGAGGATACAGTGGGCCGCATCCTGGAGGAGTTCGGCCTGCCGCCCCAGGAGGGACATATTGTCAACGGCCATGTGCCGGTCAAGTCCAAGAACGGGGAGAATCCTGTAAAATGCGGCGGAAAGGTGCTGGTCATTGACGGCGGCTTTTCCAGGGCTTACCAGAAAGAGACTGGAATCGCGGGATATACCCTGATTTATAATTCCTACGGATTGATTCTGGCGGCCCATGAGCCTTTTGAGTCCACGGAGGCCGCAATTGAGAAGGAGAGTGACATACACTCGGAGAGCACCATTGTAAAACGTGTGTCCAGCCGGAAGCTGGTGGGAGACACGGATGTGGGCAAACAGCTTAAGACAAAGATTAAAGACCTGGAAATGCTTTTGGAGGCCTATCATACAGGGGCAATTGTGGAGCGTTTTCCTGTGAGATAGCGGGAAATGGTCGGAAGATAAGGCAGGTAAGGTCTGGAATAACCGGGGCCGCATTGGGCAGAAGCACGGTGCGGTCCTGTTTCTGCACAAATGGTACAGTTATTTAATTGTAACTATTACAACAAGTTGACTTTGACATATCTTTGTGATATAGTAATCAGGATGATGCAGGCGCATCACAGGTCAAGGGAGACAGGTTTATTAAAGTCACCCTTATTTTATTTCGATCAGTAGAGGAGGAAGTAATTATGAAGAAATTTATGGCGTTATCCATGGCTGCCATCATGGCATTGACAGTGGCAGGATGCGGCTCCAAGCCCGCAGAGACCACAGCCGCCGGCACAACAGCAGCAGAGACTGCAGCAAACGCGGATACCACGGCAGCTGAATCAGCAGCAGAAGAGGAAACCAGCGCGGCGGCCTCAGGCAAGAAGTACATCATCAACACAGATACCACCTTTGCCCCTTTTGAGTTTGAGAATGAAAAGGGAGAGATGGTAGGCATTGACCTGGATATCTTACAGGCAATTGCCCAGGACCAGGGCTTTGAATATGAGGTGGTTCCGGTGGGATTCTCCGCAGCTGTAACTGCCCTGGAGGCCGGTGAGTGCGACGGCGTGATTGCAGGCATGTCCATCACCGATGAGAGGGTGCAGAAATATGATTTCTCAGAGCCCTACTATGATTCCGGCGTAGGCATGGCTGTCCTGTCTGATTCCGATATCACCTCCTATGACCAGTTAAAGGACCAGAAGGTGGCTGCCAAGATTGGTACCGAGGGATGTACCTTTGCAGAGTCCATTGCAGAGCAGTATGGTTTTGAGGTAATACAGTACGAGAGCTCATCTGACATGTATCAGGCCGTTATAGCAGGAGAGGCAGTTGCCTGCTTTGAGGATTACCCTGTTATCGGTTATGAAATTTCCAGGGGACTGGGCCTCACCCTTCCCACACCCATGGAGAAAGGTTCCTCCTATGGTTTCGCGACCTTAAAGGGCGCAAATCCGGAACTGGTGGAGATGTTCAACAAGGGACTGGAGAACATCAAGGCAAGCGGCAGATACGATGAGATATTGAATACATACATTGCAAAATAGGACTGCCGGAGAACCTCCGGGCAGTGCTGCCCGGCGCCGGTTCCTGCCTTATGCAGGGCCGGCGCCTCAATGCCGGTATTTTTAAGGCGGGTGTTTCAACACCGCCTTATGAATGCCGTCTTTTCAATGCCGCAGGTTATGGATGAATTTAAAGCAATTATACGGTTTTTTACCGGTTATGCTTAAGTGCTTTAAATTTGGCTATAACATTCCATGGGCATGGAAGGATATCCCTGGAATGATGCACGTCAACGAATAATCAGAAAAGGATGATAGTATGCAGATTGTAAACATCATAACACAGTATTACCCATCATTTTTTAAGGCTCTGGGAATCACCCTGCAGATGACCGTGATATCTCTGCTCTGCGCCACGGTTCTGGGCGTTTTTTCGGCCTGTTCAAGGTCTCGGATTTTAAGGTACTAAAACTCATTGCCGATGTCTATATTGACATTATCCGCGGAACACCCCTGCTGGTACAGGTCATGATTATGATGTACGGTGTGGGAAGCGTCCTGAAGCCATATGGTTTCCAGTGGAGCAATATAGGCGGCGCCTTTACGGCGGGCTGCGTGGCCCTGAGCCTTAATGCAGGCGCTTATATGGCGGAAATCATCCGCGGAGGAATTGAGGCTGTTGACAAGGGACAGATGGAAGCAGCCAGAAGCCTGGGACTTTCCTACGGCAAGGCCATGCGCAAGGTAATTCTGCCCCAGGCATTCAGGACCATGCTGCCCTCCATTATCAACCAGTTTATCATCTCCCTGAAGGATACATCCCTTGTGTCTGTCATCGGACCCAGGGAGCTGACCCAGAACGGCAAGATTATTGCGGCCAATTCCGCTTCCATGGTTATGCCCATCTGGATCTGCGTGGCCCTGTTTTATCTGGTAGTCTGCACGATTCTGTCCAGGATTGCCAAGTATGTGGAGAGGAGAGTGTCCTATGGAAAATAAGATTTCAGTCCATAACCTGAAAAAGAATTTCGGAAAGCTGGAAGTCCTCAAGGATATCAGCATCGAGATAAGAGAGGGGGAAGTTGTATGCATGATAGGCCCCTCCGGTTCCGGCAAAAGTACGTTTCTGCGGTGTCTGAACCGCCTGGAGAAGATTACATCCGGCCATGTGGTGGTGGACGGCCATCCCATATCCGACCCTAACACCAATATCAACAAAGTGCGGGAAAACATCGGAATGGTGTTCCAGCATTTTAACCTGTTCCCTCATCTCACGGTGAAGGAGAACATTACACTGGCTCCCACGGAATTAAAACTTATGGGAAAAGAGGAAGCCGGCAGGAAGGCCCTTGAACTGCTGGCCCGGGTGGGGCTGGCGGACAAGGCGGAGGCCTATCCGGGACAGCTCTCCGGTGGACAGAAGCAGAGGGTGGCCATCGCGCGTTCCCTTGCCATGAATCCGGACATTATGCTGTTTGACGAGCCCACATCCGCCCTGGATCCTGAGATGGTAGGCGAGGTGCTGGAGGTCATGAAACAGCTGGCAGCCGACGGCATGACCATGGTGGTGGTTACCCATGAGATGGGATTTGCCAGGGAAGTGGCGGACCGGGTGGTGTTTATGGATGACGGCTACATTGTAGAGGAAGGGACCCCGGATGAAGTGTTTGGAAATCCCAGGGAGGAACGGACCAGAAGCTTTCTGGATAAGGTGCTGTAGAAAGCCGGATTTCATGAAGGATAAGAATAGAAAAAGCAAAAAATGAAAAGATGGATTATAACAATAACAGGCTGCCCGGCCACAGCGGACCGGGCGGCCTGTTATTGTCTTGCGGAAAGAAAAAGCAGAAGATAAAAAAACGTATTCAGGACAGCAAAAAAGCCCTGCACACACAGGGCCTTAAAAGCAGATGACGGGAATCGAACCCGCCTCCCCAGCTTGGGAAGCTGGTGTTCTACCGATGAACTACATCTGCACAACACTGATATTATATCATGTATTTTGGAAAATTCAAGTGTATTTTCATATTTTTGTAAAAATCCGTAATGATTTCTGTGTATTTCTATGAATTGAGTCCGGATTTTTCCCGGACCTTCCGAAAACAGAAGGGAATCCGTATGCATACGGGAATTTCTCATGGCCGGAACTTGCCAAAACAATCTAAATATGGTTTAATACTATAAGACGAAACATATGTACGCATCTGTACATAGCAATATGGAGGAATAGAATGGCAAAGGAACAATATAACGCGGACAGTATTACGGTGCTGGAAGGATTGGAGGCGGTCCGTAAGCGTCCTGGTATGTATATAGGAGGTGTGGGCTCCAAGGGGTTAAACCATCTGATTTATGAAATCATTGATAACGCGGTGGATGAGCACCTGGCCGGATTCTGCAGCAGCGTATGGGTGACATTGGAAGCCGACGGTTCCTGCACGGTCCGTGATAACGGCCGCGGTATTCCGGTGGGTCTTCACAAAAAGGGCATATCAGCAGCCAGAATCGTACTGTCCACCCTTCATGCAGGCGGTAAATTCGATAACGACGCTTATAAGACCAGCGGAGGACTTCACGGTGTGGGTTCCTCCGTAGTTAATGCCCTGTCGGCCCATATGGACCTTAAGGTTTACAGGGACGGCTGCATCTATCACGATGAATATGAAAAGGGACGTCCTGTCATCAAGCTGGAGAACGGACTTCTCCCTGTGATTGGAAAGACGAGGGAGACCGGTACCTGCATCAATTTCCTGCCTGACGGCGATATATTTGAGAAAACCCGTTTCAAGGCGGACTGGCTTAAAAGCCGCCTGCACGAAACAGCATACTTAAATCCCAACCTGACCCTTTATTATGAAAACAAGCGGCCCGGAGAGGGAGAGAAGGTGGCCTTCCATGAGCCGGAGGGCATTGTTGCCTATGTGCGGGAACTGAACTCCGGCAAAACGCCGGTACACGACCCCATCTATTTCAAGGGAACCGTGGACAAGGTGGAGGTGGAGGCCGCCATCCAGTTCGTGGACACATTTGAGGAGAACATACTGGGCTTCTGCAACAACATCTTTACCCAGGAGGGCGGCACCCATCTGGCCGGCTTCAAGACCAAATTCACGGCGCTGATTAACAGCTATGCCAGGGAAATCGGCATTTTAAAGGATAAGGACACCAACTTTACAGGAGCCGATACAAGGAACGGCATGACGGCCGTCATCGCGGTAAAGCATCCTGACCCCATCTTTGAGGGACAGACCAAGACTAAGCTGGCCAGCGCCGACGCCACCAAGGCCGTGTTCACGGTGACAGGGGACGAACTGCAGCTTTATTTTGACCGCAACGTGGAGGTGTTAAAGGGAGTCATTGGCTGTGCGGAAAAATCAGCCAAGATTCGCCGGGCTGAGGAAAAAGCCAAGACCAACATGCTGACCAAGTCCAAATTTTCCTTTGACAGCAACGGCAAGCTGGCAAACTGCGAGAGCCGGGATGCCTCCCGGTGTGAGATATTCATTGTAGAGGGAGATTCCGCCGGCGGCTCTGCCAAGACTGCCAGGAACCGCCAGTACCAGGCCATCCTGCCCATCAGGGGAAAAATCCTCAACGTTGAGAAGGCGTCCATGGATAAGGTTCTGGCCAATGCGGAAATCAAGACCATGATCAATACCTTCGGCTGCGGTTTTTCGGAAGGATACGGCAATGACTTTGACATTACCAAGCTGCGCTATGACAAAATCATCCTGATGACTGATGCTGATGTGGACGGCAGCCATATCGACACCCTGCTTCTCACCTTCCTTTACCGCTTTATGCCGGAACTGATTTATGACGGTCATGTGTATATTGCCATGCCGCCCTTGTTTAAGGTGATTCCCAAGCGGGGGGAGGAACAGTATCTGTACGATGAAAAGGAGCTGGAGCGTTACAGGAAAACCCATACCGGCGACTTTACGCTGCAGCGCTACAAAGGTCTGGGTGAAATGGACGCGGAGCAGCTGTGGGAGACCACGCTGGACCCGGAGCGCCGGGTCCTTAAGCGGGTGGAGATAGAGGATGCCAGGATGGCTACGGAGATAACCGAGATGCTCATGGGCACCGAGGTGGGACCCCGCCGCCAGTTCATTTATGAGCATGCGGACGAGGCGGAGATTGACGCATAGACAGGAGACAATTAGAACATGGCTGAAAAGATATTACGGACTGAATACAGCGAGGAAATGCAGAGAAGCTACATGAACTATTCCATGAGCGTCATCACTGCAAGGGCCATCCCTGATGCCAGGGACGGCTTAAAACCGGTACAGCGCCGGGTTCTCTATGATATGAGGGAGCTCCATCTGGACCACGATAAGCCCCATAGGAAATCGGCGCGTATCGTGGGCGATACCATGGGTAAGTACCATCCCCACGGCGACAGCTCCATATATGAGACACTGGTTGTCATGAGCCAGAATTTCAAGAAGGGCATGGCCCTGGTGGACGGACACGGCAACTTCGGCTCCATAGAAGGGGACGGGGCAGCCGCCATGCGTTACACGGAGGCCCGATTATCAAGATTAGCCGAAGAAATGTTGCGTGATATAGATAAAGAAACCGTTGATTTCCAAAACAATTTTGATGATACATTAAAAGAACCTCAGGTTTTGCCGACGCGGATTCCTAATTTGTTGATAAATGGAGCATCCGGTATTGCAGTAGGTATGGCTACTAATATGCCTCCGCATAATCTGACAGAAGCCATTAATGCAACTATCGCATTAATAGACAATCGGGAAATGGAAATCGCAGATTTGATGCACTATATCAAAGCTCCCGATTTCCCTACTGGCGGATATATATATGGCTATTCTGGAGTAAAAGAAGCCTTTGAGACCGGACGGGGGCGTATCGTTATCCGTGCCAAGGCAGAGATTGAAACGGAGGGAAATAAAGAGAAAATTGTTGTTACCGAAATTCCTTATTTGGTCAATAAAGCGGAGTTAATTAAGAATATTGCCGATCTCGTAGAAGAAAAACGATTGGATGGCATATCTAATATTAATGACGAGTCTGACCGAGCAGGAATGCGTATCGTCATCGATATCAAGAAAGATGCTAATTCGAGCGTTGTACTTAACAAATTGTATAAGCTTACTGCATTACAATCTTCATTCAGTGTTAATAATATCGCATTGGTAAACGGACGTCCACAAGTGCTTAATTTGAAGCAGTTGATAGAAGCGTTTATCGATCATCGTCATGAAGTTGTTGTTCGTCGTACGCAGTTCGAATTGAGAGAAGCCGAGAAGAAAGCTCATATTCTTGAAGGACTCATTATTGCTTGTGATCATATAGATGAAGTAATTCAAATTATACGTTCTTCAAAAAGTCCGGATGAAGCTCGCGAACGTTTAATCGAGCGTTTTGGTCTTACGGATGCGCAGTCAAGAGCTATCGTGGATATGCGCTTGCGCCAATTGACAGGTTTGGAACAAGATAAACTTCGTGAAGAATATAAAGCTCTTATGGAGTTAATAGCCTATTACAATCGTATCTTGTCTGATGATTCTGTCTGTATGCAGGTTGTAAAAGATGAATTGGTAGAGATTAAAGAAAAATATGGGGATGACCGGAAAACGGAAATCATCTATGCTTCGGAAGAATTTAATGCAGAAGATTTCTATGCCGATGACGAAATGATTATTACCATTTCTCACTTAGGGTATATTAAGCGGACTCCTCTTTCGGAGTTTCGTGCTCAAAATAGGGGAGGAGTCGGAGCAAAAGGAAGTGAAACGAGAGAAGAAGACTTTATAGAATATAT
>OLRN01001782.1_pt1 | contig 10724 bp, 14 predicted proteins | sample 1673001 | NCBI WGS metagenome assembly OLRN01 (sample SAMEA3136745, study PRJEB25190) | human gut metagenome | biome: human gut; feature: human-associated habitat; material: faeces | place: Austria | collected 2013 | reverse complement strand
GTGTTAAGCCTGTAGCTAGCGTTCATCCTGAGCCAGGATCAAACTCTTCATTGTAGAATATCTTTAACCTTCACCCATAAGGGAAAGGCATCTGTTCTGTTTCCGGACTCCCTGGACTTACCCGTTTATCTCGTTTCTTTTCACACCCCCGATATATGACCAGCATACACGGGAATCATGACGGTTCGTTTCTTTTTTACCCTTGGATAACCTCTAAGAAGAACAACGTCCTCCCCAAAAACCATCCAAGCTCTTGTACTACTTTCTCTCTTTATGTAAGACTTTCAATGAACTCTTCATCTTTACGCCCCCGGCCCGCGCCGCCTTCCCGGCCTTGCTTCCCGAAAGCGAGTGCAAAGGTACAACCTTTTACCGTAACTGCCAAACGTTTTTGAATAAAAATCGAAAAAATATTCACCAATAGCATTTTACACCTTATTTTATATATAAAGAACAAAAAACATTCTCATTATTTTTTATTTCATATCGAATATAGTACCTTTGTAGTCAACAATCAATGTGTTATTATACAACAAATCCACAAACTATGATACAAATCTTACAAGTAGCTAAAGATACTACCAATGTAACCAAGGAAGTTGTTTCGGCTATTGCATCCGGACATACAGACCTCATTATTGAGAAATTGATAGATATGTGTATTTCCGCCGGAAAAAACATTTTGATTGCTATTATCGTTTACATTGTAGGACGTTTTCTTATCTCACTTATCCAACGCGTAATGGGCAATATGCTATCACGCCGGAAAGTAGAAATCAGTATTCAAACTTTTCTCAAAAGTTTAGTTAGTATATTACTCAATGTTTTATTGATCGTTTCTGTTGTAGGAGCATTAGGAATCAATACAACCTCATTTGCCGCACTATTGGCATCTGCCGGCGTAGCTATCGGTATGGCACTCTCTGGCAACTTGCAAAATTTTGCCGGAGGTCTTATCATTCTTTTTTTCAAACCTTATAAGGTAGGAGACTGGATTGAAGCACAAAACGTTTCGGGAAGTGTAACGGCCATACAAATCATGCATACTTTAGTCACTACGGCCGATAACAAAGTAGTCTACATCCCTAACGGAGCCATGAGTAGTGGCGTTATTACAAATTATAGCCGTTTGGACACAAGACGCGTAGAATGGATTGTGGGGGTTGATTACGGAGAAGACATCGACAAGGTGAAAAGTGTAGTAAACGAACTCATCCAAAAAGATAATCGTATCTTAAAAGAACCTGCTCCCGTCATTGCCTTACATGCGCTCGATTCCAGTAGTGTTAATGTAACAATAAGAGCATGGGTGGCAAACGGTGACTATTGGAATGTATATTTCGAGATGAACAAAAACATTTACGACGAATTCAACAGACAGGGTATTGATTTCCCATTCCCGCAAATGACTATCCATCAGGCTTAATATATAAGAACAGGAATGATTCAACAAGTAGAAATCATATTACGTGAACGACCGCGGGGTTTTCACCTCGTCACACGGGAGATTTCGGAACAGCTTCCGTCTTTGCCTCAAACCGGTTTGCTGAACCTGTTTGTCAAACACACGAGTTGTGCGCTCTCCATCAACGAAAACGCCGACCCGGATGTGCGTACCGACATGACCAAAATATACGACCGTCTCATCAAAGAAAACGAGCCTTATTACGATCATGTCCTCGAAGGTGCCGACGACATGCCGGCCCATGCCAAATGTAGCCTGACAGGCGTCAGCCTCAATATCCCCATATCCAAAGGCAAATTGAATTTGGGCACATGGCAGGGAATCTATCTTTGTGAGTTCCGCGACTACGGCGGAAGACGCAAACTCACAGCCACCATCATAGGAGAATGATCGAATGATAGATAGAGCTACGGTAGACCGGATTATGGATGCGGCCCAGATTGTGGATGTCGTATCGGATTTTGTGACTTTACGAAAAGCGGGGGTCAACTACAAAGGCTTATGTCCTTTCCACGACGACCGTACTCCTTCGTTCGTGGTATCCCCATCCAAAGGCCTCTGCAAATGTTTCGCATGTGGAAAAGGCGGCAATGCCGTACACTTCATCATGGAGCACGAACAACTGTCCTATCCCGATGCCCTACGTTATTTGGCTCGTAAATACAATATAGAAATCAAAGAACGGGAACTGACAGAAGAGGAAAAGCAGGCCCAGGATGAACGGGAAAGCATGTTCGTCGTCAACGAATGGGCATGCCAGTTTTTTCAAGACCAGCTCTACAACACAGTAGACGGACGAGCCATCGGAATGACCTATTTTCGTTCACGAGGCTTCCGGGACGATATCATAAAAAAATTCCAGTTAGGATACAGTCCTTCGCAAAGAGACGCTTGTGCCCGCGAAGCGAAAGCCAAAGGTTACAAAGAAGAGTTCCTGCTCTCTACCGGCTTATGTTACAAACGTGACAACGGACAATTACAAGACCGCTTTTTCGGGCGTGTCATTTTTCCGGTACACACGTTGAGCGGGAAAGTAGTGGCTTTCGGAGGACGTGTATTAGACGCAGCCACCAAAGGAGTCAATGTCAAATACCAAAACTCTCCGGAATCCGCCATTTATTCCAAGAAAAAAGAGTTATATGGATTGTTTTTGGCCAAACAAGCTATCGTCAGGCATGACCTTTGCTTTTTAGTGGAAGGCTACACCGACGTCATTTCCATGCATCAGATGGGGGTGGAAAATGTGGTTTCTTCTTCCGGAACGGCACTCACCACCGAACAAATCCGTATGATTCATCGTTTTACGGAAAACATCACCGTGCTTTACGACGGAGATGCCGCCGGCATCAAAGCTTCCGAACGAGGCATCGACATGCTATTGGCCGAGGGAATGAACGTCAAATTACTACTTCTTCCGGACGGAGACGACCCGGACAGTTTTGCCCGTAAGCACAACGCCACCGAATATCAAGCTTATCTGAACGAACATCAGGTAGATTTCATTAAATATAAAACCGACTTATTACTGCATGAGGCACAAGGGGATCCTATCAAACTTTCCCGTCTCATCAGTAGTATCGTACATACCATTTCCGTCATTCCGGATGAAATTACACGTTCCGTATACACCCGGGAAACAGCAACCATGCTGAACATGGAAGAACGAATGTTGGTAGCAGCCATTTCAAAAGAGATGGCCCAAGCTAAAGAGGAAAAGCAAAAACAGCGTGAAAATGAACGAAACCGTAAAAACGCACAGTTGCCATCCTCCGGACAAGCACTCTCTTCCTTAAATCAAGATAGTCTTCCTCCCCCAGCCCCATTCCCACCCTCTGAAGAAGGCATTCCCCCTATTCCGGACGACGGAACGCCGACAGACACTCCTGTCCCCAATACTTCGTCCGGCAATAATCCGGCTATAACAGAGAATGTATCCACCCTCTCCTACATTCCCGGCAAGGGAGCCGAAGCCATGCTGTTCTACCGGAAAGAGCTGTTGTTAGTACAAGTCCTCATTCGTTACGGAGAGAAAATTATATGTTACGCCGAAAACGAACAAGGAGAAGAAGTCCCGGTCAGTGTGGCCGAGTTCATCGACTATGCGTTGCAAGAAGACGGTTTGTTATTCCACAACGCCCTTCATAAGCGTATCCTGCAAGAAGCCATCGACCATATACATGAGAAAGACTTCTCGTCAGAACGCTATTTTTTGAACCATCCGGACAATCATATCAGCATGTTGGCTTTTGAATTGAGTGGTGACAAATATCAACTGAGCAAATATCATTCCAAACATCAGAAAATCGCCAGCGATGAAGAGAGGTTGACCGAATTGGTCCCCCACCTGATTTCCGACTTCAAATTGGCCATTGTAGACGAAGAACTGAAACAAATCCTCTTGAAATTGCGCCAACCCGATATTCTTTCACGCAAGGAAGAATATATGGAAATCATGAAGCATTATAAAGAGATGAAGGACATAGAACGTACCCTGGCCCGGGAACGGGGCGACCGGGTCATCACTTAATACGGATAGCTTATGGTCATCTTGATTACGGGCGCAACCCACTGTGGCAAAACCCTTCTGGCCCAAAGACTCTTGGAAAAGTACAAATATCCTTATTTGTCCATTGACTTATTAAAGATGGGACTTATCAGAAGCGGCTACACCTCCCTTTCTCCTGAGGAAGACTCAGAATTGACCCGTTACCTTTGGCCTATTTTCAGGGAAATAATCAAAACGGCTCTCGAAAACCAACAAAACCTCATCATCGAGGGAGCCTATATTCCTTCCCAATGGACAAAAGACTTCGACAGCGACCAACTGAAACAAATCTGTTTTTGTGGTTTAGTCATGTCTCCTTCATATATTGAAAATCATTTCCAAGACATAAAAAAGCATGCCAATGCCATCGAGAAGCGTATGAACGACGACTGGTACACCCAAGAATACCTTATCGAAGAGAATTTAAATTATCTGAGGATATGCCGGAAATACGGTTATCGGTATATTCTGATAGACCATGCATATCCAACCGATTGGGATTCTCTTTTTCAGCAAGCTTCCGACAACCTTATACATTGGGCTGCTTCTGAAAAAGATTAACCGGTTTTGCCCTTTTTTACTCATAAATCACTATTTTTGTAAAAACATCCAATGACACGCCTGATGAATCATTTAGAAACAGAACGACTGATATTACGTCCTTTCACGGAACAAGACGCGGAAGCCCTGTTCGCCATACTTAGTGACAGAGACGTAAACACTTTCCTGCCGATGTTTCCGCTTAAGAATCTGGAAGAAGCAAAGGCATACATCAAGGACAAGCATGCGGCAGTACATGCAGGAGAAACCCTGTTATACTACGCCATCTGCCGGAAAGAAGCTCCTGCTCCGATAGGTTATGTGCACGTAAGCGGAAATGACAGCCATGACTTAGGATACGGGCTGAAGAAAGAATTCTGGCACAAAGGGTTCTGTACTGAAGCATGTCAAGCCGTCATCGGGCAACTGAAACAAACCGGAATCCCTTATATTACGGCCACCCATGACGTAAACAATCCTCGAAGCGGCAAGGTCATGCAGGCCCTCGGCATGAAATACCAATACTCATACGAAGAATTATGGCAACCCAAAAACTTCTTGGTAACCTTTCGGATGTACCAACTCAACTTCGACAAAGAAAAAGACAGGGTGTATAGAAAATACTGGGATAAATATCCCATCCACTTCATAGAAGACCTAACTCCCGGTGCAGAACTCCCTTCTATATAAAACTATTCAAAAAATTCACATTCAAAATCATTCTTATGAAACGTTTGACCCGATATTTATGGCCCATTGCCCTTTGCATGTCAGTAGGTTTTTCCGCCTCGCTATTTCAGCGGGAAGCCATCACGGAATGGTATCCTTTCCTGAATAAACCCGTACTCACCCCTCCCAATGGAGCATTCCCTATCGTATGGGGCATCCTTTACATCCTGATAGGAATCTCCTTGGGACGAATCTGGGGCAAAGGCCTGAAAGTATCCCAACGTGAATGGTGGATACAGTTGGCCCTGAACTTCTGCTGGAGCATCGCCTTCTTCTTTTTGCGGGAACCCTTATGGGGCATGGGCATCATCCTGATTCTCGATGTGGTGGTACTGGACTATATCCTTATCACATTCAAAAAGGACAAGTTTGCAGCCGCCTGTTTCATCCCCTATATCCTGTGGCTGTTATGGGCAACTTACCTGAACGCCTACATTTATATCTTCAATTAACGCAGCGAACGTCCGCAACGGTTTCCGCTTATCGTCACGTCCTTGCAATCCTCCGTACGGAAGAACGCATCCGGAGATACGGAACCGTCTCCAGCCACTGAGATATAATTATCCCGGATGATCAGGCCATCCGTAGCCCGGGCAGATACCGCCTCGTCCCCCTGGCAAATCACAAAACGATTGGCCTCTATACGGACATTGCGATGGACGGCACCTTCGTAACGGTCATTTTCCGGCATCACGGCAATGACGGGCGAACCGCATTCCATAAACAAGTTGCGGCGTATCGTGACATCGCGTACAGGACCGGATTCATACCACCCCCGCGCATCATCGGAAACCAGTACCCCGCTCATCGGGATACGATAGAATACGTTATCTTCTATCACGACCTTCCGGCGTGTCGTCACCAGAATCCCCCGAGTAGGAATACGAGAGAAATAATTATGGTGATTATTTACGACAATACCCTAACTAACTTTGCTAATAATACCGTTCAGAACAGAAGTTTTGGGCGGTATTTTGCTATTCACAGATAGTTGTTTGGAGCAACCAAATTTCTACCAAAGTTATATATACCAAACGCACTATTGTTTGGTAATATGAATATTGGTAAATTCAACTCTTTGTATGACCTTTTGGAGGCATTTCCTACAGAGGAAAGCTGCATCAAATATCTTGAGCAACAACGCTGGGCAAACGGCATTCCCGTTTCTCCTTATGACCCTACGTCTAAAGTATATAACCGTGGCGATGGAATGTACCGTTGCAAAAACACTGGTAAGAATTTCAACGTAAGAATTGGAACGTTGTTTGAAGGCTCAAAAGTCCCTTTGAGAAAATGGTTCGTAGCTATCTATGAAATTACGTCACGCAAGAAAGGTATTTCATCTATTGAACTATCTAAAAGAATATCCGTGACCTATAAAACTGCGTGGTTTATGAATCATCGTATTCGTGAATGTTTCGGTATTGCCATGGAAGAAAAACTTGATGGAGAAGTTGAATTAGATGAAACTTTCGTTGGTGGTAAGAATAAAAATCGGCACTATAACAAGAAAGTAAAGAAGTGCCAAGGTAGAAGTTTCAAAGATAAAATTCCAGTCATGGGTATGCTTCAGCGTGGTGGTAAGGTGGTTTGTAAGGTAGTCCGTGATACTTCTTATAAATCTTTGACCGTTCCTATCCTAAAAACAGTAAAAAGAACAGCAACGTTATTCTCAGATGAGTGGTGCGGATATAAAACCGTTAGCAAGTTATACGAGCATTATGTGGTTGACCATGGTCACGGACAATACGTTGATGAAGATGCTTATACTAACAATATCGAAGGATTTTGGAGTATTCTGAAGCGTGGCTTAACAGGAATATATAACCATACGAGCAAGAAACACCTTCAACGATATGTTAATGAGTTCTGCTTCCGCTATAATACAAGAGATTTTGATGACGTTTCACGATTTAATTTGTTACTTTGCAATTCAAATCATCGTATAACTTTTCAAAGTCTGACAAAATGAGTAAAAAGAAACAAGTAACAATAGAAAACATGGAAAAGGCAATGGCTATCGAACTTCTACCTGCAAAAGAATTAAAGAAGCAAGCAGAAGTTCCAGTGGATTTTTCTGCTCTTATGCAGAAGGCTCTGAAATACGATATTAAGGAGAAAAAGAAAGGCAAGAAATAAATCTTGCCCTCAATCATCTTCCGAATAAACATATCCTTGTAATTCGACATTCAACATCTTCGCAAGTATATAGTTTAAGAAGTTGAGATTTTCAGCGTCAAGCTGACTTTGATATTCACTTGTTTCCATATTTCTGTGCATTAAGTTATACCTAAATTTTACCAATACAAAGATACAAAGAGAATATGGAAACTAAAAATGGGAGCAATCCGTGAGGACACTCCCATTTTCAATATTCCCAAGTGAAATAAGGCGTTTTCTTTATTGTGTTAAAAAACATAAATTCTTCAATCCAGTCCTAAATCTCTCAGCATTTGCTCTGCTTCCTCCTTGCTGATATTTTCGTTTTGCTGGATGATATCAATATTTCTTTGGTTTATAGTTTGCTCAGTGCGCATATCCTCCAATACTTTCCTTGTTAATTCCTCATCTTCCCGCTTTTTGGGTAGAACAATTATGCAGTACATTATGACTATGATAATAGGGATGAAGAATATAGTCCATAAGACTTTCGACATAGTGTCACTTTCCTTGTATTCCCCTTGGTTGATAGTACGGGAACAAACCAAGAGAAGAAAACCTAATATACCATAGAAACATGATAAGAAAAACCAATTCCAAGCATTTCTGCCACGTCTTGTAGCCAGTACAGCGGAAAGTATAGCCCACAGCAGATTAAACACAGCGAAAAGCAACCAAACCAATGTAAGGCTAATACCACCTATGCCCAATAGGGCTAAAATACCTTTGATAATTTCCATCTTTGGCGAATTTTACAAGAGTTCTCCGCAGGCAACCAATCGAAGAGTTTAACAATGTTATTGGTTATAGAAAGTGGGCTACCTTCCATGCACTCTTGTAGGCATCGCCAAACGCCTGGATATACGCACGGATAGGCAGCCCACGTATATGAGCTGTCTTCCGTGCCTCGCATATCCTTTTGGTGAGATTTGGCGATTTCACAAGAAGTGAGGCACTTTCTCTTAATTCTCAAATGTTTGTCTCGAAAGACAGTGCAAAGTTACAAAAATTATCCGTATTTTTGCACAGATAAACAATATAAGTCATGGATATGAATACGGATATAAAGTTTGGTGATGACATTTATGAGGCTTTGGACAAGAACCAAATTCCTAATAAGATTGCGCATATTATTCCTACCAATTTTGACGATTTTGAAGAAGATACAACAGCTATTGACGAAGAAGAAAATTCAGAAGAGCTATCTCAATGATGATAATCTCAATATCTCATCTTTTCGGTTATCTTCTTCTGTAGGACGATAAATTTTCTGAAGAATTATGGGAATACATGCTTGACAATCCGAAGGAGCGAATTTCTCAAGATACTCTTTTAATTCATCTTCTTTGATTGAAAATTTCTCCACATTCTCCCTTACCTTGTATATTGGAGTAATTGCTTCTTCATTGACCGTGATTATTTCCGAAACACGGAACATCTCTTGAATACGTTTTGCTAATTTGGAGTTCATATTTACAAAGTTTATAGTCTATGAATAGTTAAACTTTGTAAATGTACAACTACGCATTTATACTACTTTGTTAACAAAACATGGTTAGGTACTAATGCGTATAATTCCCTCTGTTTTTATATCTTAAATCGGACTGGTCTCCCGGAGAAGCAAGCCATCCGGGAGTCCCTTCTATAAAGGGGTTCCTTTCAAGTAGCCACTCGTCAAATCCCGGAATGTCTTTTCCTTTGTCCAATATGTCGTCTGTTTCTTTGTCGCAATCGTAGTAGATGTCTGCCCAATACATTCCTCTTTTTTCTGATTGCCATGCCGCCTTGGCTCCTTCGGAATAATGCCGTCTGGCTTTTACTTTGACTGTGGGCAAGGCATGTAGTTTCTCCGTGATAGGAACGTGGACATGGACGGCGGAGTCATAAGTGGCTTGGAAACGCAAGTTAGGAGCTGGCAAGGGAAGTGCTTCGCATTCGTATGGGGAAAGCTGCCGCTTGTCCGGGCTGAACCGCCTGTCGATACCGATGAAATATTTTCTTTTCTTTTTTTCCACTTCCGCTGTAATGTGCATGTTCCATTCCCCGTAAAGGTCGGGGAGGTCGAAGCCGTAGAATCCTGTGCTGTCGGTTTGTGTCTCTCCATATTGGATTCCGTTGTTTCCGTATAATACCGCTTTCAGGGGGATGTGGTTTGTCGGCAAAGATTTGCCGAGGGCTTTGATGCTCCCGAACAGGTATAGTTTGTCCTCGATGGGTTGTATCTCTTTTCCAAAATCTTTCTGATACGTCATGAGTTTCCAGTCATACCGTCTCCAACCTTGTGTCATCATCAACAGGTCGGCTGCCTTGCGGTGTATGGAGTCGTCGCTTTCGAAGTAATATTCCGGATAGCGGATATATCCTTTGACTTCTGAAGACAATAACAAGTAACTTTTTATGTGGCCTTGGTTTCCGTTTCCCATGGTGGCCGCGTCCATGGCAGAAAAGGAGAATGAGGCGTGTGGTTGTGTTTGCACCCTAAGTTTGATTAACCCGTATGGGGACAATGACGGAGTTTCCGTTGTTATCCGTATGCTGTCTGTTTCATGCGGATGGGGATAAATGAAAAACAGCCGTTCGCTGAGAATCTGCCCTTGGCTGTCGAAGACGGTCAGTTGGTTTACCCCTTCGGGCAGGCTGTCGCGATGGAACTTCATTTGGAAGCCTTCCCTTATGGTCAGTGTGTCGCATGTGAAAAGTTTTCCGTAATGTATGAGGGAATATCCCAACAACCGGTTCTTTATGCTTTCCGTGCAGTGGAGGTCCACGGTCACTTCATCCCCACCCATGCCATTGAGGGACATGACGCACCCCTCCTTTTCCGCTTGGGGCAATGGGAATGTTTGTCCACGGCCATTGGGTTCCGTTAAATGGAGTTGAAAAGTAGATTCGTCGGGCAAGATATCAAAGGCACCCCGTCCTTCATTGTCCGTTTGGATGTGGCACAAGGTGTTCCCATCTTTATCTGTGACTTTTCCTTCCGTCCGGATATATTTCCCGTTTTCGTCTGTTACGAGGAAAGCCACTTTGCTTTTTAATCCTTTGACCAGTTTTCCTCCCTCCGGGTAGAAACTTACGTTCAGTTTTTCGGTGGGCTGTGTGCTTGTTTCTCTGTAATCCGGCAGCCTATGCCGGTAGTTTCTTGAGTCTATGATTTTCCGGTTGTAATTTCCCGGACTGTCGGGTTTACGGAAAATGGGAAAAACGCGCGAAAAGATGCCGGAGTTTCCCCAGTTGGTCATATAGCGTGTATAGGCTCGTACTTCATAAAAGCCCGAACCGTAT
>OLRN01001779.1_pt1 | contig 10732 bp, 10 predicted proteins | sample 1673001 | NCBI WGS metagenome assembly OLRN01 (sample SAMEA3136745, study PRJEB25190) | human gut metagenome | biome: human gut; feature: human-associated habitat; material: faeces | place: Austria | collected 2013 | reverse complement strand
GGATCAGCAGGGAGCCAACCAGCATGGCCCCGGCCACGCTCAAAAGCAAAATCAGGGCTTTTCTGGCCCAGCCCAGCTGCTGGTAATGGGCCAAGTTTTCCCGGAGGTTCGTATTGAGTCCTTTTTTCATACGCTGCCTCCCATCATCAGCAGGATCACGTCCTGGGGAACCGCGTGTTCCGGCTGCACCTCGCCGATCACGGCCCCCCGGTAGAGGACCACGATCCGGTCGGACACGGCGAACAGCTCTTCCAGGTCACCGGAGAACAGCACCACGCCGGTGCCCTGCTCCTTGGCCCGGATGATCTGCTGCCGGACGGACCAGGCGGCCTTGACATCCAGTCCCCGGGTGGGGTAGGAGCAGATGAGGACCTGGGGCGTGTTTTCCAGTTCCCGGGCCAGGATGAACTTCTGCAGGTTGCCGCCGGACAGGTTGGCGCTGCGCTCCTGGCAGCCGGAGGTGCGGACGTCAAAGGCCTCCATGGCCGCCGTGGTCTGGGTCTGGACGGCTTTCAGGTCCGTCAGGCCGTGCTTTTTCGGATAGTGGGGGTTCCGGAGGAGCCAGTTTTCATACAGGGGAAAATCAGGCACCGTACCCACCGCGTTGCGGTCGGCGGGTACATAGCCCACCCCCGCCTGGATAAAGGCGGCGGGCCGGTTCATCTCCTGCCCATTGATGGAGATCTTGCCGGACGCGGCGGGGCGCACCCCCGCCAGCACCTCGGCCAGCTCGCTCTGGCCGTTGCCCTCCACACCGGCGACGCCCACGATCTCGCCCCGGTGAACGGTGAGGTCCACGCCGTTGAGGGTCTGGACGCCCCGGTCATCCCGGGCCTCCAGCGCCGCGCAGGTCATGACGGCCTCCGCCATGGGCGGCTTTTTCACATAGGAGGTCAGATCCGGCAGATCGTCGCCGGACATCATCCGCACGATCTGGTCCTTGTTGGCCCCGGCGGTCTCCGTCTCCCCGGTCACCCGGCCATGGGAGAGGACGCTGATGCGGCCGCTGATCTGCAGCACCTCATCCAGCTTGTGGCTGATGAAGATGACGCCTTTTCCCTGCTGGGTCATGTGGCGGATGATGGCGAACAGCGCCTCGCACTCCTGGGGCAGCAGCACGGCGGTGGGCTCGTCCAGAATCAGGATGTCCGCTCCCGTATACAGCATCTTCAAGATCTCGATCTTTTGCTGCATGCTGATGCTCAGCTGTTCCACCGGGCAGTCCAGGTCCACCTCGATGCCGTAGCGGCTCTTCAGCTCCTCCAGGGATGCGCGGACCTTCCGCTGGTTCAGCAGGGACAGGGAGCCGCTGGGACTGATGAGGCTCACATTCTCCACGGCGTTGAACCGGCCGATCAGCATGAAGTGCTGATGGACCATGCCGATGCCGTGGGCCATGGCCTCTTTGGGCGAGGTGATCCGTGTCTCCTTCCCCTTCACCAGGATCTGTCCGGCATCGGGGCGGTAGATGCCGTAAATAATGTTCATCAGGGTGCTCTTGCCGGCGCCGGAGAGACCGATAATTCCGAAGATCTCCCCCTTCTGGATGTCCAGGCTGATGTCCTCCAGGGCATGGACGGCGTTTTCACCCGTTCCAAAGGTCTTGTACAGGTGCTGAATTTGAATGATAGACACGGGACAACGCTCCTTTCCGGTGAATTCTGGCAATAAAAAAGTCCTTGAGACAAAAGTCACAAGGACGACGGAATTCGCCGTGGTACCACCTTGATTCGCACGCTTCCTCACGAAAGCGGCCTTGGGGAGTGCAAACACACTCCTGCGCTGTGACGTGCGCCCACGTCGTGACCTATGCCGGGACGGCGGTCGGCCACGCAACTCCGAGACCATGTTCTCCAAGCCCTTCCAGACCTCTTCTCACCACACGAGGCTCTCTGCGCTGTATCTGCCTGGGTACTCTTCTCTTCATCGTCTTTTTGCTATCAGGTTATTCAATAACTGTCTCATAGTTTATCTGATAACACCGGAAAAGTCAACAGGGCAACCTGCATAGAAATCCAGGCAAAAGACATGTGGTTCTGTGAGTTTCCACAAAGCGGCGTCGGGCGCTGTCGAAACCGGGAATTTTTTCAAGAGAAGAGGCAGTATCGGATTGCAACTGCTGGGCAAAACTGCTATCATAAAATCCACAAGACCCAGGAGGATGGAGGAACGGCGTTGAGGCGGAAGCGGGATCGGAATTTTGGCATACGCTGGCTGCGGGACCTGCTGTGCGGGATCCTGATCGGTGCCGGCGCCATCCTGCCGGGGGTTTCCGGCGGGGTGCTGGCGGTGGTGTTCGACATCTACCGTCCCTTTATGGAGGTGCTGACCCATCCCCGGGAGGCCATCCCCAAATACTGGCGGTGGTTTCTGCCCATCGGGCTGGGGTGCGCCATCGGCTTTCTGGGCTTTGCCAAGGGCATCGCCGCGGCCATCGACGTGTCCAGCACCGTCACTACCTGGCTGTTCATCGGCCTGATCGTGGGCACGGTCCCATCTCTCTTCCGGGAGACGGGGAAGGAGGGACGCAGCATCGGCTCTTGGGTCAGCATGGCGGTGTGCGCCGGCGCCATCTTCTTCAGTCTGTTTTACGTAGGAAAAGTGATTTGCGTCACCGTGGAACCCAATTTCTGGTGGTATAACTTCTGCGGCGCCCTTTGGGGCATGAGTCTGGTGATTCCAGGGCTGACCTCCTCCTCGGTAATGATGGCCCTGGGGCTGTACCAGCCCATGCTGGAAGGGCTGGCCCGGCTGGACTTCCTGGTGCTCTCCGCCTGCCTGCCGGGGATGGTGCTGACAATCCTGCTGCTGGCAAGGCTGGTGAGCTGGTTCTTCCGGAAGCACTACTCCATCGCTTTCCACGGGATCTTCGGCATCGTGCTGGCCTCCACATTGGTTATCATCCCCACCAGTTATGTGGGCGCGTGGGAGATTGTGCTGTCGGCGGTCTGCTGCATCGGCGGCTTTTTGCTGGCCTACTTCATGGCCCGGCTGGACCGGCGGATCCAGGAGAACGGCAGGGCCTGAAACATGAAAAAAGTCCCCTCTGTGTTCCGGCACAGGGGGGACTTTTTCATTACAGATCGAACACGCCCATGATGGCAATGCCCGCCACGATCAGCGCGATCATGGCGTAGTGCTTCCAGGAGAGCTTCTCCTTCAGGAAGATCCGGCTCCACAGCACGGAGGCCGCGCAGTAGGAGGCGATGATGGGCGCGGACATGGCCAGATGCTCCGTGTCCGCGATGGCGTAGATGTAGGCGAACTGTCCAGCGGTCTCGCAGACGGCGCCCAGATACTTGGGGGCCTCCATCTTCGGCACCAGCCGGTCCCGCTTGATGAGCACCACATAGACGAAGCACACCACGGCGGCCAGCAGGAACGTCAGCTCATAGGCCACGTTGGCGCTGGCCTCGTAGTCCTCCACGGTGCGGCTGATGATCTCCAGCACCCGGCTGTCGGCAAAGGTGCCGGCAGCGTCCAGCACGCAGTAAGCCGCAGGCATGGCCAGGGCCATGAAGCTCTTGGTGTACTTGTAGTTGCTTGCCTTCTGCCGCTCGATGCGCAGTTCGTCATCTTCCCGGGCCTCCACCACACCCAGGCCCACGGCGCCCACACACACCAGCGCCACGGCGAACAGGGCCAGGGGGGAGTATCCGGCGATGCCGTCAAAGAGGATAGCCAGCACAGCTACCAGGGCGCCGGAGGAGTTGCAGATAGGGGAGGAGATGGACAGCTCAATGTACCGCAGGCCCACATAGCCCATGGCCATAGAGAGAATGTACAGGATCGAGACGGGTAGGTATGTCAGGATGATGTCCAGATTGATGACCGTACCGCCCACAAAGACCTCGTAGGCCGCGTGAAGGCCCATGACAACGCCCACGGCCATCACCATTTTCAGGTGGCTGTACTTGTCCCGGGCATCGCGGCAGCCGATTTTGGAAAAGAGGTCGGAGCCGCTCCAGCAGAGCAGCGCGATCAGAGAGAGCCAAAACCACATATTACGTTTTTCTCCTAAATCACTGTATTCAAAGCGTTATTTACTTTCCGGCAGAGTTACCAGACCCGCCTCCACCAGCTTCTGGAGGGACATGAGGATTCCCAACTTGGCGTGGTACCAAGTGAGGCCGCCCTGGAAGTAGACGGCGTAAGGGGGGCGGATGGGCCCGTCGGCGGAGAGCTCGATGGAACTGCCCTGGACAAAAGCGCCGGCGGCCATGATGACGTCGGAGTCATAGCCCGGCATGGCCCAGGGCTCCGGGGTCACGTAGCTGTCTACCGGGGCGGCGGCCTGGATCCCCTTGCAGAAGGCCACCATGGCCTCGGCACTGCCCAGGGTCACCGCCTGGATGATGTCATGGCGGCTCTCCGTGGCGTTGGGGACGCAGGCGAAGCCCAGCTTCTCATAGATGTTGGCGGCAAAGACAGCGCCCTTCAAAGCGCCGGACACCACCGTGGGGGACAGGAACAGCCCCTGGTACAGGGCGGGCATCAGCCCCAGGTTGGCGCCCACCTCTTGGCCCAGTCCCGGGGCGGAGAGCCGGTAGGCACACCGGTCCACGCACTCCTTGGTGCCGCAGATGTAGCCGCCGATGGGGGCAAGTCCTCCGCCGGGGTTCTTGATGAGGCTGCCCACCACCATGTCGGCCCCCAGATCCGAGGGCTCGATGGTCTCCACGAACTCGCCGTAGCAGTTGTCCACCATGATTTTCACGTCCGGCTTGATCCCCTTGCAGAAGGCGATCAGTTCCCCGATCTGCCGGACCGAGAAGGAGGGGCGGGTGGCGTACCCCTTAGACCGCTGGATGGTGATGAGCTTGGTGCGGCCGTTGATCTTCTCCCGGATGGCGTCGTAGTCGAAGGTTCCGTCGGGCTTCAGGTCCGCCTGGGCATAGGTGACGCCATACTCCTTCAGGGAGCATTTGCTCTCTCGGATGCCGATGACCTCCTCCAGGGTGTCATAGGGGGCTCCCACCGGGGACAGCAGCTCGTCCCCCGGCAGCAGGTTGGCGGAGAGGGCCACTGCCAGGGCATGGGTGCCGCAGGTGATCTGGGGACGGACCAGAGCCGCCTCCGTGTGGAACACATCGGCGTACACTCGCTCCAGGTTGTCCCGGCCGTCGTCGTTGTAGCCGTAGCCGGTGGTGGCGGCAAAGTGGGTGGCGTTTACCCGGTTTTTCTGCATGGCGGCCAGGACCTTGCCTTGGTTGTACTCTGCCGTCTGATCAATGACGTCGAACCGGGGCCGCAAGTCCCGGAGCACCGCCTCGCCGTATTCATAGACCGCCCGGCTGACGCCGAGCTGTTCATACATGGTCACAATTTCCATGGTCTTCCTCCGTTGTTCCCAAAATTTCGTCCGCCAGGTCGCTGAGGACCTGGGGCTTCGTCACCACCAGGCCGCTGACCTCATTGCCCAAAATCAGCAGGGTGTCTCCGGGAGAGATGCCAAAGAACCGGCGGGCCTCCTGCGGGATGACGATCTGTCCCCGGTCGCCCACTTTGGCAGTGCCAAAGACCCGGTTTTTGGACATGCCCAGCATGTGTTTGCCTCCAGGCATGGAGCTACCTCCTTGAAATCATACTTTTCACACAAGTGTGAATCATAGCACAACCGGAAGAACTTGGCAAGAGGAAATTTTTCAAAACGGAAAATGGTGCAAAATGCTTTGGAGTGTGTTATCATACCTCCAAAGATCAAAATGAGGAGGAGCACCTATGAATTGGCGGACGGTGGACATGTCCCGGGAGTCCCGGCGGGACCAATTTGCGTATTTTCAGACCCTGTCCAACCCCTATGTGGGGGTGACGGTGCAGGTGGATGTGACGGAGCTGGCAGTCTGGTGCCGGGAGAGAGGAACGAGCTTCTTTCTGGCGGTGCTGTACGCTGCGGTCCGAGCGGCCAACGGCGTGCCGGAGCTGCGGCGGCGCATCCGGGGCGATCAGGTGGTGGAGTACGACCGCTGCCCCTCCTCCCATACGGTGGCTCTACCGGACGGGACCTACTGCTACTGCAGCCTGGAGGTGGACCGGCCCTTCCGGGAGTTCCTGCCCTACGCGGCGGCGGAGCAGGAGCGGGTGAAGGCGGCGCCCACCCTGGAGGACGGAGAGGACGGGGAGAGCCTGTTCTTTGTCTCCTGTGTCCCGTGGCTGTCCTACACGGCCCTGACCCAGCCAACCCCAACGCCGGCGGACAGCAATCCCCGCATCACCTGGGGCCGCTGGCACCGACAGGAGGGCCGGACTCTGCTGCCTATGACGCTGCTGGCCAACCATGCTTTGGTGGACGGCATCCACATCGCCCGGTTCTATGAGAATCTGGACCGGGAGCTGGCCGCCCTCTGCGGCGGGGAGAAAACAGAGTACTGAATCAGGAAAGGAGAGAGCGGCAGGTGAGGCGCTGCATTGTGGTGGCCGGGATCGCATGAATCAAATTTGAAAGGAGAATTTCCTCATGCAGATTCCGGCGAATACCATCTATCCCCGCACAGGCGACCGGGAGACCGTCTATCTGAATGCAGTGGTGTCAGACCCCAATATTTCTGTGGGGGATTACACGATCTACAACGATTTCCTCCGGGACCCCACGGAATTCGTGCGCAACAATGTGCTCTATCACTACCCCATCAACGGCGACCGGCTGGTGATCGGAAAATTCTGCTCCATCGCCTGCGGCGCGAAATTCCTGTTCACCAGCGCCAACCACACGCTGAAGTCCCTGTCCACCTATCCCTTTCCCATCTTCTACGAGGCGTGGGACACGTCTGTCTCGGAGATCACGGAGACCTGGGACAACCGGGGGGACATTGTCATCGGCAGCGATGTCTGGATCGGCTATGAGGCCGTCATCCTCTCCGGCGTGCGGATCGGTGACGGCGCCATCGTGGCCGCCCGGGCGGTGGTGGCTGGGGACGTGGAGCCCTACACCATCGTAGGCGGCGTACCGGCGAAGCCCATCCGGAAGCGGTTCACACCGGAGACCATCCACCGTCTGGAGCGGCTCCGGTGGTGGGACTGGCCACGGGAGAAGCTCCAGCTGCTGCTGCCCCTGCTCCGCCGGGGTGACCTCACGGCACTGGAGCGGGCCGCGGAGAAATTCTAATCCACACAAAAACCGGGCGGCACACAACTGTGCCGCCCGGGTGGATATTTACTCTTAAAACTTACACCTGGATACCGCCCACAAAATAGGTATTGTAGTACCCGCTGGTCAGGCTGCTGACGATGACACCGCCGCTGCGGGAAGAGGAGGAGTGGATGAACTGCCCATCTCCCGTGTAGATACCGGCATGGGAACATGCCTTGCCGGCGTTGCGGCTGGGATCGTTGAAGAACACCAGATCGCCGGGCTGCAGCTCGGAGATAGAGTATACCCGGGTGCCCAGGCCACTCTGCCACTGGCTGGTGGCGGAGTGGGGCAGGGAGTAGCCGTGCTGGCTGTACACGTACATGGTGAAGCCGGAGCAGTCAAAGCCGCGGGGAGAGGCGCCGCCGTACACATAACCCGTGCCCAGGTACTGCTTGGCGGTGGCCGCGATGTCGCTGTTGGAGGAGGAAGACTCCGTCAGGTCCAGGAAGTCGCTGCGGATGTAACCCTCGGTGCCGTACTCACAGGTGACGTCGTACCAGCCGTCCACCAAGCCGTTGACCGTGACGATGGCGTCCTCCTCAATGGTGGCCAGCACAGAGCTGTCGGTAGAGGCGTCGGAGCGGACGTTCACGCCGTCGGAATTGACGCGGCCGTATGTAGTGAAGACATTGTCCTGATCTACGTTCAGGTAGTCAGCAGACACATAGCCGGTGCTGCCGTTGTAGGCGATCTTGTACCAGCCGTCCACGGAGTCATCCAAGATCGCCACCGCCACACTCTTGTCCAGCGTGGTGACCACGGAGGCGGAGGTAGAGGGCTCGGCCCGCAGCCGCAGGGAAGAACCTGTGGTGCAGCCGGCGCCGGTGGCGATGTCCGCTGCCAGGGCGGTGGCCGCCAGCAGCATTGCGGTGAGAACGGAGAGGAACAGGACCTTGCCTGCTCTGCCTGCGAAGTGCGTCATAGGTGTACGTTCCTTTCGTCAGTCTTTTGTAGCGCGGGGAAAAGGTCCTGTTTCTTACAGCTTGCCAGCAAGAGCACGATCCAGCCAGACGGTGGCGATGTCCATCGCCGCGTAGAGGCTGTCCTTCTCGCTCTTCTTGACCACACGGTCCCGGGACTTCAGCTCCGGGTCCGTCAGCTGCAGCTGGATGGAGACCTTGGTGGCCACCTCCATGTCCTGCTCCTTCTTGGTGTTGAGGATCTGCATCATGATGATATATTTCTCAGCCATCGTGCCGTAGTAGATCAGATTGTCCACCCGGCGAAGGGGATGGCCCTTGTATGTCAAACCTTCTGCCTTCTTGGACTTGCTCTCTGCCATGGAAACACTCCTTCAAAAGTTGTAACCGAATTGTAACAGATTTTATCCGCTTTGTCAACGTTTGGTCACAAGAAATTACAGCCAATTCCTGGGAAGAGACCTGCCTTCGGCCCCTGGACGCAAAAAATCCCGCAGGGAAGGTCGCCGCGCCATTCGCACGGATGCCCTCTCTGCGGGGGAATGCAGAAGGAAAACGGTTACTGCCCCAAATATCTGCGGACCAGCACCTGCAGCAGCTCGTCCCGGTCGATCTTGCGGATCAGGGTCCGGGCATTGTTGTGATTGGTGATGTAGGTGGGGTCCTCGGAGAGAATATAACCCACGATCTGGTTGATGGGGTTATAGCCCTTTTCCTCCAATGCCCGATAGACGGTCGAGAGAATCTGATGGATCTCTGCGTCCTTCTCCGTGGCAATATTGAATTCCCTGGTAAAATCGTCCATACAGACACCACCTTTCCCGAAGGGAGCACCACTTCATAATACAAAACTAGTATACTCGTTTTTTGAAAAACTGTAAAGCGTTTTCCGCATGAAATTTGAAAAAATACGCCCCGTAATCGCTGGGAGGGCGCTGGACCGAAAGAACAGGGGGGTCCAGTGCAGCAGAACGGCCTTCGGCCCGCCTCACAGCGCCTCCGGGAGCGGCGTCTGCATCGGCGCTGCTGGGGGATTGGATTTGAGCCGGGCGGAACGCATCCGCCCGGCTCAAGGTTTCTGTCTGCACAATAGCACCTGGACGCGACGGCACACAAGCCCGCTGTGCAGTCCGCAGGCGGCCGCATATTACCGCAGGACGGCGTTCAGCTCTGCCTTCAGTGTCTCCAGGATGCTCTTCACATCCTCATCGGCCTCCTGAGCGGTGAGGCTGCGGTCGTCGGAGCGGAGCGTCAGGTTGAAGGCCACGCTCTTCTTGCCCTCCGGGATGCCGGAGCCGGTGTAGATGTCGAACAGGGACACATCCTTCAGCAGCCCCTTGGCGCCCCGGCGGATGCAGTCCTCCAGCGCTCCCACGGTGACGGCCCTGTCGCACACCACGGCGATGTCCCGGGTGACGGCGGGGAACTTGGGCAGGGGGACATATTCCGGGTCGGCCCCCTTGGCATTCTCCAGCTCGTCCATGGCCAGCTCTGCGCAGTAGAATTCCGCGTCTACGCCATAGTTCTTGGCCACCAGGGGATGGATCTGGCCGAACCAGCCCAGGCAGTCACTGCCGCTCCACACCTCGGCGAAGCGGCCGGGGTGGTAGGAGAGCTCCTCCGGCAGGCCGCTGCCGATGCGGAAGGTCACATCCTTCACCCGCAGTTCCTGGAGGATCGCCTCGATGGCGCCCTTCATAGCGTAGAAGTCCATGTCGCCGCCGTAGGCGCCCAGGGTCAGTGTCTTGGACTCGATGGCCAGGCCGTCCTCGCCGCCGGGCAGGTACGTCCGGCCCACCTCATAGAGCTTCACGTCCTGATTGCGGTAGTTGTAGTTCCGGGTCAGGATCTCCAGCATGGAGGGCAGGGTGGTGGTCCGCATGATGGAGGTATCCTCCCCCAGGGGGTTCAGGATCTTGAAGGAGTTCCGCCGCTGGTAATCTTCCGGCCAGCGGATCTTGTCGTACTGGGCCGGGGAGATGAAGGAGTAGGTGATGATCTCATCGTACCCGAAGGCCTGGCACACGCTGGACACCCGGCGCTCCAGGATCTCCTCGGCGCCGTAGCCGCCCAGGGTGGTCTGGCCCCGCATCAGGGTGGTGGGGATGTTGTTGTAGCCGTAGAACCGGGCCACTTCCTCCGCCAGATCGGCGATGCCCTCCACGTCGGCGCGCCAGGAGGGGATGATCACCTCCGCCGGGCCGTTGGGGAAGTCGTGCTTCTCGGTGAGAATGTTCACCCGCTCCAGATACTGGTGAAAATCCCTGAGGGTATGAATCAGCACCCGGCTTTTGGATGCCTGGTAGAGAAGCTGGTGAAATCTGCCGTCCTGACGGCACACCTGCTCATAATTTCCCTTGTCTCCGTGAAAATCCGACAGCATAATGGCCTCTTCCATGCCCTCCAGCTGTTCCCGGGAAGCGTGACGGGCAGCCATGGCAGCGCAAAGCCCCTCCAGCTTAGCACGGATAAGGTACATGTCCATCACGTCCTGGGCAGAGATTCCCGTGACAAAGGCTCCTTTGTTTGGAATGATTTGCACCAGTCCCTCCAGCTCCAGCTGACGAATGGCTTCCCGTACCGGGGTTCTGCTGACCCCCAGCTCTTTGCCGATAGTACATTCCACCAGCTCGTCTCCTTTTTTATACCTGCCCTTTAATATGTCTTCCCGAATCTTTTT
>OLRN01001777.1_pt1 | contig 10739 bp, 11 predicted proteins | sample 1673001 | NCBI WGS metagenome assembly OLRN01 (sample SAMEA3136745, study PRJEB25190) | human gut metagenome | biome: human gut; feature: human-associated habitat; material: faeces | place: Austria | collected 2013 | reverse complement strand
GATCAGGCCCAGCACGATGATGAACAGGGTGCGGGTGTTCAGGAAGGTGTTTGCACTGGTGGTGCAGCCAACAGACAGGGCCAGGAAGATGGTGATGATGTTCATCAGCTCATTGCCCGCGGTGCGGTTGATGCGGTCTACCACGCCGGACTCTTTCATCAGGTTGCCCAGCATCAGCATGCCGATCAGCACGGCCGAATCGGGCAGGATGAGGCTGATGATGATGGTGCACATGATGGGGAAGATGATCTTCTCGGTCTTGGAGACGGTGCGCAGCTGCTTCATCACGATGCTGCGCTCCTTCTTGGTGGTGAGCGCCTTCATGATGGGCGGCTGGATGACCGGCACCAGAGCCATGTAGCTGTAAGCCGCCACCGCGATGGAGCCCAGCAGACCTGCCGCCAAAATGCTTGTCACATAAATCGCCGTGGGGCCGTCGGCGCCGCCGATGATGGCGATGGCCGCCGCCTCCGGGCCGGTGAAGGGCTCGATGGAGGCAAAGCCCAGCAGTTCGGCCAGGAAGTTATAAGGGATGTGCACGAACTTCGCCATGAAATATGTGGCGAAGATGCCCAGCTGGGCCGCCGCGCCCAGCAGCAGGCTCTTGGGGTTGGAGATCAGCGGGCCGAAGTCGGTCATGGTGCCGATGCCCAGGAAGATGAGCGGCGGGTAGACGCCCAGCTTGACGCCCAGATAGAGCATGTCCGCCAGGCCGCCGTTGTGGAGTATCTCGCTGAACATGGGATAGAGGCTCGGGTCGGCCCCTTCCGGCGCGATGAAGTACTGCATATGGATGATGCCGCTGCCGGGCAGGTTCGCCATCAGCATGCCAAAGGCGATGGGCAGCAAAAGCAGGGGCTCGAACTCTTTCACGATGGCCAGGTACAAAAGCAGGCAGGCCACCACGATCATGAGCAGATAGCGCCAGTCCTCGGCGATGCCCATAAAGCCGGAGTTCTCCCAGATGCTGACGAGGGTATCAAAAAAAGCACTCATGGTTCAGCCCCCCCTTAAAACGGTTCCGTGCCGCTCTCGACGCCCGCCGCGCCCCAGCTGCCTCGGCCGCCGCCGGCGCGCTTGACTGCGCGGAGCGTGTATTTGCCGCCGCTGGCCGACGCGACTGCCGCCGCAATGACCGCCACGATCTCTTCACTGATGCCTTCTTCCACAAAGGGCGGAGCCTCCATGGGTTCCTGCAGCTGCGGGGGCTGCGGCTGGCTTTTCACTGCCGCTTCGGCAGCCGCCTTCTGTTTTCTGGCGTTCAGCGCGTCGAACAGTTTGCCCTGAAGGGCGATGATATAAGTCAGCAGGATCAGCACCAGAAAGACCAGGGACATGCCGATCCCCGCGACCACGAGCACCGACGGTTCCGCGGCCTGTGCGGCGCCCGCCGCAAGCAGAACTGCATTCATTGGATGGCCCCCTTTTCCAAAAGCTCAATTTTCGTCTTTTACATTATATCGAAAAAAAGCCCCTGTTTCAAGGTCGCAGAAACGGATTTGTTAAAATAATAGCATTTGTACAAATTTAAAAAACAAAAAGGAACGCCCGCCTGCACGGAGCGTTTCGTGCAGACGGGCGCATCAGTTTTATCTGTGGCCCAGGCGGGGCGTTGCGTCCACAAAGCCGCTTTCCAGCTGGTCGCCGATCTCCAGGCACCGCGCCGTGCCCAGCGCGACGCAGTTGATGGGGTCGTCCGAGACCCGCACCTTCACCTTGAGCTGCTGGCTCAGGTATTCGTCCAGGCCCTTGAGCTTGGAACCGCCGCCGGTGAGCACCACGCCGGCGGAGTAGATGTCGCCGGCAAGTTCCGGCGGAGTGTGCTCCAGCACCTGATGGGCCGCCGCGGCGATCTGCTCGGCCAGGGGCATCACCGCCTCGTAGAGGTCCTCGGTGGTCACGGTGAGACGCTGGGGCAGACCGGTAAGCAGGCTGCGGCCCTTCACTTCCATCTCGGCGGAGAAGGTGCTGGGGCGGCAGCTGGCCACCTGCTTTTTCAGCTCCTCGGCGGTGCGCAGGCCGATGGCCACGTTGAACTTGAGGCGGGCATATTTCTGGATCTCATCGTCAAAGGTGTTGCCCGCGATCTTCACGCTGGTGGACCTCACCTTGCCGCCCAGGCTGATCACCGCGATGTCGGTGGTGCCGCCGCCGATGTCCACGATCATGTGGCCGTCGGGCTTGGCGATGTCGATGCCCGCGCCGATGGCGGCGGCGTAGTCCACGTCGCCGCACAGCTTGCCGGCCTCGTTCCGGTTCATGGCCACGTCGATGACCACGGCCCCTTCCTTCACCATACCCGGCGTGACAAGACCCACCCGGCCCACAGCGGACACCAGGATGTCCGCCTCCCGGGTGATGGCCGCCAGTCCCGGCGTCTTGGAGTGGCAGACCGTCACGGTGCCGTCCTGCTGGAGCAGCAGCATGGCCATGGGCTTGCCCACGATGTTGCTGCGGCCCAGCACCACGCACCGCCTGCCCCGGACGGGGATGCCGTATTCCCGCAGCATCTCCATGACGCCGGCAGGGGTGCATGGCAGAAACACCGGATCACCGATCATCAGGCGGCCCACGTTATAGGGGTGGAAGCAATCCACGTCCTTGTCCCGGGCGATGGCGTTCAGCACCGCCTCCTCGTCCAGATGCCCGGGCAAAGGAAGCTGGCACAGGATGCCGTCCACCTGCGGGTCGCGGTTGAGCTCCTGGATCAGGTCCAGCAGCGTCTCCTGTGTGGTGTCCTCCGGCAGGGCGTGCTCAAAGCTCAAAAAACCGCACTCGGCGCAGTCCTTTTCCTTCCCGGTCACATAGACCCGGGAGGCGGGGTCATTCCCCACCAGGATCACCGCAAGGCCCGGCCGCCGGTACAGGGACTTCGCTGCCTCTGCCGTCTGCGCCTTGACCTTGGCCGCCAGCGCCTTGCCGTCAATGCGTGTTGCCATCAGTCTCTCCCCCTTCCCCGTTTTGGGTCTCCGGCGGCTGGGGGAGCTCCGGCTCCTCCTGTCCGGCAGGGGCACTCTCTCCCGCCTCCGCCGTGGAAATATCCGCCTCTGCCGTCCCCTCGGCGGCTTCCGCCGCCACCTGATTCACCAGCAACTCATCCCGCGAGTGCTTTTTGATCTTGATGTTGTAGAACAGCATCACCGCGGCGGTGACTGCCAGAAGCAGACTCAGCGCCTGAGACACCCGGATGGGCTGCCCCAGGAACGTCCAGTTAAAGAGATACAGGCTGTCCGTCCGCAGCCCCTCGATCCAGAACCGGCCCAGGCCGTACCACAGGAAGTAGAACCAGGTGTTCTCCCCATCGAACCGGCGGGCTTTGGAGACCACGAGCAGGATCAGCAGAAGCCCGATCAGATTCCACAGGCTCTCATAGAAAAACGTGGGATGGACCTCAATATACTCCGTGGCGCTGGTCCACAGGCGCATCCGCCAGGGCAGCGTGGTCTCGGCGCCGAAGGCCTCCCGATTGATGAAGTTGGCCCAGCGGCCGATGCACTGGCCCAGCAGCAGGCCCATCACCGCCAGGTCCGTCATGGCGCCCATCTTGATCTTCTTGTGCCGGGTGTAGAAAAATGCCACGATGGCCCCGGCAATCACCGCGCCGTAGATGGCTAGGCCGCCGTCCCAGACCGCCACCATCTCGCCCCAGTTTAAGCTGCCATCGGCGTTGCGGTAGAGGTCCAGATAGAAGATCACATAGTAAAGGCGGGCGCCGATGATGCAGCTGGGCACCGCCCACAGCACCATATCCAGCACATTGTCCTCTGTCAGGCCGTAGCGCTTGGCCTGCTTCATGCACAGCACCAGGCCCGCCAGCAGGCCGATGGCCAAAATGATGCCGTACCAGTAGATCCCATGGCCGATATGGACGGCGATAGGGTCGGGATTGAAGGACCAGTCCCCGAACAGGCCGGGAAAGCTGATGGGCATATCCTGTAATGCTCTCAAATGGGGTTCCCCTCTTTCTCTGTCTTGGATTCAGTTCTCCCTGGGCACGATCTCGCTGAGCACAGCCCGCTCCGCGGTCAGATTGCGGCGCAGGAAGGCGGCCACGTCCTCTTTGGTGATGGAGTCGAACACCTGGGGGAAGCGGAAGGGATCATAGCCGTGGAAATACCCCTCCGTCAGCGTGACGGCGATGTTTTCAAAGGAATTCAGTCCCCGGAGGTTGGAGCCGAAGGACGCCCGGCGCACCCGCTGGTAATAGTCCTCGTCGATGCCCTCCGCCGCCAGGCGCTCCGCCTCGCGGTAGATCTCTCCCGCCACAGTCCGGGCGTCCCGGCTGTCGCCGCCGGCATAGAGATACGCAATGCCCGGCATCATCTCAAAGGCGCCGCCGAAGCTGGTGTTGATGACCCCCTCCTCATAGAGCCGCTGGTACAGGGGGCTGGAATCCCCCAGCAGGATGTCGCAGGCCATGTCTCCCAGAACGGCGGTACGGAGGTAGTCCTCCCCGTCCGCCGCCGGGGCGCACTTGTAGGCCGTCAGGAACTGAGGGGCAGAGACCTCCATGGCCATGCGGGTCTCCTTTGCCGCCACCTGGGCGGGTTCCTGGCCGTAGTCCCGGGGGATCACCGGACCGCCCTCCCGGGGCAGGATCCGCCGGGCCAGGTCCGCCACATGGACCGGATCCACGTTGCCCACCACTGTCAAAATCATGTTGGAGGGGGTGTAGAATGCCTTGTGGCAGTCGTACAGCGTCTCCGCTGTGATGTGGGAGATACTCTCCACCGTCCCGGCGATAGAGGTCCGGGCAGTGCTCTTCTGGTACAGGGCCTGCATCATCCGGGTGTAGAGCTGCCAGTCGGGGTTGTCCTCGATCATGCGGATCTCCTGGCCGATGATGCCCTGCTCCTTGGCCACGCTCTCCTCCGTGAAATAGGGGATAGAGACGAAGGACAGCAGGATCTCCAGATTCTCCTCAAAGTGCTCCGTGGAGTCGAAGTAGTAGCCGGTCATGGCGTTGGAGGTGAAGGCATTGGGCTCCGCGCCGTTTTTCGCCAGCTCCTGGAGAGCGTTGCCCTCCTTGGTGTCGAACATCTTGTGCTCCAGGTAGTGGGCGATGCCCGCCGGTGTGTCCAGCCACTTACCGTCCAGACAGAAGCGGGTGTCCATCCCGCCGTACCGGGTGGCAAAGAAGGCGTACTTCTTGGCGTGCTCCGGCTTGGGGACCACGCAGACCTGCAATCCGTTGGGCAGCACCTCCCGGTAGACGGACTCGCCGATCCGCTCGTAAAACGTCTGCTTCATTCCGCAGTCTCCTTTCCCTTCAGGAAGTACACCGTATCCAGAGAGACAGTCTGCATGGCGTCAAAGATGCGTTCCGCCGTCACGTGCCGCACCTGCTCCGCCAGCAGCTCCGGCGTGTCCTCCTGTCCGGTGGCCGCCTGGCCCAGGTAGAAGTTCTCCAGCTTCCCCTGGGAATCTCCCATGGAGGCGTAGGCATTCAGCAGCGTACTGCGGGCGCCCTCCAGCTCCCAGTCCTCCAGGCGGCCAGCCTGCACGGCGGCCAGCTGGGCCATGATCTCGTCATAGGCCTTCTGGTAGTTCTGGAACTCAATGCCGGAGGAGACGGTGATGAGCCGCTTCTGCCGGTGGTAGGCGGACGAGGCGTAGTAGCACAGGGACAGCTTCTCCCGCACGTTCAAAAACAGCTTGGAGTTGCTGCTGCCGCCAAACAGGGTATTGCCCATCAGCGCGGCGGCGTAGTCGTCGCTGCCGCAGGCAAAGCCCATACCCAGCTTGCCCTGAGTCACGTCCATGGCCTCCTCCACCCGCTTCACCTCGGTCCGAGCCGGATGGGGCGTGGACGGAGCGATGTCCCGGATCCCATCCCTGGGCAGCGTGGCGAAAGCTGCGGCCAACGCCTCCCGTACCCGCTCCAGGGATGCGCTGCCGCAGTAGAACAGCTCCAGCCTGGCGGTGGCAAGCAGCTCTCCGTACAGGGCGTGGAGCTTTGGCATCTGCAGCTTCTCCGCACCCGCCTCGTCGCCCAGGCGGCTGATGCCGTAGGGCTCCCCGTCGCACATCTCCCGCAGCAATCGGGCGTAGGCATACTCCCGCTTGTCATTCACCTGGCTGCGGATGGCGTCAATCAGGTTGGTCTTCTCCCCCTCAAAATAAGCGGTCACAAAGCGGCCCCGCTCGGTCACGGGATCGCACAGCAGCTCTCCCAACAGCTCCGCCACCGGCTCCAGCAGCTGTTCCCCTCCGGGGATGTAGCTGTCGTCGATAAAGCTGGCCACGAAGCCTACGCACTGATTCTCGCCCTGCTTGCGGACGGTGTAGTCCACAGAGGCACCGTACAGCCGGTCCAGCCGGGCGGACAACGCCCCCAGGTCGGGATAGCGCACCGTGCCCCGGCGCAGGATGGCCGGCAGCAGCGCATAAGCGGAGGCAGTCTCCTGCTGCAGCGGGGTGACGAACTGGGCGGAGAGCAGGCTGGTCTTGAACTTTCTGGCCGGCAGATAGGTGAGATACACCCCGTCGGCCAGTTGGATTCTGGTTCTTTCCAAGGTCTCAACTCCTCTTCTGTGGAATACAACATGGGATTATTATAGTATATCTCTTCCCATAATTCAAATTCTTTCTTGCCGACTTATGCGGTATCTGGTAAAATCAGTCTCAACAAGAGGAAAAGGTGGGATCTTCATGACCACGCCCGGCTTTGGCGGCATGGGGCTTTTAGACTCCTTTATGTTCGGCGGCGGATTCGAAATTCTGTTCTTTCTGATCTTCGCCCTGGTGCTCTGTCTCTTCATTGTGATGATCGTCCGGGGTGTCAGCCAGTGGCACCGGAACAACAACTCCCCCCGGTTGACGGTGGAGGCCACTGTGGTGGCCAAGCGGATCGATGTCTCCCACCATCACCACGGAGGCGAGACCCATCACATGACCACCTCCACCCGGTACTATGTCACCTTTCAGGTGGAGAGCGGTGACCGGATGGAGTTCTCCGTCAGTGGCCGGGAGTATGGTCTCCTGGTGGAAGGGGACACGGGCCGCCTGACCTTTCAGGGCACCCGCTATCTAGGCTTCACACAGCCGTGATGCAGAAAATCAGACAGCTGCTCCGATGGGGAGCAGCTGTCTTTCTCATTGCGGCGGCAGGTCTGGCCCCGCCAGAACCCGCAGGAAATTGCCCCGGGCGACCATTTCCAGCTCCTGCCGGTTCATCCCCAGCTTTTCCAGCCAGTAGAAGAGGTTCCGGATGTGGGCGGCGCTTTCCAGGCCCTCTGCCCCCTCGTTTCCAGGGCCCATAAACTCGCAGAAGTCGAAGCCGCAGCCCACATGCTCCACCCCCATGACCTCCGCCATGTGGACGGCGTGGAGGGCCAGGGCCCTGGCGGTCTGCTGCCGGGGCTCGGCGTGGACAAAGCCGTGGAAGGCGTTCAGCCCCACCACGCCGCCGGTGTCCCGGATGCGGCGCAGCTGGTCGTCGGACAGGTTCCGGCGCACATCGCACAGGGCACGGCAGTTGGAGTGGGATGCGATCACCGGCCCGGCGGCCAGGTCCATCACGTCCCAGAAACCGCCGTCGTTCAGATGGGACACGTCCACCACCATCCCCAGTTCTCCCATCCGGCGCACCGCCCGGCGTCCCGCCTCCGTCAGACCCGCCTGAGGATCGCCTCCGGCTCCGGCGGCCAGGGCATTGGTCTCGTTCCAGGTGAGCATCCCCAGCCGGGCGCCCTGGCCGTAGTACCAGTCCACGCCGGCGGGGTTCCCGCCGATGGCCGCCATGCCCTCCACCGCCAGGAAGGCGTAGATTTGGCCCGCTGCCCGGGCAGCCTCTGCCTCCGCTGCGGTGTGGACCGGGCGGATTTGCGGACATTCCGCCAGGTCTGCCCGGGCACAGGCAAATATCTGATGGGTGCGGCCCAAATTGGATGCAGGATCCTTCCAGGCGGTGTCCTTCCAGAACGTCTCCCGGGGCCCGCTGGCCCAGACGGCCAGCACCAGCCCCTCCCCGCCGCCCCGCCGCAGCCGGTCCAGATGGAGGCGAGCCAGTACCTGATGCTCCCCCAGCAGGCGCCGCCGGGTCACATCGTACAGCAGATCCGAATGCGCGTCGAATACCATAAACTCCCTCCGTTCTGTTCAGTCCCTCTCAGTCTATGCCGCAAACGCGGATTTGGCAAGCCGTTCCGGTCTGCCGGAGGGGAATTTTTTCCGGATTTCTTTCGTTTTTCCCCTTGACTTTTCCGGCAAAATCCTGTAAACTATTTCTCGTTGTAAAGGAATACAGCTTTACAGAAATGAGGGAGTTCATGAAAAATCAGACATACCGCATGACCATGCTCTTCGATTTTTACGGCGAACTCCTCACCGAGCGGCAGAAGGAATTCTTTGACCTCTATTACAATGAGGACCTGTCTCTGGCTGAGATCGCGGAAAACGCCGGCATCTCCCGCCAGGGCGTCCGGGACGTGATCGTCCGGGCGGAGGGCGTCATGCAGGAGGTGGAGGACAAGACCGGCCTGATCCGCCGCTTCGAGCAGATGCGGGGACATTTGCAGGCCATCGAGGACGCTGCCGCCGAGCTGAAGACCATCAACTACCGCCAGTATGAGGACCCCCGTCTGACTGAGCTGGCGGAATTGATTCACGCGGAAGCCACCGCTTTGAAGGAATGATCGCATGGCATTTGAAGGGCTCACCGAAAAACTGAACGCAACATTCAAGAAGCTGCGGGGCAAGGGCCGCCTGACAGAGAACGACGTCCGGGAGGCCATGCGGGAAGTCCGTCTGGCCCTGCTGGAGGCCGACGTAGGCTATAAAGTGGTCAAGGACTTCGTGGCTACCGTGACAGAGCGGGCTGTGGGGTCCGACGTGTTGGACAGCCTCACGCCCGCCCAGCAGGTCATCAAGATCGTCAACGAAGAGCTGACAAAGCTCATGGGCGGCGGCACCGCCCGGCTCTCCATGGCCAACAGCGGTCCCACCGTTGTGATGATGGTGGGCCTGCAGGGCGCCGGCAAGACCACCACCACCGCCAAGCTAGCGGGGCTGATGCGCCGCCAGCTTGGCAAGCGGCCCCTGCTGGCCGCCTGCGACGTGTACCGTCCCGCCGCCATCGAGCAATTGAAGGTGGTGGGTGGCCAGCTGGACCTGCCGGTATTCGAGCAGGGTCAGGGTGACCCGGTGCAGATTGCAGAGAATGCAATCCGCCATGCCCGGGACCACGGCAGTGATATGGTCTTCCTGGACACCGCCGGCCGGCTCCATGTGGATGAGTCCCTGATGGATGAGCTGAAGCGGATGAAGGCTGCCGTCCATCCCAATGAGATCCTGCTGGTGGTGGATGCCATGACCGGCCAGGATGCGGTGAACGCCGCCACTGCCTTTGACGAGGCGCTGGGCATCGACGGCGTGGTGCTGACCAAGCTGGACGGCGACGCCCGTGGCGGCGCTGCTCTCTCTATTCGGGCCTCCACCGGCAAGCCCATCAAGTTCGTGGGCACCGGCGAGAAGCTGGATATGATCGAGCCCTTCCATCCGGACCGGATGGCATCCCGCATTTTGGGTATGGGCGATATGCTGTCCTTCATCGAAAAGGCCCAGCAGACCTACGACGAAAATCAGGCCGCCAAGCTGGAGGAAAAGCTCCGGAAAAACCGCCTGACGCTGCAGGATTACTACGAACAACTCCAGCAGCTGCGGAATATGGGTGACCTGAGCCAGATCGCCAGCATGATGCCCGGTGCTCTGGGCCGCCAGATGGCCGGTGCCACCATCGATGACAAGGCCCTGGCCCACACGGAGGCCATCATCCTCTCCATGACCCCGCTGGAGCGGGAGAATCCCCAGATCCTGAACGCCAGCCGGAAAAAGCGCATCGCTGCTGGCTGCGGCCTGGAGGTGGTGGATGTGAACCGGCTGCTGAAGCAGTTCGATATGATGCAGCAGCTGACTAAGCAGATGACCCGGGGACGGCTTTCCAAAATGGGAGGCGGCGGCCTGGGCAGCCGGATGCACGGCTTCGGCCGCAAGAAGCGGCTGAAATAAAGTGGATATAAGTGCTATGCATTTATAGATAAAAAATTTCGAGTTTACTGTTGGAGGTAACAAATTATGGTGAAAATCAGACTGCGCCGCCTTGGCGCCAAGAAGGCTCCTTTCTACCGCGTTGTGGTAGCGGACTCCCGTTTCCCCCGGGACGGCCGCTTCATCGAGGAGATCGGCACTTACAACCCCTGCGTCTCCCCTGCTGAGATTAAGATCGACACGGAGCGCGCCCAGGCCTGGATCAAGTCCGGCGCCCAGCCCACCGACACCGTCAGAGCTCTGCTGAAAAAAGTAGAAGTCCTCTGATCCGGAGGATCGGGCATGAAAGAGTTGCTGCTCTACATCGCCAGAAACCTTGTGGATGATCCGGAGGCCGTCTCTGTCACTGAGGTGGAGGGTCCCCAGGAGCTGACGCTGGAGCTGCGCGTCGCCCCCGACGACATGGGAAAGGTCATCGGCCGGCAGGGCCGCATCGCCAAGGAGATCCGGACTGTCATCCGGTCCTATGCCCAGCGTACCGGCGTGAAGGTTTCCGTCGACATTGTGGACTAAAAGAGAGAGGCGGTGCTGTGCACCGTCTCTTTTCATCGATCCAGCAGCTTGTCCTCCCGCATATCGCCAGATGACCTCCTACACTTCTTCCGCGAGCGGCGCCTTTCTCCAGCGGCGGCCTTCTTCGATCACCGCCTGGATAGCTTTTTGGCTGGCGGCATCCAGCGGTGCGGATTCCT
>OLRN01001775.1_pt1 | contig 10750 bp, 5 predicted proteins | sample 1673001 | NCBI WGS metagenome assembly OLRN01 (sample SAMEA3136745, study PRJEB25190) | human gut metagenome | biome: human gut; feature: human-associated habitat; material: faeces | place: Austria | collected 2013 | reverse complement strand
TTTCCCGGTGTCCGCTTCTCCACACAAACCACACATAATCTCCAACTCCCCTCCACACAGCCATGGTATCCTTTCCGTATCCCAAGCAGAAAGGATCCCGATCACATGGAAATCAACATTCAAAACGTCAGCATGACCTACCCCAGCGGAAAACAGGCCCTGCAGAACCTGAGTCTGGAGCTCCGGTCTCCCAGCCTCATCGGCCTGCTGGGGCCAAACGGCGCGGGCAAGTCCACTCTGATGAAGCTGCTGGTGGCCGCCCTGCTCCCCACATCCGGCTCCATTCTGGTGGACGGACAGCCCCTTCTCAAGATGGAGCGGCAGCTGAAGGCCCAGCTGGGCTATCTTCCCCAGGATTTCGGGTTGTTCAACGAGCTCACCGTGGCCCAGTTCCTGGACTATATGGCCGCCCTGAAGGGGCTGCGGGACTCCGGAACAGCCGTCCGCGAGGTGATCCGGACGGTCAATCTGGAGGGGCAGGCCCGCGCCCGCATCCGCAGCCTGTCCGGCGGACAGCGCCAGCGGGTGGGCATCGCCCAGGCCCTGCTGGGCGCCCCTCCCCTCCTGATCCTCGATGAGCCGACGGTGGGGCTGGACCCGGAGGAGCGCATCCACTTCCGCAACCTCTTTTCCCAGACAGCCCAGGACCGGCTGGTGCTGCTGTCCACCCATATCATTGAGGATGTGCAGTCGGTCTGCGGCCAGCTGGTCGTTATGGACCAGGGCAGGGTCCTGTTCACCGGCACTCCGGAAGCCCTGATCCAGTCCGCCGCTGGACACGTGGGGGTGTTCTGGGAACGGGAGGCGGCCCAGGAGGCGGGGCTGCACATTACGGCCCGGGTGAACACCAGCCAGGGCATCCGCTGCCGGGCGGTGGCCGATGTCCTCCCCCGCTTCGCTCAGCCCGCAGAACCAACCCTGGAGGACGCCTACCTCTACCTCATCTCCCGGGAGGCGGTCCAATGAAAGCTCTGCATCTGTTTTGTCTGGAGCTGGGACGTCTATTCCAAAGCCGCCTGACCTGGCTGGTCATTTTACTGACTGTGCTCTCCCCACTGGCTGGGCTGGTGCTGTACAAGCCCACCGCCGCCGACACCATGCTGTCCATGTATCTGGCTGATCCCGCCCTGGCCGGGGGCGTGGTGGGGGGCATCCTGTTCGGCCTGCTGACAGTGTACGAGCTGGACCGCACGGAGCGCAGCCGGGTGGGCATGCTGATGGACGCTGCGGTCTCCCCCCTGACCATGGCCCTGGTACGCCTGCCCGCCCTGGCCGCTGCCGCTGTCCTGGGTCTGGGCCTCACCATGCTGGTTTGGCTCCCCATCAGCCGGGAGCTCATCGGCTCCGTCTTTGGCGGCACGGACTACCTGCTCTCCTATCTGCTGTTCATGGGGCTGGCCCTGTGGCTGGCCATTCTGGCGGCGGCCGCCGCCTATCAGTTCACCCGGCGCTCTGACCTGTCCCTGGTCCTCTTTGCCGCCTTCGCCGCCCTGAGTCTGACGGTGTGGGCCGGGAAGTGGCAGCTGTGCTGGCTCAATCCCTGCGTATGGGCCCTGTCCGATGACTTCTCCAACTTCCGGCTCTACCGGTCGGTGGCCTATATGCGCCTGACCTGGCTGGCAGCCCTGGCGGGGGTTTGGACCCTCTCCTGGCTGTGTATCCGGCAGTATGGGAAGGGGCTTCTAGGCTCCCTGGCCCGGAGCGCCCGGCGGGTCTGTCGGCCGTTGATCGCCCTGCTGCTCCTGGCCTGTTCCGGTGCGGCCTATGCAGCTCAGCCCTTCTTTGACAACAGCAATCCGGACCTCACCGCCTCCCGGCTCTTCGAACTGGAGTATGCCGAGGGAGTCACCTGTTCCAGGCGCACCGCCCAGGTATTCCCAGACACCGCCGCTGGCACGGTGGAGGGCCGAGCCGCCTATCAGTTCCAGAACACCTCCGGCCAGGGGTGGACGGTCTGCTTCGGTGTGGACCCGGGGTACGACATCACTTCTGCCCGTGCCAATGGGGCGGAGATCTCCCCCGTCCGCACCGGCTACGAGGAGTCCAACATGGCTCTGTGGGAGATCGCCCTCCCGGCGGACGGCGCGGTGGAGCTGGTGCTGGAGTACGGCGGCTTCCCCAGGGACTGGAACATTGCGGAGACCACCCAGGGCTCCCCCGAGATCAGCGGAGCCTATCTGTGCCTGGAGAATCAGAACCTGATGCCCTATCTGCTCAATGTTCTGCCAGAGGGGCAGGGCTATCCCACCACCGTGGAGCTCACCGTGCCCGGCTCCATGACCGTCATCCCCTTCGGTACCAGCGAGGCAGAGGTGGTGGAGACCCACGGCAACGGCACCGCCACCTGGCGCTATGAGGATGACAGCGCTGGCGGCATCGTCTACGCCGGGGACTACATCCGACAGGATATCCAGGCCGGCGGCGCCACCATCCAGCTCTACTATGGCCGGAAGCATCAGGCGGTGATGGAGCAGGCCAGGGCGGCGGAGGCGGTGCGGGCCGTGGTGGACTACTGCACGGAGCACTACGGCCCTCTGTCTTTCGGTGCCGGCGGCTCCCTGAAGCTGATCCAGAGCCGGGTGGCCGGCGGGGGCTACGCCGGCGGAGGCGCCAGCCTGCTGGACGAGATGGACTTCACTGCCGCCAATCTCCACGACGGCGGCAAGGGGGCCGTCCCCGGCGAGGTGATGATCCACGAGTTGGTCCACCAGTGGTGGGGCCTGGGCAACATGTTTGACTCCGAGGACCCCGCAGACCCCTGGTCCGCCGAGGGGCTGACGGTGTACACCACCTACCGCATCGTCAAGGAGCTCTACGGGGCGGATCACGCACAGGAATACTACGTGGACCAGTGGAAGCGGGAGGTGGAGGACTACTACCTGGATTTCTACGTCCGAAACCCAGAGTACCTGGCCATGCTGCCCGAGGAGGAGCAGCTGGCCATCACCAACAGCCTGACCGGCATGCGGCAGTACTGCGAGATGCCCCTGAAAATTTTGAGGGCAGAAAAGCTGGTAGGGGGTGAGGCGGCCATGGATGAGATCCTGCGCGGCCTGTTCAACCGTGAGCTCGATTGGAGCTATCCCTATCTCACCTATCAAGAATTTTTAGACGCCTGCGGGCTGACAGAGGAGGAGCTGGACCTTGGTCAAGATATTTCGATATGAGTGTAAGCGCTTGCTGTGGAACAAGTTCTTTTTCGGCATTCTGGCCGTGACCCTGTTCTACGGCTGGCAGGTACTCACCGGCGCCTCCATTCTGGGGGTGTCCCACACTGCCCCCTTCTCCCCCTGGACCTTCGGGGATTACCTCAGCCGCCTGCTCCCCCTGCTGTGGATCGGTGTGCTGTTCTTTCTCACCTTTTTCACTTCAGGGGCGGAGCGGCGGGCCGCAGTCCTCACCGCCGCCACCCCTGTGCGGCCCTGGCAATACGCTCTGGCCCGGCTGGGGGCGGCACTGACCGGCACCGTCCTCCAGTCCCTCGCCGTCCTGTTGCTGTCCGCTGTCTTTTATGCCCGCATGTTTCGGTGGTACAGCTGGGGCAGTCTGTTCCTTCCCGCCGCCATATCCTTGATACCAGCTCTGGTCTTTGCCCTGGGCAGCGGCTGGCTGCTGGGCCGCCTGCGCCCCTGGCTCGTCTACCTGTGGATGCCCCTGCCCTTCCTGCTCCAGCTCCTCCCCCTTCCCGAGCTGCTCTCCCTGTGGAACGGCCGGTTCTTCTCCCAGTACCCCCTGTCCCTGGGGACACTGGACCCGGCTTTTTCCCTGCCCGGGGGCATGTGCCTGGTCCAATCCGGGCTCCTGGCTGCGGGCGTGGTCCTGCTGACCGCCGCCCTGCACCGCCATTCCCCTGGAGAGTGAGCCATCTTCCCCATTCCAAAATCTTCTGCCTGGGGGCGCCCTTTTCCGGGGCGTCCCCTTCTCCGCAATGCCCATTGACTTTTTTCCTACAATCCTTTATGATAGACGTGGTCGCGCGGGTATGGCGGAATTGGCAGACGCGCTGGATTTAGGTTCCAGTGGGCAACCGTGTGGGTTCGACTCCCACTACCCGTACCAGCTCGTCGCAAGCGACATATCACTTGCGACGAGCTTTTTCATTTCATTGCAAAGCTTATCGTTCGCTCATTCTGCCGCTCCTCTCTTTCAAACCGGACCCGCTGCGCTGGGCTCCGGCTTGGGGCCGCCCTGCGGGCGGCTGTTTTTGCCCTCGTAAAAATATCGGTTTTGACTGTCCTTTCCACGTGGTGGCAAAGTTCGCTTTGTGACCACGTCTTTTTATGCCTGAGGCAAAAAAGACGTCATCCTCCCGCCCCCTTGCTCTTCCTTTTCAAATCGAATCCGCTCCGCCGGGCTTCTATTTGGATTTTGATACAGACCGACAGCCACTGCATCTTTTTCTGATCTGCTGTTGAAAACGAAAGACACGCTGAAAAGCGTGTCTTTCGTTTTTATCCCGCCGTCTCTGGGCGGCTCATCCTTCTGGGATTCAGATGCTCAGGCCGGCAGAGCCGTACCTGCGCCAGGGTGCTCGCCCTGGCACCCAGCTGACCGCGCCTGCGGTCAGGCTTTTAATTGCTGTACCCCATCAGAAAGGTGTCCACCTCGTGGGCGGCGGCGCGCCCTTCCTGGATGGCCCAGACCACCAGGGACTGGCCCCTGCGCATGTCTCCGGCGGCGAACACCTTGGGCACATTGGTGGCGTATCCGCCGGGGGCGGTGCTGACACAGGAGCGAGGGGTGCGCTCCAATCCAAAGGTCTCGGCAACATAGGCCTGGGGGCCCAGGAAGCCGGCGGCGATGAGCAGCAGCTGGCAGGGCAGTTCCTCCTCCGAGCCTGCTACCTCGTGCATCACAGTGCGCCCTGTCTTCTTGTCCGTCCCCGCCTCCAGCCGGACCACCTTCACCGCCCGGAGGTTCCCCTCGCTGTCGGTCAGCAGTTCCTTCACCGTGGTCTGATAGATCCGGGGGTCCCGCCCGAAGACGGCGACGGCCTCCTCCTGGCCGTAGTCGGTCTTACACACCCGGGGCCACTCCGGCCAGCGATTATCGTCGGCCCGCTGGTCGGGCAGCCTGGGCATCATCTCCAGCTGCACCACCGAACGGCAGCCATGACGCAGTGCCGTTCCCACACAGTCGTTGCCCGTGTCGCCGCCGCCTACCACCACCACGTCCTTGCCTGCGGCGCTGAGATAAGTGCCGTCCTTCAGCTTGGAGTTGAGCAGGCTGCGGGTGGTGGCGGCCAGATAGTCCACCGCGAAATGGACCCCGCCGGCCTCCCGGCCGGGCACCGCCAGATCTCGGGGCTCCTTGGCCCCGGTACACAGGATCACCGCATCAAACTCGTCCAGCAGCTCCTGGGCACTCTTGTCCCGGCCCACATCTACGCCGGTGACGAAACACACGCCCTCCTCCCGCATCAGCTCCACCCGGCGCATGACATACTTCTTCTCCAGCTTCATGTTGGGGATGCCGTACATCAACAGTCCGCCCACCCGGTCGTCCCGCTCAAAGACGGTGACGCTGTGGCCCCGGCGGTTGAGCTGGTCCGCCGCCGACAGTCCGGCGGGGCCGGGGCCCACCCCCGCCACCCGCTTGCCGCTGCGCACTCTGGGCGGCCGAGGCTGGACCAAGCCCCGCTCGAATGCTGCCTCGATGATGCCCAGCTCGTTCTCCCGGACGGTGACCGGGTCGCCGTGGAGGCCGCAGGTGCAGGCGGCCTCGCACAGGGCGGGACACACCCGCCCTGTAAACTCAGGAAAATTGTTGGTCTTCAGCAGCCGCTCCAGCGCCTGGGGCAGGTTCCCCGTGTAGAGCAGGTCGTTCCACTCCGGCACCAAGTTGTGCAGGGGGCAGCCGGAAGTCATCCCGCCCAGGGTGGCGCCGGACTGGCAGAAGGGCACACCGCACTCCATGCACCGGGCCCCCTGCTGGCGGCGGTCCGCCTCGGACAGGCGGGGGTGGAACTCCTTCCAATGCTCGATGCGGTCCAGTGGCTGCTCCGCCGGATCAGTCTGCCGGTCATATTCCAGAAATCCAGTGATCTTTCCCATAACACTTTCTCCCCCTTATTCCTTGGTGCTGGCACTGAATGCCTCCACCTCAGCCTGTTCGTGGCTCAGGCCCTGGGCCTCAAATTCCGCGATGGTGCGCAGCATTCTGTCGTAGTCCCGAGGCAGAATCTTCTTGAAACAGGCTGCCTTCTCCTCCAGGTGGTCCAAGATCTCCCGGGCCTTAGGGGAGCCGGTGGCCTCCACATGCTCGGTGAGCATGGTCCGGATCTCTTGGATGTCCTGCCGCTCCGTCACCGGGTCCACTGTGACCAGCGCCTTGTTCAGCCGCAGGTACAGGTCCCGGTCCTCATCCCACACATAGGCGATGCCGCCGGACATGCCCGCCGCGAAGTTCTTGCCGGTAGGTCCCAGCACCACCACCCGGCCGCCGGTCATGTATTCGCAGCCGTGGTCGCCCACGCCCTCCACCACCGCGCAGGCGCCGGAGTTGCGCACGGCGAATCGCTCCCCTGCCATGCCGTTGATGAATGCCTTGCCGCTGGTAGCCCCGTAGAGGGCAACATTGCCAATGATGATGTTCTCTTCCGGTTTGAAGGGGGACCCTTTGGGGGGATAGACGATGATCTTTCCGCCGGAGAGGCCCTTGCCCATATAGTCGTTGCAGTCCCCTTCCAGCTCCAGGGTGAGCCCTTTGGGAATGAAGGCACCGAAGGACTGCCCACCGCCGCCGGTACACTTGACAGTGAAGGTGTCGTCGGGCAGGCTGCTGCCGTGGAGCCTGGTGATATCGGAACCGAAAATGGTCCCCAGGGTCCGGTCGGTACTGGTGACGGGGACGTTCACCGTCCGCTTCTCCCCCTTCTCCAGCGCCCCCTTCATCTTCTTCAGCAGGACCCTCATGTCCACCGTCTTCTCCAGCTGGAAGTCATAGGCGTCCGCGGGGTCGAAATGGCGCTTGACCTGCGCCCCTTCAAACGGGTTATCCAGAATGGCGGACAGGTCCACCGTGGCGGCCCGCTCGTTGACGGCGTGCTCCCGCACCTTCAGCAAGTCGGTGCGGCCCACCAGCTCGTCCACGGTACGCACCCCCAGGCAGGCCATGTGCTCCCGCAGCTCCTGGGCCACGAAGCGCATGAAGTTCATCACATACTCCGGTTTTCCGGTGAAGCGCCGCCGCAGCTCCGGGTCCTGGGTGGCGATCCCTGCCGGGCAGGTGCCCAGGTTGCATACCCGCATCATGCAGCAGCCCATGGTGACCAGGGGGGCGGTGGCAAAGCCGAACTCCTCCGCCCCCAGCATGCAGGCGATGGCCACGTCCCGGCCGCTCATCAGCTTGCCGTCGGTCTCTACGATGACCCGGGAGCGCAGGCCGTTCATGATCAGGGTCTGGTGGGTCTCGGCCACCCCCAGCTCCCAAGGCACACCGGCAGAATGGATGGAACTGCGGGGGGCGGCACCGGTGCCCCCGTCATAGCCGCAGATCAGTACTACCTGAGCCCCGGCCTTGGCCACGCCGGAGGCAATGGTGCCAACTCCCGGCTCGGCGCACAGCTTCACAGAGATGCGGGCTTGCCGGTTGGCATTCTTCAGGTCGTAGATCAGCTGGGCTAGATCCTCGATGGAGTAGATGTCGTGGTGGGGCGGCGGGGATATCAAGGTGACGCCCGGTGTGGAATGGCGGGTCCTGGCCACCTCCGGCGTGATCTTCTTCCCCGGCAGGTGGCCGCCCTCGCCGGGCTTGGCCCCCTGAGCCATCTTGATCTGGAGATCTTGGGCTGACACCAGATACTCGCTGGTCACGCCGAAGCGGCCGGAGGCCACCTGTTTGATGGCGGAATTTTTCAGGGTGCCGAAGCGGGCGGGGTCTTCGCCGCCCTCCCCGCAGTTGGATTTGCCCCCCAGGGTGTTCATGGCCACCGCCATGCACTCGTGGGCCTCAGCGGAGATGGAGCCGAAGGACATAGCCCCGGTCTTAAACCTCTTAACGATGGAGTCCACGCTCTCCACCTCGTCCAAGGGAATCGGGGTGTCCAGATACTGCATCTCCATCAGGCCGCGGAGGGTGTGGGGCTTGGAGGCGTCGTCCACCAGGGCCGTGTACTCCTTGAAGAGTTTGTAGTCCCCCCTGCGGGTGGCCTCCTGGAGGAGATGGATGACCTGGGGGCTGTACATGTGGTCCTCCTGACCAGCGCGGGCCCTGTGCTCGCCCCGGCTGTCCAGGGTAGGGTCGCCGCCCAGGCCCAGGGGGTCGAAGGCCCGGCTGTGGTGGTCATCCACCAGTTGAGCGATCTCCTTCAGACCCACGCCCCCCACCCGGCTGAGGGTACCAGTGAAATACTCGTCCACCACCACCCGGTCAATGCCCACTGCCTCGAAGATCTGGGCAGACTGGTAGGACTGGATGGTAGAGATACCCATCTTGGAGGCGATCTTCACGATGCCGCTGAGGATGGCCTGGTTATAGTCCTTCACCGCGGTGTGGTAATCCTTGTCCAGCAGACCTTGGTCAATGAGGGAGCCGATGGCCGCATGGGCCAGATAGGGGTTCACCGCCCGGGCACCGTAGCCCAGCAGCGTGGCGAAGTGGTTCACGTCCCGGGGTTCCGCTGACTCCAGTACGATGGACACGGCGGTGCACTTCTTGGTGCGGATCAGGTATCGCTCCACGGCTGAGACAGCCAGCAGGGACGGGATGGCCACATGGTTCTCGTCCACCCCCCGGTCGGAGAGGATGACGATGTTGGCCCCGTTGCGGTAGGCCCGGTCCACCGCAACGAACAGGTGGTCCAGCGCCCGCTTCAGAGGGGTGTTCTTGTAGTATAGGATGGAGACGGTCTCCACCTGGAAGCCGGGCTGCTTCATGTCCCGGATCTTCATCAGGTCTACCGAGGTGAGGATAGGGTTGCCCACCTGAAGGGCGTGAGCGTTGTCCGCCCGCTCCTCCAGCAGGTTGCCGTCGTTGCCCAGATAGACGGTAGTGTCGGTGACCACCTCCTCCCGGATGGCGTCGATGGGGGGATTGGTCACCTGGGCGAAGAGCTGCTTGAAGTAGTTGAACAGGGGCTGTTCGTGGTCGGAGAGGACCGCCAGTGGGATGTCCACCCCCATGGCGGCGGTGGGCTCCGCCCCGGTGCGTGCCATAGGGAGGATGGTGTTTTTCACATCCTCATAGGTATAACCGAAGGCCTTCTCCAGCCGGGTCAGCTCCTCCTGGGAGTAGCCGGGCACCTTTTTGTTAGGGACCGGCAGGTCCTTCAGCCGGATGAGGCCCCGGTCCAGCCACTCGCCGTAGGGCTGGCGGGCGGCGTAGGTCTCCTTCAGCTCCGCGTCATCAATGATACGCCCCTGGACTGTATCCACCAGCAGCATCTTCCCCGGCTCCAGCCGGGATTTCTTCACGATCTTCCTGGGGTCCAGGTCCAGGGCACCCACCTCGGAGGAGAGGATCAGCTTACCGTCGTCAGTGATATAGTACCGGGAGGGGCGCAGCCCGTTCCGGTCCAGCACCGCTCCCATGGCGTCGCCGTCGGAGAACAGGATGGAGGCCGGACCATCCCAGGGCTCCATCATGATGGCGTAATACTGGTACAGGTCCCGCTTGGCCCGGCTGATACTGCCGTCCTTGGTCCAGGGCTCCGGGATGGTGACCATCACCGCGAGGGGCAGGTCCATGCCGCTCATGACCAGGAACTCCAGGGTGTTGTCCAGCATGGCCGAGTCGGACCCGGCCCCGTTGACCACAGGGTAGATCTTGTCCAGGGCGTCGTCGATCACCGGGTTGGACATGGTCTCCTCCCGGGCCAGCATCCGGTCTGCGTTGCCCCGGATGGTGTTGATCTCGCCGTTGTGGAGGATCAGGCGGTTAGGGTGGGCCCGCTCCCAGGAGGGATTGGTGTTGGTGGAGAAGCGGGAGTGAACGCATGCGATGGCGCTGTGGTAGTCCCGACTCTGCAGGTCCAGGTAGAACTTCCGCAGTTCCCCCACCAGGAACATCCCCTTATATACCACTGTCCGGCTGGACAGGGAGGGGACATAGGTGTTGTCGTTGGACTGCTCAAAGACTCGGCGGGCCACATACAGCCTGCGGTCGAACTCCAGTCCCCGGGCCGCATCCCCCGGCCGCTTCACGAAGGCCTGCTGGATGTTGGGCATCTTGGACAGTGCCTTCTGGCCCAGCACCTCTGGGCAGACAGGCACCTTCCGCCAGCCCAGAAATTCCATGCCTTCCTTGGCCACAATGACCTCGAACATCTTCTTGGCACGGTTGCGCTTTAACTCGTCCTGCGGGAAAAAGAACATGCCGACACCATAGTCTCTCTCCTCACCGAGTTCGATTCCAAGCTGTTTTGCCGCCTTGGAAAAAAACTTGTGGGATATCTGCAGCAGAATACCGACACCGTCACCGGTCTTTCCCTCCGCATCCTTGCCTGCTCTGTGCTTTAAGTTCTCAACGATCTTTAACGCATTCTCCACAGTCTCGTGTGTCTTGATTCCCTTAATGTTGACAACCGAACCGATACCACAGTTATCGTGCTCGTAACCCGGATCGTACATTCCGGCTGCCTGCTTCCCCGCATCCGATACCGAGAAACGGTTGAGGGCGTCCTTCTTATAAGTGGTCTGCTCTTTCATAATCAGCTTCCTTTCTGCATTCTGTATTCCGATCAGCTGTCTTTACTGCACGGACAGTTGTCTTTACCGAATTTGTTATATCCTAATATACAACTTTCTCATTT
>OLRN01001772.1_pt1 | contig 10761 bp, 7 predicted proteins | sample 1673001 | NCBI WGS metagenome assembly OLRN01 (sample SAMEA3136745, study PRJEB25190) | human gut metagenome | biome: human gut; feature: human-associated habitat; material: faeces | place: Austria | collected 2013 | reverse complement strand
TATATCATGATAGGTCCAGATGTCAAGCGGACCCTGGGTTGGATTTGGGTTTCTTTTCTCATGCTTTGGCTTTCAGCCGCTCCAGATCCTCCGGTTCCTGGGAGTGGACCACGGCTTTGGCGTGGCAGCCGCAGCCCATAGCCAGCACGCCCTGGATGGACTTTGCGTCCACCAGAATATGGCCGAACTGCATGCATACGGAGGTCAGGTAAGGGCAAAGGGCGTTTTTCAGTACGTGGCGGCGGAGCACCTGTCCCTGAGAGAACCCCTTTCCCCGGGCCACCGTGATGTACTCCTCATCCCGAATGGTCTGCACTGTACTCTTCATCAGCATGTAATAGGAGGCCGTGCGCAGGATCACCAGGATCATCAGGGGCAGGGCCATGTGCCACAGGATATCCACTGCCTTTTCCAGCCCCGACAGGCCGCCGGAGGTAATGCCGCTGATGGGAAACAGCCCCATCTGGAACGCAAATACCATCAGAAACAGAATCGCCATGCAGTTGGTTGGAATGGTATTCAGAAAGAGCATAATGGGTGAGGCGATGGTGTCCAGCAGGCCGCCCTTTTTCCACCCCGCCCGCAGGCCCAGCCCTCCGCCCAGTACGGAGGAGAGCACAATGGCGGGTATGGGGAGCAGCAGCGTCCAGCGCATGCGGAACAAAACCGTCTCCAGCACCGGCAGCTTGGTACGGTAGGAATTCCCGAAGTCCAGGTGCAGCGTCTTGTTGAGATAGGTTATGTACTGGACCGGCAGGGGCTTGTCCAGTCCGTACTCCCGCCGGACCTCCTCAATCACCTCCGGCGCCTCCGCCTCCAGACGGAGATACTCGTCCTCACCGATAATGTGTACCACCGGGTCGCCAGGCATAAACCGGATGAGGATGAAATTGATGGTTATGATACAGAAGATGATAAAAACAGCCTCCACCAGGCGTTTTCCCAGACTCGCAAAGCACAAATAGCGTACCCCCTTCCTTTTTATATACAGAGCAGGGGCGCCCGTCCCCGCCGCCCCTGCTCCCGGCCCTTGCTCAGCCGATCGGATGCAGATTATACCAGGTCTCGCAGTTGATGACGCCCCAGCCGGGGAAGTTCGTCCATCCCTCGTATTTGTCGGTGCGGTAGGGGTAGTAGGCAGTATCCCAGCACAGGGCAATGCCGATGACCTCCTCCGAGGCAATCCTCTGCAGCTCTTTTACCTTGGCCACATAGTCCTCATCCCCCTGGGCGTTGAGCATATCGTTGTAGGCCTGGTCGAAGTCCTCCAGATCGCAGGTGCCCCACATGCTCAGATCGTCATTGAACATATACAGGAATGGCGTCTTATAGAAGGATACGCCCTGGGTAGCATAACAGATGTAGATCTCATAGGCCCCGTCATCCCGGAGCTGCTGCTCGTGGTCGGAATTGCGGATACTCTCCTCATCCAGGGTGCACTTGACGCCAACCTCCCCCAGATTGGTAACGATAATCTCAGCAATGCGCTGGTATAGCGCCGCCTTGGTAGCATTGTACTGGGGTGTGACCAATACATCCATAGGGGTTCCGTCGGGCCGCTCCCGCCAGCCGTCGCCGTCGGTGTCTACATACCCTGCTGCCTCCAGAATCGCCTTGGCCTGCTCCTGATCCTGCACCAGCTTGGGCAGGCTGTCGTCGTAGCCAATACCCGCGGGGGAGATGATGCCCTCGCCGGGTACCTGCCCGTCCTCACCGCCGATGGTGGTGGCCAGCAGCTCATAGTTCAGGGCATAGCGCACCGCTCTGCGGAACTCCAAATCATCGGTGGGCTGTTTCTGAAAGCCGAAGAGGATCTCGAACAGGCCCATGTTCATCCCCTTTCCGGGGTCTACCCCATCCACACCCGAGATGGAGGGCAGCATGGTGGGCGAAATCGGGTTGGAGTAGTCGTACATGGCGTCCACTTCCCCGGTGCGCAGGGCCATCACCAGGGCATCCTGGGAGTCGTAGCTGCGCACCGTCACGCTGCGTACCGTCAGGGCGCGGCCCATGTAGGTCTCCCCAACCGCCTCATAGTGCATGGTCTGCGCCTCCTCATCCACCTGGACAAGCTTATAGGGGCCGCAGCCGATGACAGCATCCTCGCCGGTGTAGCCGGAGGGATCCTCGATTCCTTCCCAGATGTGCTTGGGATACATACGCACAAAGACGGCGGAGTTCCCCAGGGTGAAATAGGCCGCCCCATCGGCCACCTGGAAGTCCACGGTGGTATCGTCTACCTTCTCCACGCCAGTGATCTTGGAGAGATAGCCAGACTTGAGTTTGTTGTTCATCAAATCGACCGTAAAGATGACATCGTCAATCGTAAATGGCTCTCCATCATGCCACGTAATTCCCTGATCCGTGGCAAAGGTAGCCCGGATGGTGCTGCCCTTGTCCAGAATCTCCCAGGAGGTCATCAGGTTGGGCTGCATCTCGTTATTCTCATCCCGCACCAGCCAGGTTCCGGCGCAGAAGGCATTGTAGTTCATGCGGCCGAAGGAGCCGCTCTCCGAGGCCAGCGTCCGTGGAGTGACCTCCTTGCAGATACCGATCTTCAGCTCCTCCACCACGCCGGCGGAGTCCGTCCCCTCCGTCTGCGCCGGAGCGCTCTGGGGTACTCCGCTCTCCTCCGGCGTCTGCGCGGAGCAGCCAAATAGCCCCAGCGTCAAGGCCCCGGCCAGGAGCAGGGAAAGCACTTGTTTTTTCATGCGGAAAATACTCCTTTCATATTCAGATGCCGCTTAACGAACGGGGCGCAGGCTATACCAGGTCTCGCAGTTGATCACGCCCCAGCCGGGATAGTTCGTCCACCCCTCGTATTTGTCGGTGCGGTAGGGAAAGTACGCCTTGTCCCAGCAGAGGGCTTCCCCGATGTACTGCTCCGCATTGATCTGCTGAAGGAGCTTGGTTCCCTCAATGTAGGCCTTCTCATCAGACGCCTGCCGCCTGGTCTCATACGCCTCTACAAACTCCGGCAGATCACAGGTGCCCCAATTGCCATCCAGGGTATTGTCAATAAAGTAATAATAGCACGAGGTCTGAGACGCCATTCCGGAAGTGCAGTAGCAGATAAAGATCTGGTAGGTTCCCTCCTTGCAGAGCTGATCCTCATATTCCTCATTGGTAATGCTCTGCTCGTCCACATGGGCCTTAACCCCAATGGCATCCAGGTTTTGAACCATGACCTCTGCAATCCGCAGGTAGATCTCGCGGCGTGTGCTACTGTTCTGGGGGGAAACCAGAATATCCATGGGGCTGCCGTCCGGCATCTCCCGGTAGCCGTCTCCGTCCACATCCAGGTAGCCGCCTTCATCCAGAGCGGCCTTCGCTGCCTCCAGATTCTGTTCCAGCTTGGGCAGCGTCTCATCATAGCCGAGATTCGGCGGCGCAATGACCCCCACCCCGGGTACCTGGGCATCCTCACCGCCGATGGCGGCGGCCAGCAGCTCGTAGTCCAGGGAAAGCGTGACTGCTTTTCGGAAGTTCAGGTCGTCCGTAGGCCCTTTCCGGAAACCGAACATGATCATATAGCTGCCCGTATTGTCACTCATACCGGGCTCCACGTGCTCCACACCCGTGATGGAGGATGCCATAGTGGCCGGGATGGGACTGGCATAGCTATACATGGCGTCAATTTCGCCATTGCGCAGGGCCATGACCAAAGCATCATTGCTGTCAAAGGACCGGAGTGAAACCTTCTTTACCGTCACCTCGCGGCCCAGATAGGTGTCGCTTACGGCCTCGTAGTAGCTGGTCTGAGCATCCTCGTCCAAGCTGACAAAGCGGTAGGGGCCGCAGCCGATGACAGCATCCTCCCCACGGTAGTCCTTGGGGGCGTCAATGTTCTCCCAAATGTGCTTCGGCTGGACGTAGAAATAGCCAGCCACCAGCTTGAGCCACTGGTAGGCGCCGGGTTCCTTCAAAACCACCTTGATGGTGTCCTCGTCCACCTGCTCAGCATGGTCCACATAGGAGCCGTAACTGGATTTGCGCACATTGATGTTATAATCGAAGGTAAACAGCACATCGTCCATGGTCAGGGGCTCCCCATCATGCCAGGTGATGCCCTGGTCCAGCGCCAAGTCACAGGTGATGGTAGTGGAGTCTTCACTGACCGTCCAATCTGCAACAAGGAATGGCTCTACCTCGCCGTTGGGCCCCGTCTGCCAGAAGGGCGCTGTCACAAAGGAGTTATAGCACATCTTTCCAAATGCGCCGCTCTCCACAAAGGTGGTAAAGGTGTCGTTTGCGGCGGTGGTCCCGAGGTGCAGCTCCTCCACCACGCCGGCGGAGGAGCTGCCCGCCGTTTCGGCAGGAGAGCTCTGAGGTGCGCTCTCCGCCGCCGGCTGCGCAGAGCAGCCGAACAGGCTCAGCGCCAGCGCGCCGGCTAAAAACAGGGAAAGGGCTTGCTTTTTCATTTGAAAACCGCTCCTTTCATACCGCGTCTATTAGACTGCGGGCCGGGTGGAGAACCAGGTCTTGTAGTTGATCACGCCCCAGCCGGGGAAATTGGTCCAGCCCTCATAGTGGTCGGTACGGTAGGGGAAGTAGGCCTTGTCCCAGCACAGAGCCAGTCCCACCACCTGTTCATCGGCAAGTGCTTGCAGCTCCTTCATGGCGGCGTTGTACGCCTCGTAGCTGCCGGCGGTCTTCTTGGCCTCATAGGCGGCGACAAACTCCGGGAGCAGGCAGGTGCCCCAGCGGTTGTTGTCGTTATCCCCGATCATGTACATGAAGGCGGTGTCATACATGGCCACGCCGGGAGAGGTATAGCCGATGTAGAGCTCATAGGTGCCCTGCTTGCGGACCTCGGTGGCGTGGTCGGAGTTGCGCACGCTCTCCTCGTCCATGGTAGTCTGCACGCCCACGGCCTCCAGATTGGTCTTGAGCACTTCGGCGATGCGCAGATAGAGGGCCTGACGGGTCTTGTTGTACTGGGGAGTAATGAGGACATTCAGCTCGCTGCCGTCGGGCATATCCCGCCAGCCGTCGCCGTCAGCATCCACATAACCGCCCTCATCCAGCAGGGCGTTGGCTTCGTCCACGTCCTGAGCCAGCTCGGGCAGCGAGCCGTCAAAGCCCTTATTGGGGGGCGCCACGATACCGGCGTGGGGGATCTGGCCGTCCTCCCCTCCGATGGTGACGCGGAGCAGCTCGTAGTCCAACGCGGCCCGCACGGCCTTGCGGAAGGTTAGGTCGTCGGTGGGCTGCTCGTTGAAGCCGAACACCAGTTGATAGTTGCCGGGGTTGTCGCTCATGCCGGGATCCAGCCCCTCCACTCCGGTGATGGAGTCCACCATGGTGGCGTTCAGGGAGTTGGAGTAGTCGTACATGGCGTCCACCTCCCCGCTGCGCAGGGCCATCACCAGGGCGTCGTGGCTGTCGTAGGTGCGCACGGTCAGCTTGCGCACGGTCAGCTCCTGTCCCATGTAGGTATCCGACACCGCCTCTAGGGTCATGCTCTGGGCCTCCTCGTCCACACCTGTGAGCTTGTAGGGGCCGCAGCCGATAGCGGCGTCCTCGCCGGTGTACTCGGCGTATTCGCCCTCCACCTTGGACCACACATGCTCCGGCCGAAGGGTGACGAAGTTAGCCATGCTGTTGAGCATGGTGAAGGCCTTGCCGTCGGTCAGCGTCAGGGTGGCCGTGGTCTCATTCACCGCCTCCACCCCTGTCAGGCCGCTGCAATAGCTGGACTTGCGGTCGATCAGATATTGGAAGGTAAACACCACGTCATCCATGGTCACAGGTTCACCGTCGTGCCAGGTGAGGCCCTGATCTGTGGCAAAGGTGGCGGTAATGGTATTCAAGTCGCCGCTCAGCTCCCAGCCCGTCATGAAAAAGGGCTGAACCTTGCCATTCTCATCGGTGACTACAAAGGGAGCGGTGACCACCGCGTTGTAGTTGAGCTTGCCGAAGATACCGTTTTCCGTCATAACGTTGGCGCCGTCAATGGCGGCGGTGGTACCGATGCGCAGTTCCTCCACATAGGCAACGGAGGACTTGCCGCTCTCCACCGCTTCCGGCGTGCCGCTTTGGGTGGAAGCCGCCGGGTTCTGTCCCGCGCAGCCGGCTGCGGTCAGCGCAAGAGCGCTGGCCAGCAGAAGGGATGCCAGTCGTTTCATACATGTTCCTTCTTTCCTTCTCTTAAATTTCTATTCAAAACAGGGACGGTCCCCTGCTTTGGTCTTATAATGAAAGAGCATTCCTGTTTTGTCGTTAGAAAACAGGAATGCTCTTTGTCCTGGATATGCAAAAAGGGCACCGCCGTCCCCAGCGATGCCCAGTTAATGCCCCAATGACCGCGATATCCACCGCGGCAGCATCCAATTCTCCCTCGCCGAAAGAATAGAATCCGATAGACATGGCAGGTCTTCTGACTCCAGATCATCCGGCTTCGCTCACCTTCCCGGTTTCCCAGTGGTATTAAGCGGGCCGTCCCTGTTACAGCAGCGGGAGCTGTCGCAGACTTGCACTGCGTTCCCTTTTCAATACAAACGTATCACCATATCCTGCTATATGAAATTATGGATTCAGTATACACCGCCGTCCAAGGCCTGTCAATATGTGTCTAACGGCGCCGAATGCTCTCTACTTACGGAGCCTAGCGGCAACAGGCACATTCCATTCCCACCGGCTCACCGCCGCATCTGCTCTTCGCCGCCTGTAACGGGCGAACCAATCAAGTATAAGAAATCTCGCGTTGAGAGCAGTCACAGGAGATCACCCCCCTTTTCTTTCCGGCCGGGCTGTGCTATAATTCCTTCATATACGTTTTCAGCAAGTGGCCAGACTCCGTCTGGTTAGAGGGAATCGGGTGCAACTCCCGAGCGATCCGGTCACTGTAAGCGGGGAGCGTGCTGCAGATCGCCATTGCATGTTTCACATGTGAGAAGGCGCAGCACGTGACGAGCCGCAAGCCAGGAAACCTGCTTGCTGAATTTGTGGGGACGCTTCCGGTGAAAGCTGCTCCACAGGCCGCCGGCCCTGCCGGTGCGCCTGTCTGCAAGCCGGCTCCGCGTCAGAATACGCGGGGCCGGCGATTTTGCTTTTTCCGGGCAGAGAGGAGAAATGCGCATGCGACAGCCTTTTTTTGAAGATCTGATGACCGCGATGTACCCCTCCGGCCTGCTGCACACCTTTGGTGTAAACGGGAAGATCTCCGGCAGCGTGGGGGCGGTGGGGGAAATGCAGGAGGTGCTTCCGCTCCTCCACAGCCCGCGGGGCTGTGGGTTTCACTACCGCTATTCCGCCCGGCGTCGGCACCAGCCCTTTTACAGCGTGCTGACCTCCAATCTGGAGGAGCGGGACATCATCTGCGGCGGGGAGGAGAAGCTCCGCCAGGCCATACGGGACGCCTGGAGCCGCTACCGCCCCGGGCTCATCATGGTGATCCCCTCCCCGATCAGCGACATTCTGAACGAAGATGTGCGCTCCGTATGCGCCGAGCTGCGGCGGGAGGGTATTTCGGTAGTGGGCGTCCAGTCGGAGCTCTTCTCCCACCGGGACAAAAACTACACCCGGAACCGTCTGAAAGAGCTGGCCCACCAGACCATCACCGGCGACAACCGGCTGGAGATGGAGCTAAAGGGCTGCGGCTTCACCGAGGCGCTCTACGCCCTGGTGGAGCAGGTGATGGAGCCGTCCGCTCAGATCCCGCACAGCGTCAACATCGAGACGGTGGGCTGGGGGAGCGAGGGAAAGGCCGCCCTGCGGGAGCTGGAGGTCTTTTTGAACGGCTGCGGGATTCAGGTGAACACGTGGATCCCCAGCGCCCTCCTCTCCTCTCTGGTACACGCCCCGGCCGCGGAACTGAATCTGGTCAAGCGGGTTCGCTGGGCCAGACGCATGCGGGAGAAATTCGGAACCGCATACCTTCACATCGGCGGCGCGGGACGCTACGCCGGACTGGATGGAATCTGCACCTTTTACCGGGACATTGGACAGGCCCTCCGCATGGAGGCGGCGGTGGAGCCCGTCGTCCTGGCGGCGCGGGCCCAGGCCCTGGAGGAGACGGCGGAGGCCCGCCGCCGCCTGGGGCAGGCCCGGGCGGTTCTCGTCAGCCGCAGCATCCAGCAGGCTCCCTTCGAGCTCAAATCCTATGTGCGGGACTATGGCCTGTCGGTCTCCCATCTCTGTGTCATCCTGACCCCGGAGAGCCGTAAAAACCTGAATGTCACCCCCGCGCTGGAGGACAGCCTGCTGGCCCGGGTACGGGAGGCCGCCGCCCTCTACAGCCCGGAGACACAGCTCCTCCTGAACCCGGCAGAGGAGACGCTGCGCGGAATCTTCGCAGAGGCGGATGTGGTGGTGGGCACCGGCGACTTCACCTTGGAGGGGATGGGCGCGCCGCTGATCCCCGCGGTCAACGAAACCACCTCCCTCTCCTTTCCCTCCTATGTCCGCACGGTGCGTAGGATGTGCCGCCGCCTGGAGCACGGGACGGAGCGCAGCAGTCTTCTGCTGGGGAAAATGCCCTTCCAAAGCCGCCATTACCCACTGTACTGTAATCAGTCTAATCTGGCCGCCAAGGAAATGTGGTCCAGAATGTGGCTCAATCGAAAGGGGGATTCCGTATGAGGCCGGCCAGCGGCTGCAAGCTCTTTGGAGCTTATCAGGCTTTGGGTGGAATTCAGGACGGCGTTGTTCTGCTCCACTCCGTGGTGGGCTGCAATTTTGGCTCCATGTCTCTCCACGTTGCCCAGGATATGCGGGATATCCGGCAGACCTGCACCGTCATCAGCGACAGCGACGTGGTGTTCAGCGGCGAGGCCTCCCTGGAGCGGGCCGTCCGCTCCGCGCTGGAGCTCTTCCAACCGTCCGTCCTGTTCGTGGTCAGCGGCTGTGTGAGTGAGATGATTGGGGACGATATCCCCGCCGTCTTAGCCCGCATCCCCCATGAGGCGCCGCTGCTCCATGTGGAGGCGGCAGGCTTCCGTGGGGATGCGGCTCGCGGGCTGGAGGCTGGATGGCTGGCACTGCTCCCGCTGATGAAGCCCCCGGTCCCCCGGCCTTATCCCCGGCCCTATCCCCGTTCTGATCCCCGTCCCCTGGTTAATCTGATCGGGCTCGGGATGGATGACCCCCACGCCGCCGACGATGTTGAGGCCCTCCGGGCTATGCTCGCCCCCCAGGCCGCACTGGGCGCCGTGCTCTCCCGCTGTACGCTGGAGGAAGTGCGCCGCGCCCCCTATGCCGATGTGAACCTGGTGCTCCGTGGAAAGGGGCGTGAGCTGGCGCAAGCCATGAAGGAGTACTTCGGCATACCGTGGGAGGAACTTGATTACCCCTATGGCGCCGCCGGCGCGGACGATCTCTGGAGTCGGCTGGAGCGCCGCTTCGGTCTGGATTATCATCAGGCCCGGGCGGAGCTGGACCGTCAGATTGCAGAGGGAGCCGGAAAAGCCTACCGCTATTTACAGGCCCTCTACGGCATGCCGGCTGCGATCCTCGCCTCGGGGCCGCGGGCCGACGGTCTGCGGCGCTTTCTGGAGCAGGAGCTGGGGATGGAGGTGGTGTGCTTTGCCCGCCGGGAGGAGCTCTCCGACCAGGAGGACTTCTACCGGGAGCTGCGCGGCTCCGAGTCGGCGCTTCTGTTCGGCTCCTCCTTTGAGCAGGACGGTGCCGACGAGCTGGAAATTCCGCTGATCCGCATGGATTACCCGGTGTTTGATGAGGTCTGTCTGACCCCCCGCCCCCACCTGGGCGGGCAGGGAACCCTCCATCTTCTGGAGGACATCTTCCGCGGCATCATGAACGGCCGCACCTTAAAGGGGGCGCTCTATCAGTGAAACGCATCTGCGTCTATGGAAAAGGGGGCATCGGGAAGTCCACCGCCGTGTCCAACCTGGCGGCGGCCATGGCCCAGGCCGGGAAACGGGTGGCGGTAGTGGGCTGCGACCCCAAGGCGGACTCCACCCGGGGCCTGATGGGGCGGCGCATCCCCACCGTTCTCGACCAGCTCAAGACCGGCGCCTCCGGGGAGATCGCCTTCACGGACAGCCGGGGCGTCCGCTGCATCGAGGCGGGCGGGCCGGAGCCGGGCACCGGCTGCGCCGGGCGGGGCATTATCGTGGCCATGGAGGAGATCCGCAGCCGCGGCCTGCTGGATGACCGGGATGTGGTGCTCTACGACGTGCTGGGGGACGTGGTCTGCGGCGGGTTCAGCATGCCGCTGCGGGAGCAGGTGGCCGACGAGGTGTATCTCGTCACCACCAGCGACTTCATGGCCCTCTACGCCGCAAACAACATCTGCCGGGGCATCCGCAAATACGCCCAGAGCGGCGGAATACGCCTGGCCGGGATCATCCACAACGGGCGCAGCAGCGTGGACAACGACAGCCTGCTCCGGGCCTTTGCCGCGGAGCTGGGAACCACGGTGGCGGGGAAAATTCCCATGAGTCCTCTGATCGGCCAGGCCGAGCTGGAGCGCCAAACCGTGGTGGACAGCGCGCCGGACAGCGCGCCCGCCCAGGCGTTCCGCGCCCTGGCGTCCGTCCTCCTGGACAACCGCGGCGGCTGCATCCCGGAGCCGATGACCGACGACGGGCTGGAAGCGCTCTGCCGGAAGGCGGCCCCGCTTTGATTCCGGCTGAGCACCCCTGCCTCTCCGCCCAGGCCCACTTCCGCTATGGCCGGATTCATCTGCCCGTGGCCCCCAGGTGCAACATCCGGTGCGGCTACTGCGACCGCCGCTATGACTGCGCCAACGAGTCCCGGCCCGGCGTCACTTCGGAGGGCATCTCCCCCGAGGCTGCC
>OLRN01001770.1_pt1 | contig 10768 bp, 7 predicted proteins | sample 1673001 | NCBI WGS metagenome assembly OLRN01 (sample SAMEA3136745, study PRJEB25190) | human gut metagenome | biome: human gut; feature: human-associated habitat; material: faeces | place: Austria | collected 2013 | reverse complement strand
CACCGGCTACGCCTCCCGCACCGTCAGCCGCTGGTGCACCGAGGGGAGGTTAAAGGCGTTCCCGTACCAGCACACCTATAAGGTGCCCAAAGAATGGCTGCTGGAGTTCCTCACCTCCGAGGATTACAACAGCATCACGAGGAAAAGCAAGGCCCACTACGCTATGATCGCTGCTGTGGCGCCGAAGCCCAGAAAGCCCAAGAAGAAACCGTGATTCGTACCTTGGGGAGCTGCCCCTTTCCCGCCTGATTCTAAGTGTCGCCTGCCGGCGGACGGCCGCAGCACAGCGGCCAATGGGCCCACGGTGGATTTCTCCGGGCCTTGGTCGGTCACATCCGGGCAGAATCCCTGTTGCTCCACCGCTGCATCCATGGATTTCGCAAGTTCCGAAGGCTCCAGAGCGCCCTTCTCCTCCGCAAGCGTTCCTCAGGTGACGGCATTCCGGCGGGCGGGATCGACCACAAAGCTGATGCCTGCCATCTTTTCCAGCAGAGCGTCCGCGTCATACTCCAGTTTATACTGCAATTCGTTCCGATAGAGTGGGATCACCTGATAGAAGTTGACCTCCTCGCCGCCGGGCAAAACGCAGACCTCGCCGCCTTCCCATACAACATCCTGCGGGCCCACCAGAACTGCGCCGCAGAGCGCCGTGTTCTCCGCAAAGGGCGATTGCTTGTCCATCGTGTGGCCAAAGCCCAGCCAGGTATCGCCGGAAATGGGCAGGCGGGCCAGCACTTTCAGGAGGCCAATGGGCCAGTACCACCGCTCCTCCTTCAGGGCTTCCTCATCCAGTTTCCAATCCGGCGGCAGCGCGATGGCCAGCTCCGCCCGCTCCAGTTTGTATTCCGCCAGTTCCTCTGGCACATTCATCCGGTGAGCCCCCATGCCCATCGTCACCAGTGTGTAATAGTCCCGCTTCTCTGTGGGAGGGACCACGCAGACGTCCACATGGATGTCGGGAGAAACCAGTTCATGGAACACATTCTCAAACTCACCAAAGGTGGTTTTGATGTGCTGCTCCACTGCCGACATTTCTTCTTCGGTATAAACCTCCGGCTGATTGTTTTCTGTCGAGGACCAGATAGCATCCGCCTTTGTGCCGTCCGGATTCAGGAAGATCTGAAAATATTGATCCTCTCCCGGCTGCTGGTAGACAAGGCTGATACGGTGGTTCTGCTCCACAAACACCGCAATCAAGGTTCCCTCCGGCTCGCCTTCGGGAGTGTGGGTCAGCCATTCCCCGCTGTCCAGCCGTTCCTTGAGCTGCCGCAGCCAGTCGGTTCCCATCTTGGAGAGGCCGGCTTCGTTCATGCGGAAGGAGAGCTCCACCCGCTGTTCCTTCACCGGGTATTGGAATTCACAGCAGGGGGCATTCTTCTCATAGCCCCACCGCTCAGGGATGAACAGCTCATAAAATGCGGCAAGGCCCGCTTCGTCCACCCGGATACAGGCCAGGGCGCGCTGCTTGTCGTCCACATCCTGACCCAGCCCCTGCTGGAGTGCCTGGTCGGCATCCGGGTCGATCCAGTGGTACTCCATCTGTTCCAAAGTGGCGCCGGCCTTTACCTCTTTTTCCAGGGTCAGGAACTCATAGTCGCCCGGTTCCAGGGCCAGGCCCTGCGCCACAGCGTCCAGCGCGCCGGCTGTATCGCCAAAATGCGCCCGCAGCTTGCCCACCTGCAGCCAGATCCAGGGGTAATCCGGCTCCTCCCGGGCGCCCTGCTCCGCATATTCCCGCGCTTGCTCCAGCCGGCCGCAGTACATCAGCGCCACGGAATAGCGGTAGTACCAGGTGGCGCAGCCGACGGCGTTTTTCTCCGAGTCCTTCATCCATTCCACGGCCTGGTAATAGTGGATATAGTCATCCAGATTGTTGCAGGCGAAGGCATACCAGAGGGCGATCTGTAAATCCTGGCGGGCCTGTTTTTCGGTGAACCGTCCCTCTTCCACGCCGCTTTTGATAAAATCCTCCAGCCAGTGGAGCATTCTCCCAAAGTAGCCGGCAGTTCCTTCGTCAAAGGATGCCAGCGTTTCGATATCCTCCGCCGAAAGCAAGGAGCCGGTTTCCTCATGAACGGCAGGCGCCGGTTCCTCCTCTTCCAGCAGCGGCACACCGCCCACATTCCGCCGGAAGGCATGGAAGTGAGCGCAGGGCAGGCCGCTTTTTCCAAAGAAGGCCTGCGCCGCTGTCAGTACGGCGGGCAGATCCCAGGCGATGAGATCCAGATACCCGTAGTACAGGCCGGTGGCACCACCCAGGAAGGTCACGGCTTGTGCTCCCGCCTCCCCCAGGACAGCATCCCGCAGAGCATCCCGGAAGTCCAGAATGGCTTTGCTTCGCTCCTCGCCGGTAAAGCTTTCCAAGGGGTAGCAGAGAAATCCCGCCGCGATGCCGTCTTTGTGGTACTCGTCCACCGTATCGGTGCGGGCGGCCATATAGTCGTTGATGAGAACAGGCAGGCGGCAGCTGCCGGCATAGACATCCAGCCGCCAATCGGCATCCGGGTCCTTCACCGGCTCCCGCTCATAGGCCACATAGCTGTTCTCCAGGTAGTCGCCGCCCTCCCGCCAGAGGGGGAGCCCCATACCTTGCAGCAGTTCCGGCAGCGCGGTAAGGGGCATGGACGGCTCGTCTTTCGGACGGGCACAGACGTCGATCCCGGCAACAAGCGCGATGTCGGAAACTTCCCCGATGGTTTGGTCCACCAGCATGGACAGCGCCCACCAGACCCGGTCCGCATCCTCGTTCAAAAGCGGCGTCAGCTTTTCGCAGTACAACACCAGGTTCACCCGCTGGTCGTCGGTTTTCTCCGCCCACATCCGCACATCCTCGGCCCGGACCTCGATCTCTCCGGCCCGCAGCAGAAAACCCGGGGCGGGCTGGCGGCCCACCCGGATATTCCAGTGCGCAAGCACCGATTCCGGGGCCTGCTGCTGGAAATACACCAGCGGGAACAGGCGGGAGCGAAGACCCTCCGGGCTGAGGATCAGCTCGTATTTTTCCCCGTTGAATCCCAACTCGAAGGCGGTGTCGCTCAGCGCGATCTCCAGCGCCCGACTGCACAGTTCGATTAATTCCTCGCTCCGCTGGTGGCTTTTGTCTGTGTCCATGATCTGGCGCAGCATCCCCTCGATGCGGGCAAAGGCCGCCCACGCCTCCCGGGTCCTTTCCCGGAAGTTCTTTGTAAACCGGGGCAGGGCCAAACGATGGCGGCAATCGTCTATGTATTCCTGGGTGTCCTTGTCTCCGGGGCGGGCTTCCAGCGCCTTTTCAAAGTACCGCAGGGCGGGGCCTTCCTCGTCCAGGTAATAATAGGCGCAGGCGATCCGGTAATTCCAGCAGTGATCGCCCGCAAAATGCTCCTCATGGGGCGCCAGAAGTTCCAGCGCCTTTTCATAAGGCTCCCGTTCTCCTGCATCGGCAACGGCGATATATGCCTTGGCCAGTTCGCTGTCCAGTTCCGGGGTGCGCCCCCCGGCGGGGATGGCCTCCAGAGTGTCGATCACCTTCTGAATTTCATTCTGGTCAAACCATTGCCGGCATTGCTGCAACAAATCCATATCCGTACCTCCGTGTTTTGACTTTCTATGCGGTCGTTGCTTTACTGTAAATCATCATTCAAATATCCCAGTCTATGAAATCTTCACGTTTCAATACAAAGTGCTGATACAGGCACTTCAAATTTTCCTGTTCACCCCGTGAGAGCTTCGCTCCGTTTTCATACCGCAAAGTGTCGGCATACAGGATAAAACCATCCACTTTTCCTGATGAAGCCCGAAACTCACCATTTCCAATAATAGCAACATCGCCACATACAAATGTAACCGAAGAAGAAGTGGTATGGATTTTCATAATTGCTTCGATCATCTGGTAATATCACCTCTCATCTCCGGGCGACACCATTCTCCACCCGGATGTCTGCACCCGGATCACAGGGCGGAAAACGTCATAGCCATTGTGTATTTCGTTATCCTCCCGGACCTCCGGTTTACGGTGGGGGGAACAGGGAAGATACCCAAGCAAAGGCCCCATGCCGCCGCAGATATTGCAGCCGCCGTCGCCGCCGCAGGTGGTCAGTGTTTTCCCGTCCACCAGCTCCCGTTTATAGGGGTCGTAGGCGATGGACAGGCCAAAGAAGTTGGGCTGCTCCATATCGTATGGCTTGCCCTGCTCTTCCTCGCTTTCCAAGTGGTGCAGATGCAGGGAGCCGTCCAGCCCATCCCCCCAGGGGAACAGGGTGCGGCATCCGCCCCCGCACAGATAGGCCCACTCATCCGGCGTGGGAAGGCTGGCGGCCAGTTCCCACAACAGGGACCGCTGAAACGCCGGGTAGGTCATGGGATGGCACAGCCACGCCCGCCAGCTGTCGCCATGGCGTTCAAAGCGGACGGTTTCGTGTATTTCAAAACTCCGGCCGTCCCGGCCTGCCCACTTCCGCAGACTCTCCAGCCAGTCCGGGTGGGCGGTGATGCGGGGGTCGTTCATGGGCACGCTCTCCCAGCCGATCTCCTCCGGTTTTCTACCCACAAACATGGAGCCGATGGTCACCTGGCGTACCGGGGCCATGCCCTGCCGGAGAAATTCCTCCGCGGTGCCCTCATATTCGATCTCCGCGAAAAAATCCGCCAGTTCCTCCTGGTTGGCCTTGTCCATCCCCTGGGCAAAGCTCTCCCAGCCAAGGGTCACAGTGTCGCCCGGGACAAAGACAAACTCCCGGCCGCCTTTTTCAAACACTCCTGTCGTGTAGCTCTGCCCCCAACGGGAAAAGGCGTACAGCTCCTTGAAGGCAAGGCCGTAACGAGCCCCCAGGGTCTGCATCAGCCAGAACTTATCGGACAGTTTCAATGTATCAAATTGTGGGCGAAATGAATTCCCGTTCATAGCCGCGCACCTCACAGCAAGTCCGCCTTGATACCGCACCGCTCCAGAACGGGCAGCACCTGTTCCGGCTTGGAGGATAGAAGGGTCATATGTTTGAGAGCGGGGAACTGACGCAGTTCCGCTTCGGTAATGGTGTTGAGATCAAAGGCTCCATCCTCGCCATCCCAGAAGGGGCAGAGCTGGGTATAGATCTCGCTGCCGCCATCCATCTCGATCTCTGTCACCTCCCGGGCCAGCCGCGCCGGGATCGGGTATTGTTCCAGCCACTTGCGAATTTCCGGGATGGGTTCATACCCTTCCGCGTCCAGGTCGATCTTGCGGCGGCTGTACTCTCCGGCAAACTCATAGGCATCCAGTTTCGGGGCCAGTAACCTTTTCTCGTACATCAGAACTTCCATGACCGCCAGCTTGAAGTTGAAGGTAGTAAAGTGCAGCACGGATTCCGTCGGCTTGGGCAGCTTGTATTTCTGCGCTTTCGCCATCTTTTTCTCCGGCTCTTTCCAGCTGATCTGCACCATGGCGGAGAGGGCTTCCAGCTTTGCTTTCTGCGCTGACTGCTCCTCTGGAACAGGACCCGGCAAGCGGGTATAAACGGTAAAGCCGCCTAATTTGAGGGTATGGGCAAATCCGGCGAAATCCTTCCAGCTGGCCTCCCGGTAATCCCTGGACCCGATCCAGACCGCTCCGTCAAATGGCTGCCGCACCGCATGCTCCCCCTGCGCCGCCACTCGGATGCCAAGGGTTTTGATGGTCTGCTCATCCTCCTCCAGCCAGCCCTGGAGCCCAAGCTCGTCCCACAGGGCAAGGGCCTGGGTATAGGGACTCTCCCGGCCTGTAATTGGGCTTTTCCGTGTCCCGTTTTGCAGCGCAATGCGGGCGGGCCCCAGTTTTTCCGCCAGCTGCGACAGGGTAAACGGCGGCGTAAAGACCGACCCCAGAATGGTCAGGCTGTCTTTTTTGAGAATGATTTTTCGCTCCGTGGCCTTGGGCGGCAAAAAGACGGGCAGATCCGGGTACACTTCTTTGTACTCCCGCCATTCCAGCTTTTTGGGCTTATTGGCCGAGCGCAAAAAGCCCCAGAAGTCGGTGGGGTAACGGAACACCGGCCCGACCCCATCCCGCCGGGTAACGATGACCACCGTGCCGTCGGTGAGTATTCCGATGTGCTGCATTTTCTCTCCGCCGAACATTCCCGGACGGATGCGCAGCACTTCACGGGTGTTGCTGTTGATGAGCTGGGCAAAGTCATCGGAGAGAATCTCACCGTTTCCCTGCACCAGCAGCCAGTCCCCGGCAAACCGGCGCAGTTTCAGCCCCTCGCCCATACCGGGCAGGGGAGCGACGCGGCACCGCCCGGTGTCCATGTCCAGGTCCAGCAGGCATTCTTCCACCCGCCCCTTGCCGCTGACGGCGTGGATCATGGTAATGCGGCCTGTGCCGGGAACGGGAACGGCCTCGGAGAGATGGTCGTATCCATTCAGCGAAAAGGCGTGTTTTGTTACCTTGCCGTTTTTCCAGCGGTAGATCTGCCCCTTGTACCACTCGTTGGAAAAGTAGACCCGGCCCAGCCCGTCCGCCACAATGCCGCAATGGTATTTGGTGCTCCATCCATCTTCCGGCAGAGTCCAGTTTTTCACATCCCGGCAGGTGCCCCGGTCAGTCAGTTCGATCCGTGTAGCGTTGGTGGGATCCCCCACCCAGAGGGAATGGTCCGCCCAGCAAAGGGTGCGGGGCGGACCGTCATATCCAATGGGGGACGGTTCGGCCCAGTTGAGGGTGGCCGGATCCTTGCTCAGCAATGCCCGGCCAATGGTCCCGCTGCCAGCGGCCCTGGACGCGGCATAGAGTTCATTTTCTGCGGAATAGGTAAGGCATCCAAGGTGCGGCAGGCTGTGGGAGCGGATCACCTTGGGCGGACGGCAGCGCAGATCGGCCACACAGCCGTTTTTCCATTCCTCCGCGTCCTGGTTTTTCCATTCGCCCGCCGCAAAATCCCCTGCCAGCGAATTGAAGAAATACTCATACCCGTCCTGAAGGATATATTCCTCGCAGGGCATCCGCTTCCCAGGGTCCTGCTCCTTGGCATGGGCGCCCCATTTTCGCCCTTGCTGTTTCATCAGGTGGCAATATTGCCCCTGCTTTTTGCAGTAACGTTCCCATTCGCTGCGTTCTTCCTCTGGGATCAGGGCAAACAGATACTCATCCTCATCGTCCAGGTTATACAGCGCCCAGCCGAAGGCCGGAAGTTCCTGCCCCAACGCCGCCGCCCCTTTTTCATGGGGCAGTTTCATATACTGCACACCGACGGCATCGAAGCGTTCATCCAGCAGCGCCGGGACCTGTGGGCCCCATTTTTCTCGAAGCCGGGCCAGCGTGTCCTGCACGGCTCCGTCAAATTTCAGAATGTCCAGCGCATTCTCTATGATGTGTTTGAACTCTTCCATGAGTAGTTTCTCCTTTGCCCAATTCCTGCATCACAGCAACAATCATGTGGCCAAAGCACGGAAAAATTACCAGTCCCGTTCCCGGATAGCCTCCTCCATGTCAATCGGGATAGGGTAATCAAGATTTTCTAAAAACCAGCTTGTGTTGTATTGAGCACAGAGATCGGTTCCTTTCCGGGAAAGTTGCCAGGCTTCGTCCGGGCAATCGGGCGTGAACTCTAAGCTGACGCCTATCTTAAAACCTTGGTGGGTTTCAAAATGGTTTTTCCAGAATGCATCCAATCGCTTTTGTGCGCGTTGCTTCAAACGAGGCGTTACCGGAAACTCTTTGTTGTTGGTGATTCTTCCGTTCAACAGGCTCTGCAGATAATTCATGTTGCAGTCATCTGAAGAAATGTATTTCTTCAGGATCTGCACTTTTTGCTCAGCACTTAATTCGTTTGGCAGAAAGCAAGGAACTTTATCCAAGCCGAGATAGTAATCCAACAGCAGTTCCGCGCTCTGGGGATCGTCCAGCATATGCTCCGCCAGTTCCTGCCCATACTCGCGCACAACTTCCTTCTGCCGCAGGATATACGTGATCAACGGCTTCTGGGTTTTCAAAAAGAAGCGGAACGTTTCTTTCGATACCCTTCTATAGGTTTTGTGCCGTTCAAATTCTTCCCAAAAGTTGTCTCTGTACAGTTTTTCCGTGTTTTTATATGTCTCGATGAAATTCTTATCTTCCACAGTTTTCCAGAAGGCACCGATCGCGGATGTATGGCCTGTCGCTTTTTGCGTCAGCTGGCGGAAATACTCTTCGCTCCAATCCGGGAGTTTTGCTCTGATTTGAAAAAGCTTTTGAATATTATATAGTTCCAGTGCACTGTTGATATCGCTGCACTGTGCGCCGCTTTCATATTCCGCCAGCACTTTTTCCGCACGCTCCAAGGCGCGGCCAATACTCCAATCATCATCGCTGAAGTATTTTGCCCTTTTCATCAATCACTCACCACCTAAGCAGCCTATTATCCGACTAAACCTTGCACCACATCCAAAATTTGCTCATAGGTGATGTTCTGCGCGTAGCCGAACTGTTTCTGGTATTTGTTCCACATGGCGCGCAGCTCCGGGCTTTGCCGGATCGAATGCAGGATACCCGGCACATCCGCAATCTGTTCCGCGGTGCCTCGGTGCCGGGATGTCGCTCGCAAAGCTTCCGCAAACACGACCTTATCAAAGGGCTGTGTAGTCGCCAGTATATAGGCGTCATAAAAATCTCTCGGCCGAGTGTTGAACACGCCGCGCCGCAGAATGGTTTCCACCTTTTCCGCCAGAATGGTCTCCACATTATAGGCCCACAACTCGTAGCTCTTTTCTTCGTCAAAGATCTCGGCAAAGCAGCAGGGCACTGCATGGGGCGTGATGGCATCGCCGGTGGACACATCAATGCTCAGCGGAACGACCAGCGTTTCAAACCTTGCTGTCAGGGCGACCCGGTACCCGCCATAAGCATCGTCCTCCCGGATCGGCGAGATCGCCCCCACTTCAAAGTTAACCATGTCCTCGGACGGCACTGCACAGATCTGCTCCAACGCGCTGCGGATGGCGTCCGGCGTCAAAGGAAGATTTTTCAGCGTGGTGTCCAAATCCATCGTCGCCCGATTGTCCAGCCCTACCATGGCGGCCACCAGCATACCGCCCTTCAGCACAAACTTGTCTTTGTAGGACGAAGCAGACAATCGGATCAGCAGCCGCTCGAACATATAGTTTTGCAAAACCACCTGAGCGGGAATCTTTTTCTGCCTGGCAATGTTGCGGATCCTTGCTTTCAAACTCATGGCGTTGCTCATAAAAGCACCTCCAAATACCGGCGCAAGACTTGGGCGACGCGCATCCGGGTCGCATAGGCGTTGAGCCGGTTCAAGTCTTTTTTCGGCGCGGCCGCATACGCTTTTAACGCCGCCAGAAACGTCTCCGTACCCAGTCGGTTCCGGCTGCGGACACAGTCGCAGATCGTGCGCTCCAAGTCGTAACAAGGAACGAGATTCCCGGCAGGAGTGGGCCGTTCCGTTTTGCCCAGTTCAAACAGCTCCGGCTTGATGTAATATACTTTGCACTCCGCTTTGATCGACGCCGAGAGAGTACACCCCGAAGGCGCCGTCAATGTGTGTTCAAAGGGCGTTCTGTCGGAGATGCCGTGCAAAAAAAGAGCGGTCTCGTGAGAGAAGACGATCTGCTTTGACCGCCTGCTAATGGACAACAGTTCGTCCTCCAGATCGTCCGGCAGGATGTACTGCCCTCTTGCGATACGGTGGATCCTGTCTGCTTTGCACAGCTTACATAGCATCGCCTTGGAAACGCCATGCTGTGCAGCGAGCTTTGTCTCGATGATGCCGCCATTCTCTTTGGCAATCGCGCTAAGTTCCGCAATATAGTCCATGCGCAGCACCCCTCTCTTCGTTGACTTTCACAACAATATTATACGCAGTATTATGATACTGGTCAACAGTTCCTGAGAAGCTGGAAGCTTCCTGTTTCGCATATGTCAGGGTGCTCCATCGACAAATCATAGAGACGTTTTTGAGATCAATACAGGCAGCCATGAAGAACAGCTGTGAACCATCCCGGATTCAGTTGCTGGAAGGAAACAAACCGGGTTCAGGTGAACATCACGCGGGATGTTCACCTGGTTCGTCGTGTATTCGATGCAGCCGCCATTGGGCTGAACCTATTTAGGAATTCGAACCTTTGAGGCACTGTTGATACTGTCGCTGCTTTCGAGTCCTGTGCCGAAAAGGATTTCCCGGAAAAGGGCAGGTCAAAACTGGTCAGTTTGTCCCCGGATTTTCGGCGGCGTCAAGCCGTTTGCGATAGGCCAAAGCCCGAAAAATGGCGTGGGTACAAGTAAAACCGGCATCCGCTGTTTTGGCCCCGTTTGGCAAGATTTTTGGGAAAAATGCAAGATTTCATGCAAGATAATTTGAGGCCGATTTTACTGATGAACACTGAGTTTGTGCCCCATCGCCGGAAAACGGATCTCGGCAACTGCAAGATTTCGGGCCTATTTTGTGTAGTATCTTTCCGGATTTCAACAATTTGTATAGTTTTAGTTGAAAACATGGTGGTTCTCCGGGTCCCAATTCAAAACAAAGGAGAACCGAAAAAATGAAGAAAAACCATCTCTTTCAGGACACTCTGGAGCGGGAGATCCAGGACCTGCTGGCGCCCTATCCCGACCCCATGGGCCGCACCGACTTCCGCAAAGCCTGTCGCATCGGCACCCGCACCTCGCTGTACCTGCTGCAGAGCGGCCTGGTACCCTGTGAGAACACCGGCAAGCAGACCCGCTGCTACAAGATTGCCAAGGCGGATGTGGCCGCCTACCTGCGCCGCCGCCTGGCCGAACCGGCGTACTACACCCCGCCCAGCGGCTGGTACAAGAACTACCCGAACCACAAGC
>OLRN01001761.1_pt1 | contig 10810 bp, 5 predicted proteins | sample 1673001 | NCBI WGS metagenome assembly OLRN01 (sample SAMEA3136745, study PRJEB25190) | human gut metagenome | biome: human gut; feature: human-associated habitat; material: faeces | place: Austria | collected 2013 | reverse complement strand
TTTTCCCCCACAACGGCAGTTACACAATCAATATTTTTGCCATAAAAATCCTTTTTGGCCTCGCTGCGTTGCCGCCGACGAGGCCATCAGCCGTTTTTTTGCGGTTTATCAGAACTTCACCGTTCCGAGGTTGCGGTCGACGAGAATGCCATCTTGCGCCTTGAGGTTGAACTTGCCAGCCTTCTTGGCCTTAAACTTGATGGTGAAGAGCTCGTGGCTACCTTCGTCAAGGAGGAAGTTGTTGCCACGGTTGACGAAGGTCGGATAAAGCGCCTTCTGGCCGTTGGTGTGCAAGCGGTCGTAGGTGAGGTTATCCATTTCCTTCATGCCGACCAGCGTTGTGCCAACATATTCCAGTTCGTTGACGTTGTAAGGCAAAGCGAAGCTCAAGCCGTTCACGTAGTGGAGGTCCTTGCCCGACACTTTGATTTCGATGATGTCGCCTGCGGCAAACGTCTTCTTGTTTGGCATGAGCACGAGTGAGCCGCTCACCTTGTCGTTGCTGTTGCGAACACCGCCATCGAGTTCCGTGGTGACCACAGAGATGTCGTAAGCGTCGATGAGTCCGTTCTGGTTGATGTCACCGTCCTTCACGTAGTCGAAGTCGGCATCGCCAGCACGCAGACCTGTGTAGTTCATATAAGAGGTGAGGTCGTTTTCGTCGATGCGCTTGTCGTGGTTGATGTCGCCCTGGATGAAGCTTTCGCTGCCCTCTTTCTTGAAGATGTACATTTCACGACCGGAACCGAAGTCGCCAACAGCTTCCGTGATGGCAAGCTTCACGTAGCGTGCCTTCGGCATGCCTTCAAACTTGAAGGTCTTCGTGGTGTTGTCGCGCTTCCAAGTGAAGGCCACAGGCGCGGTCCAAGTCTGGCGGTCGGTGCTGTAAGAGACAGAGCCCTTGAGGAGCGTACCGTTGGCAGCGTCTTCACGCGGCATGTATTCGATGCGGTCGAGTTCGCTCACGGCGCGAAGGTCGAGCGTCATGTCAAACGGAACGGCTTTGGCGCCCCACTTCGTGTGCCAGCCCGACTTCTCGTCGAAGTCGAAGAGCTTGCTCACGCCCTGTCCGCCCTGACCTTCTGCGGTGCAGGTGGCCTTGATGTCTTTGACAGCCCATTCGAGCGGATTGCTCTGGGTGGTGCCACTGACGGTGGTCCAAGGCGAATAGCCGTCTTTGTTCACGGCACGCACCTTGAAACTGTAGGTTGTTTCAGGCTGGAGCTCGTCGAAGGTAAATTCCGTGTCGCGGATGGTTGAATACAGCATATCGCCAAATTCCACTTCATAAAAGTCGGCATTTGCCACCTTCTCCCAAGAGGGGGTGAGGGTGAAGACGCCGGTGCCGTTTTCAGCGACAACAGCCTTCGGTGCCTGCAAGCTGCCGCTGCTGACGGCGAGACGGTTTTCAGGTGCAAATTCGAAGCCGTTGACAACGACTTCCACGCCCTGTTCAACCACGTCGGCCTTGCCGAGCTTGACGAGCAACTGCGGATTCTTCTTGATCACCACCTTGGCCATTTCGGTGCCTGGCGTTGAGAAGCGGTTGAGGTTGGGAGCGGCGTTGTAGAAGTAAACGTTGGTGCCCTTCTCGAAGTCTTCAAGCGAAGAAACAGCGGTGAGCTTCACGCTCTTGCCTCCCACCTTGGCGGTGAGTTTCTTGGGCTGTGCCGAAACGTTGATGCGCAGTTCCGTCTCCTTTTCGCGAACGAAACCATTGTATCCGCCAATGGTCGGAGCGATGCTAACCGTTAGTTTCTGCTTGTCGACATGCGTATGAACGAGCGTACGCGTGTTGCGTCCAGAGAGGTATTCCTGCGTCGTGCCGTCGTCGTCGTATTCCGTGAACTCAGCGTCGCTGTCGGCATAGATTTCATAGGCACGGAAATCCTGGCGTATGCCGCTCGGATTGTTGTTGGGGTTGGTCATCGGGATGATGGCGTCGGCCTTGACAAAGACAGGGAGCTTCCAGAGCGGCGCGTCGAAGTTGTTGATGATGCGTCCACCAGTGTAAACGTCGCCCGTGTAGTAGTCCACCCACTTGCCGTTTGGCAGATAGATGCCGTTGCGCACGTCGTTGCCTTCCTTGTCCATCTTGGTGTCTTTATAGATTGGAGCCACGAGGAAGGAAGGACCATACATAAACTGATACTGAGTTTTCGTGCCGAGGGTATAGTCGCTCGGATAGTCGAGGAACATGGCGCGAATCATCGGTTTGCCGTCAACGGCCTCAGCAGCGATGCTGTAGGTGTAAGGTATCAGTTCCGACTTCAGTTTGAGGTAAGAGCGGTTGATGCTCGTTGCCGGTTCGCCGAGCACATGCGGATATTTCGGGTTGCTGCCCCAGCCGTCCATGTTGAGTTCCATCGGCGTGAAGGTCTTCCACTGAAATTCGCGCACATTGACAGGCAGGTTCTTTCCGCCGAAGATACCGTCGACATCCGACGTGATGTTGGGTTGTCCGGAGAGTCCAGAACCGATGAATGTCGGGATGTGGAAACGAATGTATTCCCAGTCGCCGCCAGTCTGGTCGCCGCTCCAAATGCCAGCATAGCGCTGTGTGCCGGCCCAGCCGTCGAGAGAGATGATGAACGGACGGGCGTTTGAGCCATAGTATGGCATCACTTCGCCAACGTCGGCCACACCGTTGAGGCCGAAGCTATAGCCAGCGCCCACCCAGGCAACGTCGGTTTTCAGAACACGCACACCAGCGTCGCGCACTTCCTTGATAATGTCGCGCTGAAGCAATCCTTCAACGCCTTCGCGCGGATGAAGGTCGCTCTGGGTCCAGAGTCCCACCTCTACGCCCTTTGAGCGGGCATAATCGCCAAACTGCTTGAGGTTTTGGATGTTGCCGTCCAGCGTACCGGTCTGGCCGTAGCCAGCACCGTAGCCGTCGTTAGGCAGGAACCATCCGAGGGGCATATCGTTGTTGAGGTAACGGTCGATGGCAGCGCGGGCAGAGAACTGGTAGTTGTTTTTCTCCCCATTGAGGCTTTCCTTGATGCCGCCGTTGTCCTTCTGGCTCTCGTTGTAGCGCTTGCCGTCTTCATAGAGCATGAAGCCGTTTTCTGCTTGCTTCCAGTAGTCGCGGTTGTAGGCGTTGAGGTGGCCCTGATAGAAGCCAAACTTTGGCAGGAGCACGGGATTACCAGTGAGCTGATAGAAGTCGTTGAGGAGTTCAACGGCACCGTTGTCAACCATGACGAAAGCATCGAGATAATCCTCGTCGTGCGTCAGCACCACCTTGCCTGGCTCCGTTGCGCCGAAGTCATAACGGCCCGGCTTGAAGGTGTACCACATCACGCCGTAGCCACGGGTGCTCCAATAGAAAGGCGTTGGAGAAGCCACACCGCCGTCAACCCAGTTGTTGGTGTTGACGATGGCAATGCTCTTGCCCTTGTGTGAGAAGCGTCCGTTTTGCACACCGCCGCCGAAGAAATATTCATCAGGACGCGCAGCAAACGTCAGTTTGGTTTTGCTCTTATCGAAAACCACTGGTGCGATTTCGTCAACCACCGTTTCGCCCGTCTGCTTGTTCACGACGGAGAAAAGGCCCGTGGTGCAGTTGATATTGATGGCAGCGCGTGAGGTGGAGACGGAGACTGTGCCGTTTTGCTTGCTCACGGTCACACCGCCAGTGGCGCGGCGGGCGTTGGCCGTCAGAATCTGCGCTTCAGGCTTGGCCTTCGGGTCGCGGAGGATGCCGCCATTGTCGTCGCGGAAGATGCGCACGATGTTAGGTCCGTAGAAGTCGAACATCATCATCTTGCCATCGGCATAGATGACTTCGACGGTTGTCGGGTTGATTTGCCGAACATCGGCAATGAGCTGCGAGCCGGCCGTCTGCGTTGTGGTTGGCAACGGCAGGGGTTTGGCGTCAAGCGCAGCACTGCCAACAAGGGTCAGCGGCAACGCCAAAGCGATGGCGGCGCAGCGCCCTGTGAGGTTCTTGCGATTTTTTTTCATTGCGTATAGTGTGTAATTGTGTTTTGTATGCAGAAATCAATCTGAACAGGCTGCTGTTCAGTCTTCAAAGTTAAACAAAAAAATGCAGATGGTGTCACGCGGAAAAGAAAAAGGTGTTCTGAAAATAGGGAACTGAATCTGCGAGATTCAAAATCCTTATTTTCAGGACACCTTCTATGGCTTTCCAAACGGCGGTTGGGCCAACTGCCGATGAGTTTTTTATTTAGTAAAGTCATTACTTATTTTCGAAACGACTGTAGACCACGTCCATCTTGACGAGTCCCTGCGGCCCGCCCTTAAGCATGGTGCTGTACATTCCCAACTGGTTTTTCACGCTGTGGATAACGGTGGAGACAACGCCGTAACTGTTGGTCGACGTCGTGGTCACGACATCCACCGGAATGAGGTACACCTTGTTCCAGTCGGGGTTTTGCGCTTCCCAAGTGGCCCATTTCGCCTTGCGAACGGCCTCGCTGTCTTGCGGCGTAACGCGAGCTTCCCTGTCGCGTTTGTTCTTCAGATTGGTGATGAGGCGCGAGATGTTTGAGAAAGAGTAGGCGTTATAGGTTTTGTTGTATTCTGCCAGGAAAGAATAGGAATCGTCGGTGACGCGACTGTTTTCGAAGAACGAATAAGCCATACTCTTCGGCACGAGCATGATGCGCTTTGGCGCACCGATGGCGTTGGCGGTGTGGTTGTTGGTGTTGACCGTGGTCAGGGTGACAGAGGCCGCGTTAATCGTGTCGTTGTAATGCGCTCCATCAACGATTTCATTCATCGGCAGTTCCAGTTCGGTGAAAAGTCCGGCTGGCGACTTGATATAGGTGTAGTCGTTGTCGGGGTTGAGCATCGAAGCCGGAATCGTATTATCGATCATGGTTTGCTGGATGACTTCCTGCGTGGCAGCCATGCGCTGCATACCGTTGACGATGGTGTCTTTACCCTTTTCCGTGCTGTGGTAACGGAAGAAGATGTCGAGCGTGGAAGTACGCGCCTGCGCCATCGAACCAACGCCGCCCTTTATCTGGAAATAGAAGCCGGGGCAGACGTGATGGATAAACTGGTAGGAATTGCTGTAGAACTTAGGATTCTCGTAGTATTTCTCAACGAGGAAACGTCCGTAGTCCTCTGGCAGACGCACCACGATGTTGCGGCTGAGCGACGTGATGGAATCCGGACGGCTGAGGTCTTTGATGGCATAGCTCAGCGTGGTGCGCTGGCCCTTGCCTGGCGTGTAATAGTCTTCGGGCGAGAGGTTGGTATAGAAATTCTCGTTTTCTTTTATCACCTTGGCCGTATCAAGTTCCTGCACGGCGAGCTTCATCGTCTGCAGCGAGTCGCCGTAATAGTCGTTGATGAAAATGCGGATGGCACAGGAGTCGATAATCAGTTTGCCCTCGGCATCGGTCAGCATCTTCTTGCGCTCTGGATAGATGGTGTTTTCGAGCACATTAAACTGCGCCATGAAGTTGCACGTGGTCTTGGCACGCGTTTCTGGGTCAACCACGCAACCAAGATAGCTGTTGTTGGTGTTGGCCAACACGGAGTCTGAAAGCACGGTGCGCGATTTGACGCTAAACGTCTGCTGGGAACTTGCCACCACGTCCTGGCCGGGCATAACGCCAGAGCCAATGGCAGCCGTGTCGTCGTCGCAGGCTGCGAAGAACACCGCAGAAATGGCAACAGCCATGAAAAGGCGAATGGATTTGCTGATTATTTTTTTCACGTTGAGTTGGTTTGTTTGTTATGGGGAGCCGAATGGCTATGCTTTTGCGTGGCAAATTTACGTAGCATTTTTGAAACGCGGTGGTTTCTTATTACTATTTTTTCCTAATTCACTGATTTCTCCGTGATTTTCCAATCAGGAGTTTGCCTCCTCAGAGATGGTTTTCCCTGCTTGTAGCCGTCAGACTCACGCCTCAAAAGCTGCCGTCGGCGCTTAGATGGAAGAAGCGCAAGGCGGGCCCAATCCCCCCGCTTCTCACTCCACCTCCAGCTTCATCCAAACGCCCTTATGGTCGGTTGGCCACACGCCGAGAGGCTTGATGAAATTTTCGCTCGTTGGATTCGGGCATCGGCGACTGTACACGATGCAGCCTTCAGGACCAAAGATGCGACAGTCCGTCACCCGCGCATTCTTTCCTTTATACCACAGATAATCAATGCGGTCGCGCTCGTCGGCCAAAGGCGCCCACGTCAGTTTTTGAGGCGACACGTCTGGGTTGTCTGATGGGAAGGTGAAGCCGGGATGCGTCAAAACATTCGGATAGAAGGTGCGGTAGGCATCGCGAAAGCCAGCCTCAGCGAGGAGCGACGTCACGGTCCAGGAAACAACCAGGCCGTGATGGTCATAGAGGTAACGCGTGGCCTCCGTCCAGTCTTCATGCGAAGGTTCGTTGAAGTCGCCGCCGATGACAACGGTATATCCCGCTGCTTCGTCTTTCTTGGCCTGCTCGATAAAGCAGCGGATGGCATCGTCACGTTGCGACTTGACATTGCGCTCGAGCACCTCTTCAACGGTACGGGGAATGGGTATCTCGCGAAACGAACTGCCATCGTAGCCCCTCACATTGTAGTAGGCATCATCGAGATAATCGAGATGGGCAGTATAGACCGCCATTTTTTTGCCCTTGGCATCACAGAGCAGACGGTAGATAGAACCGTGGTCGTTGTGTTCAGGAAAAACGGTGAGGGAATCGGTGATGGGGTAACGGCTGAGCAATCCGGTGTCCTTACTTTTGAAACTGTAATAGGTCAGTCCGCGCAGAAGCAGCGACTGGGTCAGCCGCCGAGTGAAGTTGGTGTTATGATAGTTGCGCACTTCGCTGAGCGTGACAAAATCGGGCTTGAGGCGAACAATCTCCTCCACGATGGCATCATAGCCGCCCTTAACCTTCGTGCCTTCCTGCCAGATATTCCATTGCAAAATCGTAAATTCTTCGGCCCGTGCGGTCGACGGCACAAGCCATGTGCAAGCTGCAAGCGCCATCAGAGAGAGGGCCTTCGTTCGGAAAAAAGAAAGAATTTGTGTCAGCATTTTCTTGTCGGTATTTTGTGATCGTTGGTTAATCGTTCGAAGCGGAGAAGGGATGGGTTCTGGAAGCGGAGCGAATACGGCAGCAACCGCCGCCTGGCAAGCAGGGAAAAGACGCTACATCGTCGGCATTGATAGGACAGATTTTTTCTGACCACCCTCCCACGGCCATTCTCCACAGACAAAATTACGTTTTTCAGACGAGCTATTCGGTTTGAACTTCGTATATTATTGAAAAACATGTTGTACCTTTGCACGTTCAAAACCCTTTACCGGGATTCTCACCCCCTTTCAACCAAAGCAAAAGCCTTTAAAAAATACAAATCATACATGGTATCAGTTGATGGATTGACCGTCGAGTTTGGCGGCACCACCCTTTTCAAAGACATTTCATTTGTCATCAACGACAAAGACCGCATTGCCCTGATGGGAAAGAACGGCGCGGGAAAGAGCACGTTGCTCAAGATTCTGGCAGGCGTGCGCCAAGCCTCGCGCGGCTCGGTCTCTGCCCCGAAAGATACAACGATTGCCTATCTTCCCCAGCACCTCATGACGGAAGACGGGCGCACGGTGTTTGAAGAAGCCTCGCAAGCGTTTGCACACCTCCACAAGATGGAGGCGGAAATTGAGGCAATCAACAAGCAACTGGCGGAGCGCACCGACTACGAGAGCGATGAATATATGGCACTGATTGAGCAAGTGGCCACCATGAGCGAGAAGTTCTATGCGATTGACATGACCCACTTCGAGGAAGACGTGGAGAAAACACTGCTCGGACTGGGATTTGAGCGCACGGACTTCAACCGTCAGACGTCGGAATTTTCTGGCGGATGGCGCATGCGTATCGAACTGGCCAAGATGCTGCTGCAAAATCCCGACGTATTGCTCCTCGACGAACCGACGAACCACCTCGACATCGAGAGTATCGGATGGCTGGAAGATTTCCTCATCCAGAGTGGCAAGGCCGTGGTGGTGATTAGCCACGACCGCAAATTCGTTGACAACATCACGACGCGCACCATCGAGGTGACGATGGGACGCATCTACGATTATAAGGTCAACTATTCTGAATATCTGCGACTGAGAGCGGAACGCCGCGAACAGCAGATGAAGCAGTATGAGGAACAGCAAAAGATGATTCAGGAGACCAAGGATTTCATCGAGCGCTTCAAAGGCACGTATTCCAAGACCTTCCAGGTGCAGAGCCGCGTGAAGATGCTGGAAAAACTGGAACTGGTGGAGGTGGACGAGGAAGACACCTCGGCATTGCGTCTCAAGTTCCCGCCATCGCCGCGTAGCGGCCAGTATCCGGTCATTATGGACGGCGTTGGCAAGGCCTTCGGCGAGAAGCGCATCTTCGCCAATGTGTCGCTCACGATTGAACGCGGCGACAAGGTGGCCTTCGTGGGAAGAAACGGCGAAGGTAAGTCCACATTGGTGAAGTGTATCATGAACGAACTGCAGCACGAGGGCTCCCTGCAACTCGGCCACAACGTGCAGATTGGCTATTTCGCACAAAACCAGGCTTCGCTGCTCGATGGCGAACTGACCGTTTTCCAAACCATCGACGACGTGGCGAAGGGCGAAATCAGAAACAAAATCCGCGACCTCTTGGGCGCGTTTATATTTGGCGGCGAAGCGAGCACGAAGAAGGTGAAGGTGCTTTCGGGCGGAGAGCGCACGCGATTGGCGTTGCTGAAACTGCTCTTGGAACCCGTCAACCTGCTGATTCTCGACGAACCGACGAACCACCTCGACCTGCGCACAAAAGACGTGCTGAAGCAGGCGCTGAAGGGCTTCGATGGAACGCTCATCTGTGTCTCACACGACCGCGACTTCCTCGACGGACTGGTCACGAAGGTCTATGAATTCGGACACGGACGCGTGCGCGAACATCTCTGCGGCATCTATGAATTCTTGGAAAACAAGAAGTTGGAGAGCCTGCAAGAACTGGAACGCAAATGATTTATGGGGCGCCTTGAAACCATTGTTTCGGGGCGCCCCATAAATAGTTTACAAGTATAATAATAGCTCCCCTCCTGATGCCGCCCGCCCAAATGCCGCTCTGGAATTTGTTTTTCGACATACTTAAAATTTCCAACATCACGTTGGGCGCCTGCCCCGTTTTTTTGTAAGCCCACCTGCCATTTCTCCCAATGGCAACAAGAAAGGCTGAAAAAACAAGAAAACTTATGCCTGTTGATAAGTTTTTTATTGCTAACTTTGTAGCTGATAAACAGATAGACGTTTTTCAGGCCAGGAACTTGGCGAGGTTCCAAGGAAGCTGTCGCTGGTTTTTCAACGCTGCGGCTGGATAAAACCCTGTCCCAATACTTTATGAAATCTGAAAGACGAGTCGATAACCCCATGCTCTGCAATGGCAAAAACATAGGAATGATGGAAGATATTAACAACACAGAAGTACGGAACAACATCATAGAGGCTGCCGTGAAGGCTTTCCACAAAGACGGCATCAAGGCGGTCACGATGGACCACATCGCGCATTTGCTGTCTATGTCGAAGCGAACGCTCTATCAGGTGTTTCGCGACAAGGAGTCATTGCTATTGGCCTGCATCAAGAAACACCAGGAGGAGGAGCGGCTTTTAGTTGAAAAGACCAAGTGCGAAACCGACAACGTCTTGGAGATTCTCTTGAAGTTCTTCAAAATGTCGCTCGACGATATCCGCCACGTCAACCCGAAGTTCTTCACCGAGATGCGTAAATATCCCAACATCGTGGCCTACCATCGTGAAGTCAGCAAGAAGCACGCCATCGAAGGTGTTGCCTTCATGCAAAAGGGCATCGAACAGGGGATTTTCAAGAAAAACATCAAATTCGAGATTGTGGTGCCTTTCATGCAAAGCAAAATGGACATGCTGATTGACAACGAAATCTTTGAAGGCTACACCATCAGGGAGATTTTTGTCAACACCATCATGGTGATGCTGCGCGGATGCTGCACGGAGAAAGGCACGGAGATGATTGACAAATTCATCGAGCAATGGAATCTCTCGGAACAGGCTTTGCCTGCTGAATAAGCAAGCGACATCCGACGACGAGCAAAACGGCCTCTCAATAGATACAACGATGCCCGGAAAACCAAGGTTCAACCTTTGGCTTTCCGGGCATCGTTGCGTTTGCCAACTGCCGTCAAAATATTTCAAAATAAGTAGGTGGTCCAAATTATTCTATAATAGGTCTATTGCCATAGCGGTTCATTCTCCCAACCAACAGGAAAACCAAGAGCAACCCGATCTATTTCTGGAAATGTAGCAAAAAGTTTGTTTATCCTATCAAGCATATCGTTGTTTGGAGATATAAAATCAAGGAAATACTTGATGATGCACATGTTATAATAGATTCTTCGCTTGTCCGCAGGAATAGTAATCCAAGGACGAGTCATGCCTCTCATATCATTTGGAATAATCTTGTTGACTTTGTTCCAAACACGAGCGTGATGACAACAAGCGTTGCGAGTAAGCGCAAGCACAGAAAGCCAAGACTCAAACACTGGAGCATGAAGGCAGAAACGCTTGGCGATCTGAGTCCTTTATCTTTCAAGTTCCTGTAGTACATATTCACGCTACCCATTGGGAGAAGTTCACCAAGAATCCATGCTGGTGGAAAAGGTTCTGTATATGTTCTTTTGAAGTGTTCTATAAAATCTTCAGTAGAACGTTCATACTCCTTCGACAACATTGCCATACTATTGACGAAAATGGACTGATCACGAAAATGTGCAGAATTTGTAAGCCAATATATATCACCAGTCCGTTCAGCCGTCATATTCATTACGGCTTCTCTTA
>OLRN01001760.1_pt1 | contig 10822 bp, 10 predicted proteins | sample 1673001 | NCBI WGS metagenome assembly OLRN01 (sample SAMEA3136745, study PRJEB25190) | human gut metagenome | biome: human gut; feature: human-associated habitat; material: faeces | place: Austria | collected 2013 | reverse complement strand
TTCATTATGCGTCACCTTTGTTTGCTTTGAGTTTTTCTTCACGATCGGCCAAAATCAGCGGGTCCAGCACCCGGTCCAGGTCACCGTCCAGCACGCTTTGCAGGTTGCGCAGCGTTAAGCCGATGCGGTGGTCGGTCACGCGGTCCTGCGGCTGGTTATACGTGCGGATCTTCTCCGAGCGGTTGCCGTGGCCGATCTGCGAGAGGCGTGCGGCCCCCTGCTCGGCCTGCTGCTTCTCGAGCTCCATCTCGTAGAGCCGGGCGCGCAGCATCTGCATGCAGACCTCGCGGTTCTGGATCTGCGAGCGCTGGTCCTGGGACTGGACGACGGTATTCGTCGGCAGGTGGGTGATACGCACGGCCGAGTACGTGGTGTTGACGCACTGGCCGCCGGGGTACATCTTCCCACGGGAAAGGTATTTGTCACACACATTATCGCCGATGGCGATGATCTTGACTGCGCTCATCGTATCAGATCCTTTCCGTCTGTATCAGTATGCAACCTTCCACATATAGCGGCGGGTGGTCAGCGGATGCTGGCGGGTCTCAGCGAGGGCGTGATTGTAGATGGGATAGACATTGTTGAACAGAGAGTGGTTGAAGTAGTCCACGACAGCGGGATCGATGACCGACAGGCCCAGCTCCTTGGCGTCCAGCACCTCGATGCGCTTTGCATAGGTGTGCAGGAACTTGAGGCAGCGTTCGTCCAGCTCACGGGTAGAACCCTCGGACACCTGAATGACGAAGGGGGTGTTGGCGTCGGTGACCTCGAAGGGGCCATGGAAGAACTCACCGGTGTGGATGGTGCCGGAGTGGATCCACTGCATCTCCATGAAGATGCAGATGCTCTCCATGTAAGCGGCACCGTAGCCTGCGCCGCTGCCCATGGTGTAGATGACGGAGTCGTTCTTGTACTCCTCGGCAAAGTCCAGAGCGCGCTGGGCCACATGAGCGCGGGCCTTGCGGATCACGGTGGTGATCATGCCGGCACCCTGCTGGAACTTATCGTAGTTGCTGTAGCCCTCGGTCTGATTCAGCAGCTCCACGGCGACCTGCAGGGCGCACATGGTCTTTTCACCGGCGTAGTCGATGTCACCGGCGAGGTGATCCGGGCTGGCGTCGAAGGAGTAATGGATGATGTAATCGCCGAACTCGATGATCTCAGACTCTTCCAGCCAAGTCAGGATGATAACAGCAGCGCCCATCTCCTTGCCCAGCTTTGCAGCGGCAATGGTTTCGGGAGTGTTGCCCTTGTGGCAAGCAAGGCAGATGATGGAGTTCTTGCCGAAATCGCGGGGCGTGCTGTGGACGAACTCGTTGCTGCTTACCCAGCCGGACTTCAGCGTCAGGCTCTCGCGCTCCATAAAGGTCTTTGCAGGGTACAGAGCTCCCAGAGAGCCGCCGCAGCCCACGAAATAGATGTTCTTGACGCCGCCCTCGTCCTTCTTGTTCTCCAGAATTTCAGCGACGATGGCCTTGATGTCAGTGTACTTGTAATGCATTGTATTACCCTCCTGCATTTCATATTAAACTGTCTCGATTTCTTCCGGTGGCTTCCGGAAGAACTTTCCTTGCCATGATGATAATACAAAGCAATACAAATGTCAATACCGAAAATAAGACAAAAAAATTGTGCATTTCTTACAAGGAACGAAATGAAATGTGGCTGGCTTCCTATATAAATAGGGGGTGCTGGAAAACGGCCCTGCACAGACGCAAGGGAGAAAAAATTTGTTTTTCCTCTTTACGTACGGATAAAACTTATATATAATAAGTTTGTATTGTAACATATTTGCGGGGCACGCAAAAAAGTAAATTGAAAATAAACCGTATTTCGTGATAAAAATAAGAACGGGAGAATATGCCATGAGTTTGGATAATACAATTTCAACGCCGCTGTTTCAACAGCTCGCCGCAACACTGCGTGCGGCTATTGATGCGGGCGAGTATCCCCCGGGCAGCCGCCTGCCAACGGAAAATGAACTCTGCGAGCGCTATTCGGTCAGCCGCGTCACGGTGCGTAAAGCACTGGATGAGCTGTCTCAGGGAGAATTTCTGGTGCGCAAGCCCGGCAAGGGCACGTTTGTTGCGGAAAAGAAGATCCAGCGAAAGCTGGATGGCGTGCTGAGCTACACCAATATGTGTCATATGATGGGATACCAGCCCGGCGCAAAGACGATCAAGATCACACTGGAACAGCCCACGGAGGAAGAACGGGGGCAGCTTGGGCTGAAAAAGGACGAACAGATGCTGGTTGTGGAGCGCCTGCGCCTTGCGGACGGCAGACCGATGCTGTTGGAGACCAGCAAATTTCCGGAGAGCTTTTTCTTTCTGTTCAATGCAGATCTGACCAATGCCTCTCTGTATGAGACGATCCGAAAGGAAACGGGCATCGTATTCACACGCTCAGATAAAGTCCTTGAGATCGTGTTTGCGAACCATCAGGAGGCCAAGTATCTGGATGTGGTAAAGGGCTATCCGCTGCTGTCCATCAAGAGCGTGGTGCACGATCAGAGCGGGGAACACTGCTATCTGAGCCGTCAGCTCTGCATCGCGGATAAGTTTAAGCTCATGGTCTGAGCTGTCAAAGATGGGTACAACAAAAAGACGTACCTGTGTATAAAAACAAAAAGAGAGCGTCCCTGAAGCAGAATTTCAAGGGCGCTCTCTTTTTGTATTATAGAAGTAAGAGACAAAACGGGAGCAAATGAGGGCAGAAGGATACAATAATTTGGTAGTGATTCACAAAACAAGGGCACGTTGATAGGAGGTTTTGACGAAAATGCTTGAATGCTGTTGACAAGGCGGTGTTTGCATTGTATTATTGCACCATGATACAAAACAATACATTGACGATGACGGGAAGCCCTCCCGGTGTTCGGTGGTGTATTGCGGCGTGATCTGATGCAGGCGCGCAGCATTCGATCGGAATTGAACATTCACCCGAAGTTATGCCTGAAGGAGGTATATCTCATGTTTTGGATCGAGCTACTCATCGTTCTAGTGATGATCTTCATCGGAACCCGCAAGGGCGGACCTTTCATGGCACTTGCCGGCGGTATCGGCATGTTTATCCTGACGTTCTTCCTGCACGTTTCCCCTTCTGACCCGCCCATCACCGTCATCCGCATCATGATCGCGGTCATTCTGGCGGCATCTGCAATGCAGGCTGCGGGCGGTCTGGACTACATGGTCCGGCTTGCCGAGAAGATCCTGCGGAAACACCCGGAGCACATCACCGTCCTTGCTCCGGTCATCGCTTACATCTTCACCTTTATGTGCGGCACCGGCCACATCGTTTATAGCCTGCTGCCGGTCATCAATGAGATCGCCATGGATACGGGCATCCGGCCGGAGCGCCCCATCTCGGCTACCGTCGTCGCATCCCAGAATGCCATCACCGCCTGCCCCATCTCTGCGGCTACGGCAGGCATCCTCGGTCTGATGGTCTCCTACGGCAACATCAACCTGTTCAATCTGCTGCTGGTCTGTGTGCCCGCAACGCTGCTTGGCTCTGTGGCGGCAGGCATCTCTGTGCTGCACCACGGCAAGGAGCTGAGCGAAGACCCGGAGTATCTGGAGCGCGTCAAGCAAGGCCTTGTCAAGGATTACAAGCAGAATAAGGCAGAAGAGAAGCCCGTTACCGGCAAGGCAAAGACTGCCGTGGTGATCTTCATTGTCGCAATGCTGGCGATCGTTATCTTCGGTGCAGTTTCCGCTCTGCGTCCCACCTTTGCAGATGGCTCCCAGCTGGGCATGACCACCATCATTGAGATCTTCATGATGCTGGGTGCAGCTCTCATCGTTCTGGTCTGCAAGTTCAACAGCAGCACCATGCTGGATCAGCCCGTTTTCAAGACCGGTATGTTCGCCGTGGTGCTTGCCTACGGTCTGTGCTGGATGGTCAACACCTTCATCGGCGATCAGGCTTCCTACATCTCCGATACCATGGGCGCGATCGCAAACCAGTATCCTTGGGTCTACATCATTGCCGTGTTCATCGTCGCAGCAATCACCACCAGTCAGGCTTCCACGACCATGATCATGGTCCCCATCGGTATGGCCCTGAATCTGCCCGTCTACATCATCATCGCAGGCTGGGTGGCATGCAATGCCAACTATGTGATCCCTGCCTCCGGCCAGTGTGTCGCCGCCATCGGCTTTGACTCTGCCGGAACCACCAAGATCGGCAAATATGTGCTGAATCACAGCTATATGCTGCCCGGTCTGGTCATGTCTGTGGCGACGATCGTGGTTGCCCTCGTTTTGGGCATGCTCGTATTCTGACGCGATCCCCCTATTCGGCATATACATCTTTCTCCGGAAAGCAGCTACGCCCGGTCCCTCTGAGCCGCACACTGATGTGGACAGGCGGCCGGGCGTAGTTGTTTTCTGACAAACTCCGTCAGTCATTGTAAAGGAGATCTTCGTATGAAATTTGCACCGATGAATTACCACTATCTGCGCTACCCGCTCACAAAGTTTCTGGATAAAGTGGAGCGCTCTCCCTTCGACAGCATCGACCTGTACTGTTCGGCACCGCAGCTGAACCTGTTTGACCATCCCCTCTCCCATCTGCTAGAGCTGGATGGGGAGCTGCGCCGCCGTCATCTGTCGGTCGCGGCAATGACCCCGGAAAACTGCGTCTATCCCGTCAACTTCTGCACACAGGACCGGATCACCCGGGAATCCAGCCTGCGGTACTATCAGCGCGCCATCGACACGGCAGAGTTTCTGGGCTGTCCCCGGGTGCAGATCAGCACCGGCTTCGGGTACTTTGATGCTCCTCGGGAGGAGGCATGGAACAACTGCCGGGAATCTATGGCACAGCTCGCCGCCTACGCAGAACGCAAGCACGTCACCCTGCTGCTGGAAGAGCTGAAAAACACGACCACGAATGTCCTCATCACCAGCAGGGATATTGCAAAGATGCTGGATGAGATCGACTCTCCGGCCATCGTGGGCATGGTGGATATGGATCAGATGACGTATGCCGGCGAGACGGTGGCGGATTACTTTGCAAATCTGGGCAGTCGGATGCAGTATGTCCATTTCAACGACCGGGGACATACGGTGCCCGGAGATGGAGATTTCCCCATGAAAGACTACTACGAGCAGATCAAAGCACAGGGCTATGACGGCTGCTGCTCCTTTGAGATCTGCGACCGGCGCTACTATATCGACCCGGACAAAGCCATTGACGACACCGTGGCGTGGATGCGCGCCAACACGCACGAACTGGATTGAAACGGAAGGATATAAAGGAGAGCAATACCGTGTGGACTCAGGAAATGTTTGGGGTTGAAAAACCCATCATCGCGCTTTTGCATCTGGATGCCCTGCCCGGCGATCCGGGCTACTGCGGCAGCATGGACACCGTGCTGGAGCACGCCCGGCAGGATCTCGTGGCGCTGCAGAACGGCGGCGTGGACGGAATTCTGTTTGCTAATGAGTTCAGCCTGCCCTACCAGCCGGTGGCGGATGTGGCAGTGATCTCGGCGATGGCCTATATCATCGGCGCTCTGCGCCCGCTGATCCGGGTGCCTTATGGCGTCAATGTGGTCAAGAATCCGATCGCGACCATCGACCTTGCTGCTGCCACCGGCGCAAGATTTGCCCGGAGCTGCTTCTCAGGTGCATACATGGGAGAATATGGCCTTTATACCTCCAACAGCGGTGAGGCAGTCCGCCACCGCAAGGCGCTGGAGATCCCGGATATGAAGCTGCTGTTCAAGGTGAACCCCGAGGCAGACAGCTATCTGGTGCAGCGGGATATTCAGGTGGTGGCAAAGTCTATCATGTTCGGTGGCTTTGCAGACGGCTTGTGCGTGTCCGGCGCTTCTGCCGGCAGCGAGCCGGATGATTCCATCCTGAACAAGGTCTACGAGGTGGCAAAGCCCCGCAATGTGCCGGTGTTCTGCAATACCGGCTGCCGCCACGAGAATGTGAGAGAGAAGCTGAAATACTGCGATGCCGTCTGCATGGGCACTGCGTTCAAGAAGGACGGCGTGTTCAACGGGCGTGTGGACGAGGAGCGGGTGCGCAGCTTTATGGAGATCGTGTACGACATCCGCGCCCGGCTGTAAGAAAGGAGAGCAGGATGGAACGCTATTTTCTGGGCATCGACATCGGTACCTTTGAGTCCCGCGGCATCCTGATCGACGAAAGCTTCCGGGTGGTGGCAGATGCCTCGGTGCCCCACGGGATGGACAACCCGCAGCCCGGGTGGTTCGAGCAGGATGCCGAGGCGGTCTGGTGGGGCGACCTGTGCAAATTGTGCCGGACCCTGATAAAACAGAGCGAAATCAGGCCGGAGCAGATCGCCTGCGTGGGCACCAGTGCATTGGGCACCGACTGCCTGCCGGTGGACGAACAGTGCCGCCCGCTGCGCCCGGCCATCCTCTACGGCATCGACGCCCGCGCGTCAGAGGAAGCGGCGTGGCTGACAGAGCATTACGGACAGGCGCGGGTGCAGGAGCTGTTCGGCCATCCCATCTGCTCCGGCGACACGGCCACAAAGATCCTCTGGCTGCGGCGGCATGAGCCGAAGATCTACGCAAAGACGGCCTATTTCCTCACGGGCAGCTCCTTTTTGACAGCGCGCCTGACCGGGAAATATGTCATCGATCAGTCCCTTGCCAAAGGCTCGTTCCGACCGCTGTACCAAGCGGACGGCAGTGTGAACGAGGCAGAGTGCGGGCTGTACTGCCGCCCGGACCAGATCGCGGCGTGTGCATGGTCCACAGACATCGTGGGCACGGTCACACTGGAGGCTGCGGCACAGACCGGCCTTGCCGCGGGAACGCCGGTCATTACCGGTACCGGTGACTCCACGGCAGAGGCCATCAGCGTGGGTCTGGTGGAGCCGGGCACGGCCTTTTTTCAGTATGGCTCCTCGATGTTCTATTACTATTGTACGGACCACTTCGTGGGCAGCTATGTTTCGCCGCAGGGCAACGGCGCCCTCAAGGGTGGGAAGGCGTTTACCGTGCCGGGCACCTATTGTCTGGGCGACGGCACCAATGCGGCGGGCACATTGACCCGCTGGGTGCGTGACCTGCTGTACAGCAAAGAGCTAGACGCCGAAAAGCAGGGCGGCGAAAACGCCTACGCAGTCATGGCGCGGGAGGCGGCTGCTGTGCCGCCGGGCAGCGACGGACTGATCATGCTGCCGTATATCTACGGTGAGCGAAGCCCCCTGCAGGACGCAGAGGCCACCGGAATGCTCTTCGGACTGAAAGGAACGCATGGACGGGCGCAGATCAACCGCGCTGCGCTGGAAGCCGTAGGCTATTCCACCTATCAGCATCTGCTGCTGTTTGAGGAGCTGGGGGTGCCGCCCCGGCGGATCATCACAGCGGGCGGCGGCACGAAAAACGCTGCATGGATGCAGATCATCTGCGACATGGCGGGAATGCCGCTGACCATTCCGGAGCTGTTCCAGTGCTCCAGCTACGGAGACGCCATGCTGGCGGCACTGGGCGTCGGTGCGCTGGAAAGCTTTGCCGCCCTGCGCGCCGCTTTACCGCAGGGCAGGATCTTGCAGCCGGACCGGAAAAATCATGAATTTTATCAGGAGCATTACCCGATTTTCCGGGATCTCTATCTGGAAAATCGGGACAGGATGCACAGAATGCAAAAATAAGGAGGAGACTGTCCTATGGTCATTGATACTCATATCCATCCGGCACTGTTTGCACCGATTTGTGAGGATCAGGAGCGCTTTCGCCGCCGCTGTGATGCCATGAATTATCATCTGATGAAGCCCTCCGACATGGCGCTGCTGCGCAAGCAGTATGCGCTTGCAGACATCGGACGAGTGGTGCTGCTGCCGGAGGACTGCTCTGTGGAGTCGGGTATGGTGGAGATCTCCAACGATGAGATCGCAAAGCTGGTGGCGCTGGATGCACAGTTCTATATCGGTATGGCAGCGGTGGACCCCCGCCGCCCCGATGCTGTGCAGGAGCTGGAACGTGCCTTTGCTGAGCTTGGGCTGGCCGGACTGGCGGTGAACACCGCACGGCTCAAAATGTACCCCATGGACGAGCGCCTTGTGCCGCTGTATGATCTGTGCCGCAAATACCACAAGCCGATCATCTTCCACGCCGGATTCTGTCTGGAAAATAACGCGCTGGCAAAGTATGCCCGCCCGATGGAATTCGAGGAGGTGGCGCTGCGCTGGCCGGAGATCAACCTCTGCCTTGCTCATTTCGGCTGGCCGTGGGTGCAGGAGACGGCGGCTCTGCTGCTCAAGTATCCCAATCTCTACGCAAACACTGCACTGATGAACTTTGATGGTCCCTATCAGCTGTTTCCCAAAGTGTTCAAGCAGGACATGGGCGAATACTGGCTGGATCATAATCTGGCCGATAAGGTCATGTTCGGTTCGGACTCGCCCCGCATTCGCCCGGTGCGCAGCAAGCGGGGAATGGACAGCGTGGAGATGCTGCCCGAGACGAGGGAAAAGATCTACTGGAAAAATGCAATGCGCTTTTTTGGATGGGAGGGCCAGAACAAATGAGATTTGAGCTGAAGGAAGTAAGCATCTGCGCAGAGAAGGAGTTTGAGCTGATCCGCATCACCGACCCGGTGCGTGAATTTGTGGCACAGACCGGAGTAAAGAACGGCGTCGTCTATGTCATCACGGAGCACACGACCACCGGCATCATGGTGAACGAGAGCCTGCCCTGCGTGGAAAAGGATATTATGGAGACGCTGGACCGGATCGCGCCGGAAGACTATCCTTACCATCATAACCACTATCTGCCCACCTACGGCACCATCGGAGGCAATGCACCCGGCCATCTCAAGAGCTTGCTCACGGGGAACCACTGCGTTTTTCCGATCGCAGAGGGCAAGATCAAGCTGGGCAGCGCAGCTGATATTTATTTCTGCGAGTACGATGGCATCAAAAACCGCAAATATATGATCTACGTCATGGGCGAGTAAGGGGGGCTGCGGAATGAAAAAAGCAATCGCAATGGCAGACAACTGCATTGATGTCTACTACCGGATGGACCGGTACTATCTGACAGGCAACAGCATCGACTTCGCCCTCAACTACAAGGCGCAGGGCGGAGACGTGACCGAAATGACCGTGCTGGGCAACGATGTCTTTGCAGATGCGCTGGTGGAGCGGCTGAAGCAGCGCGATATTCCGCTGCGGGTGCTCAAAAGGATCGACCGCCCCACCGGTATGGCAAAGATGGACCTCGTAGACGGGGACAAAAAGCATCTGGAATTTCACGGCAACGCCATGGAGGAGATCGAGCTTTCCACGGAGGATATGGAATTTGTCAAGGGCTTTGACATCGTGTATGCAGAGCGCTGGGCAAAGGCAGAGCGCTATATCGCTGCGCTGCGCCAGCCGGGGCAGATCTGGGTCTACGACTTTTCAAAACGACTGGAGCAGCCCTCCAACGACGCGCTTCTCCCCTATCTGGATTACGCCTTTTTCTCCTACGACAAGGATGATGACTATATCCGGGAATTTATGCGCCGCACGAAAGCGAAGGGCGCAGGCTGTGTGATCGCCATGCTGGGCGAGCATGGAAGCCTTGCCTACGATGGACAGAGATTCTATCATCAGGCGGCGGAAAACGTGCCGGTGGTAAACACGGTGGGAGCAGGCGATTCTTATATCGCAGCATTCACCTACGGTGTGAGCCTTGGGGAGAGCATCCCGCAGTGCATGGCGCGGGGCAAGGCCCTTGCGACCCGGATCGTGCAGCAGTTTGAGCCTTATTTACAAGAAAAGGAGCAATAACGATGGAACTTTCACAGTTGTGTGCAGCAAATTATCATTACAAGCGCTATACGTTGGATTATTTTCTGGAATCTGCCGAGCGGCTGGGCTATCAGTCTATCGAACTGTGGGCATCCGGCCCCCACCTCCATCTGGAGGATTTCGACGCTGCCCGTCTGGCTGAGCTGAACCGCAAGATCAAGGCACATCATCTTGCTCTGCGCTGCTTTACGCCGGAGCAGTGCGTGTATGCCATCAGCGTTTCTCATCCGGATAAGGTCTATCGGGACCGCACCGTGGACTTTTTCAACCAGCACATCGAAGCGGCCGTGCAGCTGGACTGCGACCACATGGTGGTATCTACCGGCTTTGCTTATCTGGATGTGGATGCAGAGGACGCGTTTGGCTGGTGTGCAGAGGCAATGGGACGCATTGCCCGCAAGGCAGAGCAGGAGGGCGTGACGCTGGCGGTAGAGCCTTTTACCAAGTACACCACCCACATCTGCAATGAAGCAAGCCAGCTGCGCCGTCTGCTGCGCACGGTCAACAGCCCGCGCCTTATGGGCTTGGCGGATACAGATGTCATCGCCACGACGGCGGTGGATACCTTCTCCACCTTCCTTGATGTGATCGGCCCGGAGAATCTGGGACACGTCCATTTTGTGGACGGCAACCCCGGCGGGCATCTGGTGCCCGGCGACGGTGTTTTGGATCTGGACAGGGCACTGGAAAAGCTCAAGGCAATCCATTATACCGGTGCGCTGGGTCTGGAAGTGCTGGACCGCCGCTATGTCTTTGCCCCCGAAGCTGCGATGAGGCAGGCGATGGACTGGTATAAGGAAAGGATATAAACGCGCGAAAACCGGAAGAAGCGTATTTTATGAGATGCAAATTGCCTCGCGGAAAAAACAATTCATATGGGTGCAGACGCACCGCATCGTGTTATTCTGCAAAAAGTAGAACCGCTATATCTTGTGTCAGATGTGCAAGGACGGCATCTTGCAGCCTGATGGCATAGGCCGGGGAACGAAGTACAAAAGCGTGAAGTGAAAATTTACGCTGACTTTTACGCTGAAAG
>OLRN01001756.1_pt1 | contig 10846 bp, 8 predicted proteins | sample 1673001 | NCBI WGS metagenome assembly OLRN01 (sample SAMEA3136745, study PRJEB25190) | human gut metagenome | biome: human gut; feature: human-associated habitat; material: faeces | place: Austria | collected 2013 | reverse complement strand
CCTTTCCAATCAGCGTTACGTTGGCCGCCTTGACCATCGCATCCGCCGCTTCAATCGATCCGATCAGACCTTTGGTCTCGATCATTCCCAATGCTTCTGATGTCATTGCTCTTTACCTCCATTTATATTCGTTTTGCTTGTTTGCTTCTCTCAGCCTCCGACCACGCAGTTCAGCCCATGGCTCAGAACCACCTGCCGGAAAACCTCCGCCTCGTCCCGTGGGAGAGACTTGATCTCATAACCCATCGTGTATGCCTTGCCCAGCATCTCATACTTACTTTCTCCCAGCGTGTGGTACGGCAGCACATGCACCGTATCCACCCCAAGGGATTTCGCAAATTCTGCTATCCGGTGGAATTCCTCTTCAAATGCATTCACCGTCGGGATTGTCGGCACACAGATAATCACCTGGTTGGCTATCTTCACGATCTTCGCCGCGTTCTTCCGGATCTTCTCATTGCTCACGCCGGTTACCCGCTTGTGTACCTCCGGATCCGTGGACTTGCAGTCCCTCAGCACCAGATCCACATCCGGTTTTCCGTCATGCTGGAACTCCGACCGCTTGGCCTCCATTTTCTTGGCGGTGCAGGGCATGATGGCGATATGGTAGGTGGTGCGGCCGTCCTCTTCGTCCTTCCTGGCGTACTGATCCTTCAGCACCGCCGCGAACATCTCCATGGGAGACTTGCAGGTGGAGATGTTCTTCAGGAAGTGGGGCCGCTCCTCCTCCACATACTTCACCCATGCCGGGCAGCAGCTGGTGAACATGGGGAAGGGGCCGCCTTTTTTCAGCCGCTCCAGGAACTCGTCCGCCTCCTCCATGACGGTCAGGTCTGCGCCAAAGGTGGTGTCGTACACCTCGTCGGCGCCCATCATCTTCAGGGCGGACACCAGCTTGTTGATGGCATTGACGCCGGGCTCCAGGCCGAAGGCCTCGCCCACCGCCACCCGGACCGCCGGGGCGATCTGGAACACCACCCGCTTCTTCGGGTCGTGGAGGGCCCGCCACCCCCGGCCGATCTCGTTAAAGATGGTGATGGCGCCGGTGGGGCAGGCGGCTGCGCACTGGCCGCAGCTGATGCAGTTGGTCTCTCCGAGCTTGCGGTCAAAGGCCGGGCACACCACCAGGTCGCTGCCCCGGTGGGCGAAGTTCAGGATACCCATGCCCTGCATCTCCTCGCACACCCGGATGCAGTCGCCGCAGAGGATGCACTTGTTGGGATCCCGGACGATGGCCGGAGAGGAGGTGTCGATCTCATAGTGGGGCCGGGTGTCCTTGAAGCGGACGTGCCGCACGCCGAAGCGCAGGGCCAGCTCCTGCAGGCGGCAGCTGCCATTCTTTTCGCAGGTGGTGCAGTCCCGGCAGTGAGAGGACAGCATCAGCTCCAGGATCATCCGCCGGTGCTTTAAGAGCCGGGCGGTATTGGTGCGGATCACCATGCCATCCCGGGGCTCCATGGAGCAGGAGGCGTCGATCTTGCCCCGCTCGTCCTCCACCACGCACATCCGGCAGGCACCGTAAACAGACAGTTCCGAATAATAGCAGAAGGTGGGCATATCGATGCCGGCCTTCCGGATCACAGCCAGGACGTTTTTCTCCCCGTCGAAGGGCACCCGCTGGCCGTCAATGTACATAATTCCCTTTGCCATGGTACTCCCCTCCTCACTTACTGGCCGTGATGGCGCCGAAGGGACAATTGGTCACACAGGCGCCGCAGTTGATGCACTTCTCCGGATCGATGACGTGGACCTGCTTGGCCGCGCCGGTGATGGCCTCCATGGGGCAGTTCTTCCGGCACTTGCCGCAGCCCTTGCACTTGTCCGCCTCCACCACAGGGTGGGGCTTTTCCCGATTGCAGATGGGACAGTGGTGGTCCACTACATGGGCCAGATATTCATCCCGGAAATACTTCAGCGTGCTCTGGACGGGCTTGCAGGCGCTCTGCCCCAGGCCGCACAGGGCTGTCTTGCTGATGGTGTCCGCCAGCTCCTCCAGCAGGTCCAGATCCTCCAGTGTGCCCTTGTTGTCGATGATCCGGTCCAGGATCTCCAGCATCCGCTTGGTGCCCTCCCGGCAGGGGACGCACTTGCCGCAGGACTCCTTCTGTGTAAACTCCATGAAGAACCGGGCCGTCTCCACCATGCAGGTGTCCTCGTCCATGACCACCAAGCCGCCGGAGCCGATCATGGCGCCGATGCTCTTCAGACTGTCGAAGTCCAGGGGCAGGTCCAGGTGCTCGCGGCTGGCGGTGGTGGCGCCGCCGGAGGGGCCGCCGATCTGAACGGCCTTGAACTTCTTGCCGCCCCGGATGCCGCCGCCGATGTCAAACACCACCTCCCGGATAGTGGTTCCCATGGGTACCTCAATGAGGCCGGTATTCACCACGTTGCCTGTCAGCGCGAAGGCCTTGGTGCCGGGACTGGTCTTGGTGCCGATGGAGCGGTACCAGTCCACGCCCTTGCGGATGATGAGGGGCACGTTGGCAAAAGTCTCCACATTGTTCAGCACCGTGGGCTCGGCCCAGAGACCGTGCTCGATGGTCCGGGGCGGCTTGACCCGAGGCATGCCCCGGTTGCCCTCGATGGAAGCTGTCAGGGCACTGCCCTCGCCGCAGACGAAGGCGCCGGCGCCGCGGTTCACATGGATGCGGAAGGAGAAGTCGCTGCCCATGATGTGGTCGCCCAGCAGACCGTACTCCTCCGCCTTGGCGATGGCCGCTTTCAGCCGGCTCACGGCCAGCGGATACTCCGCCCGGACATAAATATACCCCTCGTCGCTGCCCACGGCGCGGCCGGCGATCATCATGCCCTCCAGCACGCTGTGGGGGTTACCCTCCATAATGGAGCGGTCCATGAACGCACCGGGATCGCCCTCGTCGCCGTTGCAGACGATGTATTTTTTCTCTGACTTCTGTTTCCGGGCACCGTCCCACTTCTGGCCCGCGGGGAAGCCTCCACCTCCGCGGCCCCGGAGGCCGGAGTCGATGATGGACCGGCAGATCTCCTCATCCGTCATCTCAAAGAGGGCCTTTTCAAAACCGGCGTAACCGCCCTTGGCGATGTACTCCTCAATGTCCTCGGCATCGCTGCTGCCGCAGTTCTCCAGCACCACCCGATGCTGCTTCTTGTAGAAGGGGATGTCCTCCTGCCGGGGGTAGGCTACGCCGTCCAGGTGATACACCAGCCGGTCGATGATCTCGCCGCCCAGCACGGTCTTCTCCAGAATCTCATGGCAGTCCTCCGGCTTCACATGGATGTACATGACGCCCATAGGCTCGATGTGGACCAGAGGCCCCATCTCGCAGAAGCCGTGGCAGCCGCTCATCTTTACATGGAGGCTCTTCTCCGCGTCCGTGTCGTGTTTGAGGCCCACATAGACCGGCAGACCCCGTTTTTCACACTCCGTCTTCAAATTGTCATAGATCTTCATGGCGCCGCCGGCGATGCAGCCGGTGCCGGCGCAGATCAGGATAGAGGGCACCTGCTCGCTCTGCTTCAGGGCGTTGCGGGCGTTGGCCTGGAACACGTGGAAGCTGTCCCGCGTCATCTTTACCTGTCTCATGCGGTGGCCGCCTCCTTTCTGCGGATATCCTCCACCAGCGCCAGCGCATCCTCCGGCGTCATCTTGGCGTGGACCTCTCCGTCAATGGTCATGACCGGTGCCAGTCCGCAAGCGCCCAAGCAGGCCACGGTCTCCAGGGTAAACAGGCCGTCCGCGGAGGTCTTCCGCTTTCCGGTCAGACCCAAAGCGTCCCGCAGGCTGTCATAAATGGGTCCGGATTTGCGCACGTGGCAGGCCGTGCCGGTGCATACCTTGATGATGTGCCGGCCCTTGGCCTCCAACGAGAAATTCTCATAGAAAGTGGCCACGCTGTACACCTTTGCCGTGCTGATGCCCAGCTTTTCCGCGATCAGGGTCAGCGCTCCCTCGCTCAGGTACTTATACTCCCCTTGGATCTCCTGCATGATCGCGATCAGGTTCGACTGATCGCAGCCGTAGGCGTCGATGATCGCCTCCGCCCGGTCCAGATTCTGCTCCATAAATTCTCCCCTCATTGATTCGGATGATAAAAAACACGCGGGATCCGCACTTGCCGGCGGATCCCGCGCTTGTGTGCTCTGTTTCCGATATGTGCTTATGCGTCTGTATCAGAATACGCCCTGCTCCATCATGGCCTCAGCCACCCGCTTGAAGCCGGCGATGTTGGCGCCTGCCACCAGGTTGTAGCCCAAGCCGTACTCCGCGGCCGCGTCCACGCTCATCTGGTAGATGGTGTTCATGATCCGGTGCAGCTGCGCGTCCACCTCTTCCGCCGTCCACACCAGCCGCTCGCTGTTCTGCGCCATCTCCAGTGCGCTGGTGGCCACGCCGCCTGCGTTCACCGCCTTGCTGGGCGCCACGATCATCCCGGGCTGCTCCATCAAGAACCGCAGCGCGTCGTTGGTGGTGGGCATGTTCGCCACCTCAATGTAGTACTTCACGCCGTTGGCCGCGATCTGCTTCGCCTGCTCCATGTGCACGTCGTTCTGCATGGCCGAGGGCATCACCACATCCGCCTTCACGCCCCAGGGCTTCTCACCGGGGAAGAATTCCACGCCGAACTTCTCCGCATAGTCCTGTACCCGGTTGCGGCCGCTGGAGCGCATCTCCACCAGATACGCGATCTTCTCCTCCGTGGCTACGCCGTCCGGATCATAGATATATCCGTCCGGGCCGGACAATGTCACCACCTTGGCCCCCAGCTGCGTGGCCTTCTTACAGATGCCCCAGGTCACGTTGCCGAAGCCCGCGCAGGCGATGGTCTTGCCCGCGATCCGCTCTCCCTCGTGCTCCAGCACGTTCTGGAGATAGTATACCGCGCCGTAGCCCGTGGCCTCCGGCCGGATCAGGCTGCCGCCGTAAGAGAACCCCTTGCCCGTCAGCACACCGTTCTCCCAGGCCCCCTTCAGCCGCCGGTACTCGCCGAAGAGATACCCGATCTCCCGGCCACCCACGCCCATGTCCCCGGCAGGCACGTCCACGTCCGGCCCGATGTACCGGTACAGCGCCTGCATGTACGCCTGGCAGAACCGCATGATCTCCGCGTCCGACTTCCCCGCCGGGTCGAAGTCCGCGCCGCCCTTGCCGCCGCCGATGGGCAGGCCCGTCAGGGAGTTCTTGAAGATCTGCTCAAAGCCCAGGAATTTGATGATGCCGGGATATACGTTGGCCTGGAACCGCAGGCCGCCCTTGTAGGGCCCCAGCGCGCCGTTGAACTGGCACCGGTAGCCGATGTTCGTGTGCCACTGGCCCCGGTCATCCTCCCAGGACACCCGGAAGGTGAACATCCGCTCCGGCTCCACCATCCGGTTCAGCAGGTCCACCTTCTCATACTCCGGGTGCTTCTCAATCACCGGCTCCAGAGAGGAGAACACCTCCTCCACCGTCTGCACGAATTCCGGCTCGTTGCCGTGCTTCTTCTTCACGTTCTCGATCACGCTGGTGAGATATGCGTTCATGGCTTTTTCCTCCAATCAAAATTTTGAAAGCCGTGGGCACACAGGCCCGTTCATATCACCAGACAGGAACGGAAATGCCTCTCCGCTCCCGCGTCTGTCCTCATACCACCTCTAACAGCCGTTCACGTTCCGCTGCGTTTTTTTCTCCCCCTCTCCGCCGGCCCTCTGCCGGCCTCCGCAGCAATCTCGCTTTCGCTGTATCCGGCGGACGGCATCTTTCGATGGCCGTTCCGCCCCATGCGATCTTTCCAGTTTGATTGTAGCAAAAAAACATATTCTTGGGAAGCCCTATTGTGTAAAAAGTACATTTTTCTTTATTCACTCATTAGTATTTTACAATATTTTCCATAAACGTTTCCTGTATAAACCAGAACTATCTGTAGCCAGCCGTGGCGGAAAATACCACATCTCTCTTCCCGGGTGCCCGAGGCAGCGGCAACGAAGCGGAAAACCAAAAAGCCTGTGGTACAATAACTTCCAGATCTTTACCTGTAAAAGGGCTGTAATTCAGTCCTCCGCGGTTGAAAGCCTTGTGCCGTCATATTCATCGCAGTATCAGCCGCCTGGGGCGATCCGCTTCAGGTTGCGGCTATGCACTGCCGCCCAGGTGAGCGGCGGTCAGAGAGCTCAGGGCGTCACAGCGAACTCACAGCATCGCTAATCAGTGTCAATATTGTGGGTAATAAAGCGGGCCCTGAAATTGCGCTGGTTGCACATCGCCCCCACCATGCTGCCGAGCGGCTGTCAGGGCCAGCGTAATCTTCAGGGAACCGCCGCAGCCGATGTGATCCATATTGGCCACCTTTGTAGGACGATCTTCTTCTGGAGGAACGTCCCCTCGGCATTCTATATGTCGGGAGCCCGTTCCATGACATTCCTTCCGGGAGCGTAGGCTAATCGACCTGATAAAAGGAAATGCCGCATACCAGCCTCAACAGGCCGATATGCAGCATAAAATCGGACGAAACACCTGGTTCGGTATCTCCGGATGCTGAAAACACAGCGGAGTAAGGCTGACCTTCCGCAGGAGCGGCTTTATGTGCGGCAGCGTGGGTACAGTTTCCTTGTTCTTTCATTGCGCACAGCGCGAAAAGCATTCATAGGCGCCCAAAACAGATGTCTTAAAATTCAGCAAATACGCTGAGAGAGCAAAGAAAACCTCGGAACTATTGCAGTTCCGAGGCTTTCTCAACTGGAATATCACTACATCTCGGATATTTATTCAAGATTTTCAGATTACGTTTGATTTACATTTCTTTTGGTTTCTATACTATTTACGCTAAAATTTGGGGATGTTTTTCTCTTCCCTAATCCGAAGAAAGTCAAATATGATATCCCAGGTAATCCATGGTAAAAATGAGAAAATAGCAGACCGCTAATTCAGCACTTACGTCTTCTTTTTCCATGATGTCTTCCACAAGCCGTGTACTTAGTTTATCAAGATCAACTTCGATAATGGGATTGTCGAGTTTATCCCATTCTCGTTCTGGATTATCGTGCCCCCAGAGATCAAAGGCAATGGATGCATAACCTTCTTGCAAGATTTTTTGATGCATCTGTCTGTTAATTGCAAATTTCACCGCCTCATCTGGAAGCATAGATTTGTCGCGCATAATAATACGAATCATATCTTGTGCAGCGGCATTTTTATTCAAATCCAATTTCATTTCCCTCTCAACCCCCGTAGACACATTCTTCCAAAACTAATTTCACGCTTTTTTATATGCGGTGATTCGTTTCCAATTACTTGGAAGTCCCATGATTTCCAACAACTCCGCTTCAGAAATTTGCTGATTCCGTTTGATGGCTCTTGCGAGTAATTGGGACAAGTGCCCATTATACGCCAAGAACTCTTCATTCGGCAGCAAATAGCGAAAGGTCAACATCACAGAGAAATAGTCTCGTTTGCCACATATGTATTGACTTCCTTTTCGCGGTATGGTCAATTTTTTGTGAAGCGGCAGATCCGGAATTTCATGTCTGGCGCACCGATATGAAAAAAGTCTTTCTCCATGAGCACAGACATTCCGAAAAGCCGTGAGAACTTTTAAAATTTGACCCAGCTGCTTTTCATTGATGGCTGCAAACTCCTGGCTTATGGCGGATTGGATCTGCGGCTTTGATAGGCTATACATTTTTGACAGTGTGCCAAATGTCAATGCATTTACCAATACCCATAAAGGAACATTTTGATGCACTCTTTTGTGATGCTCAATATATGGATGGTCCGTCTTGAGCGTCAAAAGCGGCAACAAATATTTTTTTATCAGCCGCTGAATCTCTGCTTTATTTTTGGGTTTCCCAATATCATAGTTGTTCGGATCTATATATGCCGCCTGATTATCGCCAAAGTTGTCACAGAAAGCAAAAGACAAAGCAGAGCGGAGGTGCTGCTCGATGTGGAGAAGGTGCCTCAACGTAAGCTCCCGCAGGCTCTCGTCAAATTGGTACAGTGCGACAATATCCTGAAACGTCGTACCATCACGATAATCTCGAGTCGTCGGATTTTTAAAAAGATCTTTATATCCGCTAACCAGAGAAAAATACCCGATTCGCCGAAGCGTATCTTTTGCACTGTCCCCATCCGAAATGATCAGGTGCTTGTCCCGCATCTTCTGCAGTTGCTGGTCATAGGTCATAAATGGCTTCGGCATATCATCACCTTCGGTTACGAAAAAGGGAGTCCCCGCAGGGACTCCCCCGGTCACAGGCCCCACAAGCATCTGCAACCTAATCACTGAGTTTAGTATAGCTGGTGAAGCTGTATTTGTCAAGAGCTCAAGACGCCCTCAGTTGTCTACAGTCACCGTCAGTCACTTTTCAGTAACTGTGGCTTACTAAACCAGCACTCCCATTATAGGCGGAATCCCTATGTTTATGCATTTATTTGTGCAACTGCGGATACAGGCTGCCCAGCAACCCCTGGCACCCAGCCAACACGTCCAGCCAGGTTGTCTCGAAATCTTCCGTGTACCATGGATCTGCGACTTCGCCGGGATGATTGGTATAATCCATCAGGAGATGGATTTTGTCGGCAAAGTCGCCGCCGCAGATCCGGTACATATCCCGCAGATTGGCTTTGTCCATCCCGATCAGCAGGTCGTATTTCTCGTAGTCGCTGTTGATGAACTGCCGGGCTGCGTGGCCGCCGCAGGCGATCCCATGCTCGGCAAGCTTGCGGCGTGCCAGCGGATAGACTGGGTTCCCAATTTCCTCTCTGCTGGTAGCCGCCGATGCAATTTGGAACTGCGACGTCAGCCCAGCTTTTTTCACCAAGTCCTTCATGACGAACTCGGCCATTGGGCTCCTGCAAATATTGCCGTGACACACGAAGAGGATCTTTTTCATCAGTCTGATTCTCCACCTTGACTTCTTTGTCCTTAGTATAGCAGATATCCGCCCGTTCGTCGAGTGTCTCTTCCCGCCATACGCCAGTCTCGATCTTTTCCAAAAGCTGTGCTTTAGTCCATCCAAAACGCAGGGCGGCATCGAAATACCACGACCGCTCTTCGGAGGCCATACAGCCCTCTAAAATGGCCACGTTTACGGTCCAACCAAGCCGCTTTTTCATTGTCTGTTCCTCCGGGGAATCCGCATACACCAAATAGCCCATCCGCATGCTACGGAGATTTCTGTTTGCTGTCCATAAACACAAAGGGCGCCGACTTGGTTATTGATGAAACCACCAAATCAGCGCCGTATTCTTTGTTGAAAGATTTTCGCTAAGGTACCCTCTATTTTGCCTCAAAAAGAACTTTCTAACAGGTTCTTCCGCTCATCTCTTTTTCGGGGGAGTTCAAATCACCCCCAGACACGGAGATCTTCCCAAAATGTCTTTTCGAAATTCACTCTTTTTTGAAAACAAAAAACCGCAACAACTTGGAACTGTAAATTGTCTTTGAATCATATCCACGGTGAAGCCTTAATTTCTTGAGCTTATTATACCTCACTTATAGACGAACCATAATATATAAAATTATACCATAGAAAGCAGCCATTTTAAAGCCGCATACCATCCATAAGGATTAAAATATTTTGAGGTTTAGGATTCACAACAAGAATTACTCTTATTAGAGTAGGTCATAAAACAATTGGCTCTCGATCTGTACAATATCATCCAAAACTATCTTCTGTCCGCTGACCATGCTCAAAATTCTTTTAAATTCGTCAATCTTTTTTGCTCGGCCGACAGTGGTGACATAGATCCCGCCTTCCTTCCGGTCATCCGGCCGGAACCAGGTGACCGTAACCTCCGGCTGCTCTCCAATGTGCTCCAACAGCACCGCCTGCCGTCGGTCCAGTTCCACTTTTGCGTCCTCGTTCAACTCCATTCGCTGGTCCGTCAGCCTGGCCGTCTCCGCAATGGCAGCCCCGTGGCCGGAGAGGGCGGAGAAAGGGCTGAATATGGCGGCCCGGTCCCGGACGGACATCCGGGGATACTTTTTCGATGTGGGATGAGGCAGATGGATGATGTCATCGTATTTCCCACTCATGCCTGATGCCCTCCGATAGTTTCATTCCGTTCCCTAGCAGTGGCGCCCTCCTCCAGGTTCATGCCCTTCAGGATGGCGTTCTTGCCGTATTTTTTCTTGATACCCAGCATGGCCTCCTGGATCTTTCGCTCCTTCACGTGGGCGGCCTCGTCCGCCTGTGCCTGCTGTTCTTTCACAGCATAGTCGGTGAACAGGTCCATCTGCTCCGTCTCCTCCCTCTTTGGGACGCTGGCCTCGTCCAGCAGCTTGTTGGCGCTGATGCTCAGCCGGCGGATCAGGAGGTTGTGGTCCACGATCCGGTCATAGAGGGCCGTCACTGCCCGCAGCAGATCACTGGTCAAAGAGGTATAGGTAAAGTTCTCTGTTCCCACCGCATACTTGGGGATTTTCCGCCCGTAGCGGTCTGTAGTGACGGGGCCATGGTAGTTCCGGCTCCGCTGGAAATCAGTGAGATTTTGGATATCATAGCCCACGGTGAGCACGAGTTGGCAGGTCACCAGCCCCTTGTCCACCAGATCCAGGGCCAAGTTGTCCGCCATCTCCCGCACCACCAAGCGCGCCTTTTGGAAGTCGTAGGGGCACTGGAGCACCTGGCCGGAGACGATACTTTTATGCTCCGGCTTATACGCTTTTACATCCGCGATGGTACAGGGTTCCCATCCCCATGCGTGATCAATGAGCAGTTCGGCGTTGACGCCGAAGAGTTGATACAGCAGTTCCTCGTTATGGTAATCTGTTGGTTTTCCTATGGAGCAGCGGGCGATGTCGCCCATCGTATAGAGGCCGCAGCCCTCCAGCTTTGCCGCGTATCCTTTGCCGACTCGCCAGAAATCAGTGAGAGGGCGGTGGCTCCA
>OLRN01001755.1_pt1 | contig 10847 bp, 5 predicted proteins | sample 1673001 | NCBI WGS metagenome assembly OLRN01 (sample SAMEA3136745, study PRJEB25190) | human gut metagenome | biome: human gut; feature: human-associated habitat; material: faeces | place: Austria | collected 2013 | reverse complement strand
GCGGCGACTCGGCTACAGCTGCTATCAACCTCGGTTATGCAGACAAGATGAGCCACATCTCAACAGGCGGCGGCGCTTCTCTTGAATACCTCGAAGGTAAGGTACTTCCCGGTATCGCTTGCATTCAGGACAAGTAAAAATAACGAGGGCGGATATTCTCCGCCCTTATTGTTGTGTAATAAGCAATTTATAATAAAAAACGAAAGGAACACTGTATCATGAAAAAGACAGTAAGAAAAGCAGTTATCGCAGGTAACTGGAAGATGAATAAGACAAGACCCGAGGCTAAGGCTCTTTTAGAAGAATTAAAGCCTATGGTTGCCGATGTAAAGGACGTTGAGGTCGTAGCCTGCGTTCCCTTTACAAACCTTGAAACAGCTCTCGCTGTAACAGCAGGCACAAACATAAAGATCGGCGCTGAGAACTGCCACTTTGAAAAGAGCGGCGCTTTCACAGGCGAAATTTCAGCTGATATGCTCGCTGAAATGGGCGTTGAATATGTTATCATCGGTCACTCCGAACGCAGACAGTACTTCGGTGAAACCGACCAGACCGTTCAATGCACCCATCACTACCGGAACACCATTCGCGCCGTGACAAAGGCTCAGTCCATACGGATGGTTATAGAACACCAGCTGCTGGGCTCTGGAGGCATTCAACATGAAATTCTCGGGGAAACGGGTATGTCCCTGCTCCATCCAGTCGCCGATTTCTGCGGATCAAGCGGCATCAGTGCTATGGAAATTCCGTTTTTTGACACCTGCTGGTCACCGAAAAGATAATCCTCCGCCAGGGTGCTGACCAACGCATCCATGGACCAGGGAAGAAAATCACACTTCACCCCGTCCAGATAAAAGCGGTGCATACTGGTTGCAATGTCGCACTGCTCATTTTGAGCAGGTTGTTCACATAATCATCATCCGTTTCAAACTGCATCTGGTGCTCTACCGACCACAATGCCACATCAAAACGAAGGGAAGTAATCTCAGCTCCTTTGTCACACTCCAGTAAAACATATCTGAAAGCACGGTCCGGCAAAGTGATGACACTGCCCTCTTCTGGCAAAACCACAGGCAGCAGTGGGTATTTGTTCCAGCTTCTTGTCATCCCGTTCCAGCGCCTCCTCGGAAGTCTCGCCGACACACACGGTTATAGTCCCCTTTCCCTTAGCCCGGAAAATCAGTGCTTCCATCTCAATATGGAAAAAGTCGATGAGAACATAATCATTCTTTCTGATACTGACTCCGTCTTTACCTTGTATCTCAGCATTGCGTATGGGGAGTATTTGTGAAGGTTTAATCCGGGACACCATATCTTGCGGAGCATCCGACAGCACGCCTGGTTTATTATACATGACGGCACTCTCGGATATTGTCCAATGCTCTTTATCCATGATGACCTGCCATTCATACGGATTTTCCAGTCCCGCCCCTTTCAAAATGATACAAGGCAACGAGTCATCCGTTGTCACCTCAAATAATAAAGAGGATCTGCCCGCGGGCAAAATGGCCCGTTTACCGGAAACAAACTGTTTTACACCATTTATATAACATAGGAACATGCAAAACTATTCCGCGCTTCCTTACTATGATTTTCCCATAAGACTGCGTTTTAGAACTTTAGTTATTCTTAAACCAGAATTCAAAACTCTCCAGTATCAGTTTGGACAAACGTTGACGTAATTCTGTACATTTTCCATACAGAAGTCCCTACTCATCCGCCATGTATTCTACATTATATACATCTTAGATAAGTTTGAGCCCCTGCATGGCATATTTTGGATTTTCTTCTTTTTCGAATTCCAAATCATAGGATTTTGTTTTTTGCAGCAAAAGCAAGGAGTGAAAATGAGGATTAGAAGATGTACTTATTCAGTCGCTTACAGAAATGCAAAGGATGCCCGTTAAAACACCGGTATCACAGAAGTAGATCAGAGAGGATTGTACAGGTTAATCACCAATTAAGAAAAATCAAGGAGAAGGAACGTAAGAAACTTCTCTCGCCACAAGAACTTAAATACAGAAGACAGCGACCACAAAATGTGGAGGCTGTCTTTAGCAACCTCAAGAAAAACAAACACCTTCTATTTAAAGAAGGAAGCCAAAAACTTAAATCTTAAAATAAAACAATAGAGGCCATCTCTATTGTTTTTAAATTTTGAGACAGCCTCTTCAAAATTGGAATAAATAAATATCTCACTCACCACTTTCTATTCTTTTATTACAATAATCTATTTTAAATAGTTAAACATCTTTTTGCTCGGAAATGCCTCTATTAAACGTAACAGTTCCCCCTCCGTAATCCCTATCACCGTTCCATGCCGAGGAGTAAAAAGACCATTTGTTTTAGTTTGGGCCATAAGTTCAAAATGTTCCAAGTCAGAAGAACGACAAAACTGATAATAACCATCCATATAACAATCATACATCAATATCCAATCTGTTGAATTATTTATCTGAAAAACTCCAGGTCCTTCTGCTTTTTTATCTGTTTGCTGATATTTCTTGTTTTTGTCAAGTGGTGACCACGGTCCTTTAAGATCAGGTGCAGTCACTTTCCATATCCCAGCAAGAAACATATGATAAAGATTATCATGTTTCACTATGTCCGCATCAATAATAGATGAACCATAATCTACCATTTTTTTAGGTTCTGAGAGAACTGTAAAATCACTATTGGCGTAAGAATAATAGATTGTGAGATAATCATCTTTATTTTGTAATGAATAATATACCATATATTTTTTCTCTTTTTCATCATAAATCGTTTGGGGAGCCCACACACGTTTCAAATCGTCACGTGTATAAAGATGGGGAAATTCTGTTGGGAAATCAACCGCTGTAATTCTCCAATTTATTAAATCTATAGATTTACATAATACTATTCCATCATTAGATGACCACCCTACAGAGGATTTCATATCTGTAGCAACCATATAAAAAGTTTTCCTATCATGTCCACGAAGTATATGTGGATCTCGAATACATTTCCAACGTGCTATATCATCTAAATTAACTATACGTTTACCATCATTTAATGGTATATAATTATATCCATCTCTACTTACTGCAAAATACAATTGTTCACCTTCAGGAGAATTATTCATAAAATAAACAAAAAGATAAGCAGCCATTGATTCATTTCTCACCATAGGCCAGCATTCCAAACACATACATATACCACATATAATCAGTAACAAGAATCTTGAAATCTTACTACACTTATTTTTTCTATTCATTATCATATTTTCAGTATACTAAATTATCAATCGGCTCACCATTCAAGATACAGCCCTTCATAAAAAATACTTTATCGTATAGCGTGATCTGCACCAACATTAGCACCGCACCATGCTTTCCGAGCAGTCCATTCCACTGGTGGATTAGTCCAAAAGGCATCATCCGGAGATAGTCCCAACGGTAAAAATACAGCCATACAAAGATAGAGACTACCCGTATTTATATATTCTTCAGACATTTGTATTTGTCTACCTGTATATCCTATACGTAGCCAACCAGCCGAATCAAATGTATCAGCCTGACTAAGTTGGCGTTGAATTATAGAAGTCAACCCACAGCGTACTTGTGCAGGATTGAGGCTTTTAGGTAATAGATGTAAAAAAGCAGCATCAGCAAGTGCATGAAAAGAGCCAAATCTATAAGTTATGGAACGCCCTATCACTGGATAACTACCTTCGGGTGAAATCATACGTTCCATCTCTTCCGCAAAACGAGAATGACGTTTCTCTTGTATTGGAAGGAATTCTGCTCCCGATAATCCATGCTTTTTCATAATACGTAAAACTCCTGTTAACATAGGATGAATAACAAGACTATTATAATAATCAAAATGAAAATCTTTTCCATCACCATACCAAGCATCACCTTTATACCATTCATCACGGAAACGACAAACACCATCATTCAAACGTTTCACATCATATTCACCTGTAAACTCTAATAATGCAGCTTCAATAATAGAAGCAAAAAGCAACCAATTACTTTCAAAAGGTTTTATACTTCGAGATACCTTCCATTCTTTTATTAACCATTCCTGCGTCTGTCTGTCAAGTCGTTTCCAAATCTGCGTAGGAGCACGTAAAACACCTTCGGCAAGAAATGCTGCATCAACAAGTGGTTGTGAGTGATGATTATCAAATACTAAATAATCAGAAGACTCTGGATCAAGACCATTACGTAACCCTTTTACTACCAAATCGATATAATATGCACGTAGCTTCCCCTCCTCAGTATCATCAGGACCTAATTCCAACCAAGGAGCAATGCCACAAATAGTCCGTCCAACAGCCTCCAAATAAGAAACTTTACGACGTAAAGAATCATTAGATAAAGATTCAAAAGGCATATTTTTTTTTAATGTGCCTGCTGCAAGGTTCTCCAAAACAGGAGATGCAATACGCGTCATTTGCTTTATCCAAACCTGACGTTCATTTAGACCTGTAGGTTTAGATATTAACTTTTTAAGACGTAACAGAGCTTCAATATAATAATAATCCCCATAACTTAAAGGAACATCTACTTCATTCTTGCTCCGTAAATCTCCAACCCCATGCTTGATAATGAATCCTCCCATAGTACCCGCTTCTGCCAAATATTCAGGTGAGCTAAGTGTACGAAGTTGTTTTTCAGCTGTAGCGAGCCATATTGAAGCCATATTACTCGGATCAAGTTGACTTAATTCAATAAATGCTGATGCCATGATAGAAGCAGCTGATGCGTCACGTTTTGCATTAGGTATTTGGGGATCATCATAATCCCAATAAGGTACTTTATCTTCTGGTAAACGCGGATGTGAAACAAGAAAATTACCAATTTTACGAGCCTGCTCTAAGTAAATAGGATTAAGAGTTTCCCGATACATCATAGTATAACCATAAAGCCCCCATGCTTGTCCACGAGCCCATGAACTATAATCAGCATATCCTTGGGCAGTCCTCTTTGTATGTGGTATACCAGTTATTGTATCATAAGAAACAACATGATAAGTACTATAATCAGTACGAAAATGATTTTTCAATGTAGTCTGAGCATGCGTTTCTGCTATCTTTACATAAGTACGATCAGAAAACTCCCGAGTCATAAAACAAAGCATCTCCAAATTCATCATATTGTCAATAATAACTGGATATTGCCACTGTTTTCTTTCCCATGATTTGATAACTCCTAATTTCGGATTCCAACGCGTCAAAAGATTCTCAGAACCCTCTTTTATCACATTGAGATAATGAGGATTCTTTGTTAAACGATACCCTTGTCCAAAACTACAATAAAGCATAAAACCAAGATCATGTGTATTCTTCATCTTTTTCGCAGGTTCTACACGTGCTGTGTAAAGTTCTGCATATTCTCGAAATTGTATATTTTGACTATTCTCATAAAGAAGCCATAGAATACCAGGGAAAAAACCAGATACCCAATGGTCATAAAATACAGTTTGCAACCTGTCATTCTCATAGGTACGTGGTAAAACACCTTCTCTGTTTTCTAGTTTTTTTGCCAAAATAAGAGACTGGCTTTCTGCTCGATTCAGCCCACGCTCTATCACCTGATTTATTGATTCTTCCTGTGCCATATTTGGTAAACAAAAAAGAAAAAAACAAATTAAAATTAAAAATCTATCTTTAAACAACACCATAAGTATAAACAAAATATTAATACAAAAAGACTAAAAATAAAAAGATTTACTTATAATTAAGCCAATATATTGTTCTTGGGAATTATTTTATTTTACTCTCATCAGCAACAGCATCTTCCCAATTATCCCACATTTCAACAGAAGGATCATAACCATCATAACCGTAATTCTGTGCTAATTTAGCCTTATTATTGGCTGTAATGGCCTCATTAGGAATAGGCCAAAATACATTACGCTTGTCCATTGTATAATTAATGGCACTCGCACTACCTGAAGATATTGTATAACCACGATTATAATAAGAATAATGGATTATACGCTGATACCAATAACTACCACCATCTGATGTCGTACCAGATTGTTTATCCCAATCAGAACTATAAACATTTCCCCATTCATCAGGAATTCCAGCATTAGCCAAGCACATAGAAATACGCGTTAATTCTACTTTACGCCATTCTTCAAGAAAAAGTTCACGGGCACGTTCATTGACTATATCACCTATATTAACAGTTGTATAATATTCACTACAGTTAGCACGACGACGTACTATATTAACATCCTCAGCAGCTTCTTTAGGACGATTTTGATATAATTTGGCTTCAGCACGTAATAAATAAGTCTCAGCCAAACGGAAAAGATACATATTCCCATTACTACCTTTAGTAGCACCACGAAACTCTGTAGATGCTAAATTACTTTCAGCAAATACATCATGGTAATAAATCTTATAAAGCGGAAAATCAAACCAAGAACGAATAGTATCGTTACAAAGTAACTGTCCTTTGGCTATCAATATATTTCCATTACTGTCCATTACATCTTCAGGTGCATACAGAGTTAATCCTTTACCATACCAAGAAGAAGCAGGATTATTATACCTAATATTTTCCATATTCACCCAATTACCAACTTTACTATTATGACGCAAGTCTTGGGTATCCTCCTTACCATTAACTTCCCATAAAGTGTGTTGGGCAAAATAACTCAACCGCATAGTAGCAATACCACGTCCTAAAACACGACTCCAATCATTATTTACATCATAATTAGCATCTGTACGGGCATAGTTAATAATCCCTTTACCCGAAACACCATCAGGACAAGTTATATTACCATTCCAAAAAGGACCAAAAATACGCATTGTAAGATATTCAGTAAATGACTGAGTAGACAAATTAGGAATCCCCATAATACATTCCTTATTCAAACTTCCAATCATATTTTCAGCACGATGAAGATCCCAAATAACATTACGAGTTATTCCCCAAGTCTTTGCCTCACCACCAGGATTATCTGTACCAAATGGTTCCGTCATTAATTTTAACCCATAGTTATTTATTAGATCTGTTGCTAATAACTCAGCTTTATTATATTCTCCTACAGCTAAATAGCATTTGATAAGAAGATGTATACAAGCCTCTTTATTTACCATACCATAGAGAGACATGCTCTGTTGTGAGGGTACATGTTCAACAGCAAATTTCAAATCATGAATCAACATATCTAAAATTGCTTCTTTTTTCGTTGAACGGTAATTTTGTTTAGGCATATCGATGATTTTAGTAACCAAAGGTACATCTCCAAATTCAAACACTAAATTATAATATTTCATCGCACGATGAAAATAAGCACGGCCTTTATATTCATTACGAATTACTTCATTCAACCCCTTTACCTGATCAATATAAGAAAGAACCGTATTAGCATATTTAATACCATTAAAAGCCTCATTCCAAAGATACATTAATCTATTCGTATCACCACCTGTATCCATATTGGAAGTTGGAGTAAGTTTATTTGCAAAATCATCCTGAAAACCTGACCCCGCATCTGTCTTACCATAAAGTCCTATTTCAGAAAAGAAATAATCAGATGCTAATGGAGTATTATTACCATTTTTAGGATCAACAATCATCATTTTGAGATGGCGATCACAAACAGCCAATGCTGCCTGAAGTCCTGCCTCTGTGGTATAAGTAGTGGTAGGTTCGTAAAATGACAATGGATCTTGAGCCAAAAAATTCTCAGAGCAACCTGACAATGTAAAAGCTGCTGTTATATAAACAATACCTTTTGCAATAAGTATATTCTGTTTTTTCATATCTGTAAATGTTATAATGTAAAATTCAGACCAAAATTATAGGTACGAGTAGCTAATCCACCAGTTTCTGGATCTCCATACTCCCAATCATTAGTAAAGACAGCTATATTACGAATAGAAGCAGTAACACGTATACGATCAATTAAAAACTTGCGTGTCCATTTCTGTGGTAAAGTATATCCCAAGGAAATATTATCCAGACGAATAAATGAACGATTATAAACTTTTGCTGGGGCAGTAGCTCCCGATGGTCCAAGCGCATCTAGCCGAGCATATTTGTTTGTTGGATTTTCAGGAAGCCAATATCCACCTTTGAAATTATTAAAGGCATAAGTAACAGAAGACGCTTGATTAAGCTGATTAAGATAATTGACTGATTTACTCTTATGTCCCATATAAGAGTAAAGAGAGAAATATATATCTAAATTCTTCCAAATAGTAAAGTTATTACGTAAGTTCCAGTAAATCGGTGGAGTTTTCTTACCTTGAAAAACCTTATCCCTATCATTATAAACAGGTGTCCGTGTACCATCTTCATTGATAATATCATCCGCCGTATATATATTACTTACTTTAGGATCACCTGGCCGTTGTCCCACCAAACTTGCCTTCTCGGCTTCATCTACTTGCCAAATACCCTCTACTTTAAAATCCCAAATTTCATCAATAGCTTTACCTATGAACCAACCATTAGTTTTATCATCCATTTCTTTTTTACCTATTACATTACCAGTATTATCGATCACATCTTCATATTCATAATAAAGATGATTTATTTTATTGGCATTAAAAGAAAAGTTCAAAGTTGAAGTCCAACGAAAATTTGGCCGATCAATATTTACTGAACTAAAAGAGAGCTCGACACCTGTATTTTGAATTTCACCTAGATTTGTATAAATAGAACTAAAACCTGAGAAATTAGGTAAACGTTGACTCATAATCATATCATGTGTCTTTTTAAAATAATAGTCTATACTACCACTTAAACGATTATCCAACACAGCGAAATCAAGTCCAATATTAAATGATTCCGTTTTCTCCCATTGTAAACCTGGATTAGCCAAACGGTCCATCATTAAATACTTCATATCTGTTGCTACTGATCCATCAGGATTCAAGTAATTCATTGTGGCTCCTAATCCTGCACCTAAATTAGCCAATGACAAATAGGAATTTGCAAGTGAACGATTACCATTCTTACCCCAAGAAAAACGTAACTTACCTGTATTCAGCCACGGAAGGTTCACAAACTTCTCATTGGAAAAATTCCAAGCTACAGAAAAAGATGGAAACGTTGCATAAGGATTGGAAGAGCCAAATGCTGAATAGCCATCACGACGAACAGACCCTGTAAATAGATAACGATTATCATAAGAATAAAATAGACGTCCTAATAAAGCGCAGGCCGTTTCATGGGTATCATCAGTTCCAAAACTACTATCTTCCAATGTAGCATTTTGAGTATTATGGAAACCTAATGCATCAGAAGGCTGGATATTACGAGCCTTAATATTATCTGACCAATAGCGTCGTTCTTCAGCTTCTTGTACCAAAGTCACCATAAAATGATGTACATCTTTAAAAGTATAATCCCACGTAATCGTATTATTTAAGGACCAATCAAATCTTTTCGCCCATCCACGATTAACACCGCGATCTCTAACATTGCTATCCGGATAATCAGCCGACATAAAATAGCGATCATAAAAAAACTGATAACGAGGTGCAATATTAAAATCATAGGTAATATTAAAAGGCAATTTTATTCTAGAATTAAATACTGTATTAAATATAGTATAGCCCTTCTCTAAATCATTATATTGATTACTAAACCAATAATTATAACCGCGTTTTATATCACTATCCATCGGATATTGAATGTAACTACCATCTTCATCATACAATGATGCATAAGGACTTAAACGAAGCATAGTAGTAGTTGACAACATATTCTGTTCTGTTTCAAGATTAATAGACTGTGTTCCATCACTACGATCTTGAAAATTGATATTAGCTCCTATTTCCAGCCAATCAGTAACCTTTCCATTTACTTTAAGATTGGAACGAAATGACTTATAATCATCTCCATAAAGTACACCTTGATTTTTTAGGTATCCGAAAGATATATAGTAATTGATACGATCGCTAGCGCCACTGATATTTGCATTATAATCCTGTCTGATCCCAGTTCGAAATACTTGATCCTCCCAATTTACCGTTTTACCCAAAAGATAGTTATTATAAACATTAGATGATTCATCCAAGCCGAGACGACGAGCATATATACTTTGAAGCGATTCTCCATCAGAACTAGTAGAAAGAGCTTTCCATTGATCAATATTCATACCATACTGTAAAAGATTATCAGGGCTATCATAATATCCTACCCCCTTATCTCCAATGGCATAGTAAGAATAATTACCTTTTTCATCAAAACCAAGGGTGGTAGTTTTATACCAATCTTCTCGAAACTTCATATACCCCATTGCATCATAAACACTTCGAAAATCACTTTTCGTATCAAGGCCAAGACTTGTAGAAATATTAATAACAGGTTTGCCTACTTTACCTTTTTTGGTAGTAATAATGATGACGCCACAAGCTGCCTTAGCTCCATAAATAGCTGTAGACGAAGCGTCTTTCAAAACATCTATTTGACTAATATCATTAGGATTAATTTCTGACAATTCACCATAAAACACCATACCATCTAAAACGATAAGTGGGGCATTATGATCACCGTCTGTGTACACAGAGTTCTGGCCTCGTAATTGAATTGAGCCACCTCCTTTAGCAGAAGTATCGTAACCAATCTGTAAACCGGCTGTTCCACGAAGAAGCTCCTGTACATTAGTTGGATGAGTATCTGCAACTTTATTAGGATTAATCTGTACTACAGCCCCCGTCAGATCTTTCTTACGCATAGAACCATAACCAATTACCACCACTTCATCAAGTGTCTTGGTATCCTCCTTTAAGATTATATTCAGCTCTTTCTGACTCCCTACTTTCACTTCTTGAGAAACATACCCGATATACGTAATCTGTAAAACGGCATCTTTCGGGGCATCCAACACAAACCGCCCAT
>OLRN01001753.1_pt1 | contig 10867 bp, 7 predicted proteins | sample 1673001 | NCBI WGS metagenome assembly OLRN01 (sample SAMEA3136745, study PRJEB25190) | human gut metagenome | biome: human gut; feature: human-associated habitat; material: faeces | place: Austria | collected 2013 | reverse complement strand
GGGGCCCCGGCGCCCGCCGCCGAGGATGGTGAACCTGCGGATGATAAACCCCAGCCCCCCCAGGAGCCCGCCAAAACTCCCGATGCGGCCCAGGACAGTCTGGACCGTCGCCTCAAGGCCGCCGAAGACCGCGCCCTCAAACGCATGCAGGCCATCAGTGACGCCAAGGACATGGTGCGCCCCTATGTGGGCGAGGTCCGGGCCAACCTGGCCCAGGATGACGCCGCCAGTATTTTCGGCGCCGCGCTGGATGCCCTGGGCGTGGACCGCAGGAACACGCCGCGCCAGGCCTGGGAGGGTATGTTCCGTGTGGCCGTGGCCGCGCAGTCCGGCAATGCCCGGCGCACCGCCGACGACGCCCTGCCCGACGACCTGCCCGAGCGCGAGGCCCTGAGCCGTATCACCCCCATGGAATAGGAGGACCACATGCCGTTCCAGAAAACCATCGCTACCTATCCCGCCGCCGGTGTGACCGGCCAGCGCGCCGGCCTCAACCCCGTCGCCATGCTGCTGCCCGTGCCTCTGGCCGGCGGTGATGACGGCGCATTCATTGGGCAGGAAGTCCGGGCTGTTGTGGATGAAGTTCTCGGCGCGGCTCAGGTGGCTGGGGTCGCTGGCCGGGTCGGCGACGAACACGGGGTGCACGCCCCAGACGAAGTTCAGGGCCTTGATGGTCACCGGGTCGGGGGTCAGGGCGTAGATGTCCTGGGGAGGACGGCGGCAGGAGACCTGGCGGGCCGACGCGCCGCTGAGGCTGTGGGAGACGATGGCCTTGGCATGGGCCTTTTCGGCCAGCAGGCAGGCGGAGTAGGCCAGAAATTCGGGGATGCCCTTGTTGGCGGCCGGTTCCTCCAGCTTGCGGTCATCGACCAGCAGCTTTTCGGCCTCGTCGGTGATCTTGCGCATGTACTGCACGGTCTCCACCGGGAAGTTGCCCATGGCGGTCTCTTCGGAAAGCATCACGCAGTCGGCGCCGTCCAGCACGGCGTTGGCCACGTCCGTGGTCTCGGCGCGGGTGGGCGCGGGGCTGTTGACCATGGAGAGCAGCATCTGCGTGGCCACGATGACCGGCTTGGAGATGGCGTTGCAGGCGCGGATGATGCGCTTCTGCAGGGCGGGCAGCAGGGGCAGGGGGCATTCCACGCCCAGGTCGCCGCGTGCCACCATGATGACATCGGTCTCTTTCAGGATCTCGTCCAGGTTGTCCACGGCGCTCTGGCGCTCCAGCTTGACCACCACAGGCACGCGGCGGCCCGAAGCGGCGATGAGCTGTTTTGCCTCGCGCACATCGTCAGCCGTCTGCACATAGGATATGGCCACGGCGTCCACGCCCAGGGCCAGGCCGTCGCTCAGGTCCTTCTTGTCCTTCTCGGTCAGGGCGCGCACCTTGGTGGCCTTGCCGGGCAGGGCCAGGCCCTTGCGCGAGGTCACAAGGCCGCTGTTGTTGGCCTCCAGCAGCACCAGGCCGTCGGGACGGTTCTGCTGCACGGTGAACTGCAGGCCGCCGTCGGCCAGCACCATGCGGTCGCCGGCCTCCAGGGTCTCCAGGATCTCGGGGTGGTCGAAAGGCAGGAAGGGCAGCTCGTCCGTGCGCTGGCCGGAAAGGCCCAGCAGCAGCTGCATGCCCTTGGTGACCTGGATGGTCTTTTCCTGCACGACGCCCAGGCGGATCTTGGGGCCGGACAGGTCCTGCATGATGGTGATGGGCTTGTCCAGCTCCTTTTCCACGTCACGGATGTCATTGATGATACGGACGAAATCCTCGGCCGAACCGTGGGAGAAGTTCAAGCGGAAGACGCTGACGCCGGCTTCGACGAGCTGACGCAGCTTTTCCTTGGAGTTGGAAGCCGGGCCGATGGTGGCGACGATCTTGGTTCTCATAGGGTGTTCCTTGGATCATGCCCGTGCGGGGACACGGACTTTCTTTACAGCGCTGTATGTCCAGAAGAAACTATCCGGGCTTTCCAGCAGGTTGTCAAGCGCAAGGCGCCTTCAGCGCGTCCGCTGTCCCCGGGGGAGGCCCCGGACAGGGGGTTGAAATGATTCACAAATAAAATCACATGTCCGTCACCGTCCTGTCGCGCTCCCTTGACAGCGGGGGAAGGGGTGGGGCATAAGTGGGAAAACGTGGTAAATAGTGGGCGACAGGGGTAGGGCCGGTGGCAAATCTGTTTATCCAGAGCGCATATCGCAATCTCGATACCAAAGGCCGTCTGCTGCTGCCGCCAGAGTACAGGGATGCCCTGCTGGCCGCCGGAGACGGTTCCTTCTGGCTGACCATAGGCCTGTATGGAGGCCTCAAGGCCTACATGCCTGCGGACTGGGAAGCCATCGTCGAAAAGCTGAACAGCGTCCCTCTCCCTTCCATGAAGCTTTCCCACGTCAAAACGAAACTGCTCGGTCTTGCGCAGCGGATGGTCCCCGATGCGCAGGGCCGTATACGTATCCCGCAACCCCTGATGCGTGCGGCCGCCCTGGGAAAGGACGTGGTGCTGGTGGGGATGGCGGACAAGTTCGAGATCTGGGATCAGGCCCGTTTCGATGCCCTGCTGGTGGAGGACGTCAGCGATGAAGTGGCGGCCTGCCATCTTGATATAGCTCTTTAGAGGTAAGCATGACCATGCAGCAGCAGGGACAGGAACGAAATGCGGCCGATCTGCACATCCCTGTCCTGATGAAGGAAACCCTTGCGGCCCTGCAGCCCGTGCTGGATGCCGGAAGGGGTCGCCCCGTGCGCATCCTGGACGGCACGCTCGGCATGGCCGGGCACAGCTGCGCCATGTTGCGGGCCGCCCCCCGGGCGGAGCTCTGCGCCCTGGACAGGGACGAAGAAGCCCTGGAGCTGGCCCGGCGCCGGCTGGAACCTTTCGGCGGGCGCGTCCACACCTACCATTGCCGCTACAGCCAGTTCGAGGAAGCCCTCGACGATCTGGGCTGGGACAGGGTCGATGCCGTGCTGCTGGACATCGGCGTCTCCTCCCTGCAGCTGGATGAGGCGGAGCGCGGTTTCAGCTTTTACGGGGACGGGCCCCTGGACATGCGCATGGACCAGCATTCCGGCGCCCCCTCGGCCTGGCACTGGGTCAATCGCGAGAACTTCGACCGTCTCAAGGAATGCATCGCCACTCTGGGCGAGGAGCCGCAGGCCGGGCGCATCGCCCGGGCCATCGTGGATGCCCGCCAGAAAAGCCCCATCGATACCACCGCCCAGCTGGCGGCCCTGGTGGAGAAGGCCTACCCGCCCGCCTGGCGCGCCAAGGCCCGCCGCCATCCCGCCACGCGCACCTTCCAGGCCCTGCGCATGGCCGTCAACGATGAGCTGGGCGAGCTGCGCCGCTTTCTCGATGCCATTCTGGGCCGCCTGTCCCTGGGCGGTCGTCTGGCGGTCATTTCCTTCCATTCCCTGGAGGACCGCATGGTCAAGCAGGCCATGCGCCACTGGGCCGAGGGCTGCCGCTGCCCCCGGCATGTGCCGGTGTGCGTGTGCCACCATGTGCCGGAAGTCGAGATCCTGTACAAAAAGCCCGTACAGGCCGACGAGGAAGAGCTGGCCGTCAATCCGCGTGCCAGCAGTGCCAAACTGCGTGCCGTGGAGAAAATAGCCGAGGCCGTTTCATGAAGAAGCTGTCGGTTGGGCTGCCGTTCCGCGGACAGGGCAAAGTACAGACCAGGAGCTGGCTGCTCCTGCTGGCCGTGGGGCTGCTGGCCTGCATGACCATGTGCCTGATCCTGGTCTGGAGCAATATCGAGCGCATCGATACCACCTATTTCATCAATATTGCCCAGAACAAACTGCAGGAGCGCAAGGCCCTGCGCGCCAAGCTGGAAGTGGAGCGGGAGCGTCTTCTTTCCCCGTACGAGCTGCGCCGCAAGGCGGAGGAACTCGGCATGAAAGAGCCGAAGCCGGGGCAGGTCCGGCGTATGGAAGCGCACTAGCCGGCAAGCATCACAAGCGGGGGACGCATGTTCAAATTCTCATCCGATGCCGGAGACAGGAAACGTCGTCCGGGCCGTGCCGCATCACGCACCGTGCGCAGCGGCGGGGCCCGGCGTGTTTCTGTCGCGCCCAAGAACAGGGGCCTGAGCTGGGTCGACAGGGTGGACTGGGGCAAGGCCCGCATCACGGCTGTCGTGGCTATCTTCTGCGTCCTGTGGCTGGGGCTGTGGGGCCGGGCCTGGTACCTGCAGATGATCGAGGGCCCCCGCCTGGCCGACAAGGCCCGCCGCCAGCACATGGCCACGGAGCTGGTCACCGGCAAGCGCGGCATGATCATGGACCGCAACGGCCAGGTGCTGGCCCGCAGCGTGGAGGCCCGCTCCGTTTACGCCCGGCCGCAGGAGATTCAGGACTTCCTGACCATGGCCAATACCCTGGGGCCCATCCTCGGCATCGAGCCGCAAAAGCTCTATGACGAGCTTTCCAAGACCAAGCGCCGCTTCGTCTGGGTGCGCCGCAAGGTGGACGACTACACCGCCGAGGCCGTGCGCAAGGCGGGCCTGCCCGGCATCGGCCTTTCCAAGGAATACGACCGCGTCTATCCCTTCAAGCATCTGGCCGGGCAGCTGCTCGGTTTCGTGGGCGTGGACGATAAGGGCCTGGAAGGCCTGGAACGCTCGCTGGACGACCGGCTCGCAGGCACGCCCACCCGCATGGTGGTGCAGCGCGACGCCATGGGCCGCCGTTTTTACCTGCATGAAGAAGGCAAGGACGAGCTCCGGGGCGAAGACCTGATGCTGACCCTGGACGTGCAGCTGCAGTTCATCGCCGAAGAGGCCGTGGCCCGCGCCGCCCGGGACTTCGATGCCCGCTGGAGCGGGGCCCTGGTGGTGGACGTGCCCAGCGGCGACATCCTTGCCTGGGCGCAGTATCCCTTCTTCAATCCCAATACCTACCGCCAGTCCAGCCCCATGATCTACCGCAACCGGCTGGCCTCCGACGCCCTGGAGCCCGGCTCCACCTTCAAGCCCTTCGTCATGGCCTCGGCCCTGCAGGAGCGCAAGATCAACCGCAACACGGCCATCGACTGCGAGAACGGCAAGTGGGAGATCAAGAAGGTGACCATCCGTGACACCTCGCGGCAGGGCGTGCTGCCCGCGCACAAGGTGCTGCGCTATTCCTCCAACATCGGCATGGCCAAGATCGGTCTGGAGCTGGGCTCGCCCACGCTCTACAAATATCTGCGCGCCCTCGGTTTCGGCGAGAGCACCTGCGTGCCCGTGGCCGACAGCCGGGGCATCCTGCGCCAGCCCCGCTCCTGGAGCGAGGCCGACCTCATGTCCGCGTCCTTCGGGCAGAGCGTGTCCGTCACGGCCCTGCAGATGGCGCAGGGCTACTTGACCCTGCTCAACAACGGGGTCTACAAGCCCCTGCGTCTGCTGCGCGAGCAGGTCAACGTGGAGCAGCGCTACGAACGCATCTTTTCCGAACGTGTCTGCCGCGAGGTCATGGGCATGATGCGCGATGTGGTGGAAGAGAAGGACGGCACCGGCAAGCGGGCCCGCATCGAAGGCGTGGAAGTGGCCGGCAAGACCGGCACCGCCCAGAAAGCCGACCACAAGGCCGGCTCCTACGGCTCCAAGCGTCTGGCCTCCTTCGTGGGCTTTTTGCCTGCCGACGATCCCCGCTATCTGATCGTGGTGCTGGTGGACGAACCCACCAAGAACCAGTACGGGGGCGTGGTGGCCGCGCCGGTGTTTCGCGAGATCGCCTCGCGTGCCATCACCTACAGCGGCGCCATCGTTCCCGATGCGGTCAGGCAGGCGGAAAAGGACGACAAGCCGGACAAGGACAAGGGGCGTCAGCGCGGCCTCAAGCTTTCACGGCTGGATGTGCCCTTCCTGGCCAGGGAGGACGTCCAGACCAGCCGTCCGCCGTCCATGCAGCAGCCCGGCCATCTGGCCAAGGCTTCCAGCCGGGTCCCGGACGTCAAGGGCAAGACGGTGCGCAACGCCGTGGAACTGTTCGCCCGCGCCGGGGTCGTGCCGGAACTCAAGGGGACCGGCACGCGCGTGGTCAGGCAGAGCCCGCCGCCGGGCACGGCCTGGCCCAAGGAAGGGGAAAACGTCACTTACATTCTGTGGCTCTCGGAGAGGTAACCGTGAATCGCCAATTCGATCAATTGCTCGACAAGGTGCGCCGTGAGGGGGGGGAGATACGCTCCGACTCGCGTGAGGTCGGCAAAGGGGACATCTTTGTGGCTGTCCCCGGCGTCAACGCCGACGGCGCCCGTTTCATCCCGCCGGCCGTGGAGGCCGGTGCGTCCACCATCGTCTGCCTGCCCGGCAGGGCCGAGGCCGAAGCCGCCCGCGCCGCGGGTCGCACGGTGATTTGTCACGAGGATCCCCGCGAGGCCCTGTGGCGTCTGGCCGAGGCCCGCTGGCATACCGGCAGCCTGCCGCTGCGCGTGCTGGGGGTCACCGGCACCAACGGCAAGACCACCAGCGCCTATCTGCTGGAACATCTGTTCACGGCCACCGGGCACAAGGTGGGCGTGCTGGGCACGGTGAGCTACCGCTGGCCCGGCCATAGCGAGGCCGCGCCCCTGACCACGCCCGATCCTTTGCGCGTGCACGCCATGCTGGCGGCCATGGCACAGGCCGGTGTGGACATCGCCGTCATGGAGGTCTCCTCCCATGCCCTGGACCAGCAGCGCGTCTGCGGGGTGCCCTTTGCCGGGGCTTCCTTCAGCAACCTGACCCAGGACCATCTGGACTACCACGGGACCATGGAGGCCTACCGGCGGGCTAAGGGGAGGCTGTTCCGCCAGTCGGAGCGTGCGGTGCTCAACCTGGACGACGAGGCGGGCCGGTGGTACCGGGAGCGGATCGCCTGCCCCTCCCTGACCTACTCTGAGAACAAGGACACGGCGGACCTGACCGCTAAGAACATCCGCCTCTTTCCCGGCCACGTGGAGTTCGAGGCGGTGGCCCGGGGGCAGATCACCCGGGTCCATCTGCCCATCCCCGGCGGCTTTACCATCTACAACGCCCTGGCGGCACTGGCATGCGGGCTCTGCCTGGACATCCCGCTGGACAAGGCGGCCGCCCCCCTGCGTGCGGTGCGGGGGGTGAAGGGCCGGGTGGAGGTGGTGCCTGTCCCCACGGCCTACACCGTCATCATCGACTATGCCCACACGCCGGATGCCCTGGAGAACATCCTTACCACCGCCCGGGACTTCACTGCGGGCCGGCTGATCTGTGTGTTCGGCTGCGGCGGAGACCGGGACCGGGGCAAGCGCCCCCTCATGGGGGCGGTGGCCGCCGAGCTGGCTGACCTGGTGGTGGTCACCTCTGACAACCCACGCACCGAGGGGCCGGAGGATATCATCGAGGATATCCTGCCGGGCATGGAGGGGATGGACACCCAGTGCCACGTGGAGCCCGACCGTCCGGAGGCCATCTGCTGGGCCCTGTCCCAGGCGCGCCCGGGGGACGTGGTCGTGCTGGCTGGAAAGGGGCATGAGACCTATCAGGAGATCAACGGCGTCCAGTACCACCTGGACGAACGGGAAGTCGTGGCCGGCTATTTCCGCGGCCAGCGGGAAGGCGCGGGAAAAAAGCAGGGACAGGGGACAGAAAACGGTGGAAAAGTCCCTGCGTATGTGGTAAAATAATACGCCATTGAGCACAGACCTGTGTGTGATACCCAAGAGAAAGAATGCCTGGAGGGTGGCAGCTATGTCATATATTCTCAGCTTTATCGTGGCCTTTGGAGTGACCTTTATTGCGGGACAGATCTTGGTCCCCCTGCTGCGCAAGTGGAAAGCGGGGCAGAGCATCCGGGAGGACGGACCCACCTGGCACATGTCCAAGCAGGGAACGCCCACCATGGGCGGACTGATGTTTATCCTGGGGATCGGGGTGGCCATTGTGACCGCGGGCTGGGAAGAGATCCAGCGGGGGAACTTTATCTATCTCTTCGTGTACCTCTTCGCTCTGGTGTTTGGAGCCATTGGCTTTGTGGATGACTTTCAAAAGCTGCGCCATCACGCCAACGAGGGGCTGACGGCCCTGCAGAAATTTCTTCTCCAGCTGGCGGCGGCGGTGGCGTTCACCGTGCTGCTGCGCAACTACGGATATCTGACCCCGAGTCTGTACATCCCCTTTTTTAATGTGGAGCTGGCCATGCCATGGGTGGTCTATATGATCTTCGCCGCCTTCGTCATGGTGGCTACCGTCAACGCAGTGAACCTGACGGACGGCATCGACGGGCTGGCCACCGGGGTCACCATCCCCGTCGCCCTCTTCTATGTGGCGGTGTCTGCCTGGTTCAACCGCAGCGACCTGACGGTGGTGTCTGCGGCCCTGGCGGGCGGCCTGTCCGCCTTTCTGATCTATAACTTCCATCCAGCCAAGGTGTTCATGGGGGACACCGGCTCCCTGTTCCTGGGGGGGGCGGTGTGCGGTCTGGCCTTTGCCCTGGACGTCCCCCTGGTTATCCCTCTGGTGGGACTGATCTATGTGCTGGAGACTCTCTCTGATATCATCCAGGTGATCTACTTCAAAGCGACCCACGGCAAACGCTTTTTCCGGATGGCGCCCCTTCATCACCACCTGGAGCTGGGGGGCTGGAGCGAGACCAAGCTGTTCTGCGTTTTCTCCGGCGCCACCCTGGTCCTCTGCGTGCTGGCCTTCCTGGGCGTCATGAACCGATATCCCATGTGACGGGCGGGGCGGAGCGCTTTTCTCTCCGGCGGGTCACTGTCACAGTATCTCAGAACAGGGGGTGGTCCTCGTGGCCCGAAAACCAAAGCGCGACCTCACGGTGGAGGAACAGCTGGCCCGGGGGCCGCTGGATCTGCCCTTTCTCATGCTGACCATGCTTCTATTGGGCGTGGGACTCATCATGATGTTCTCCGCCTCCTTTGCCACGGCCTATTACAACGACGGCGACCCGCTGGTATATATCAAAAACCAGGCGGTCTATGCCGCGGCTGGGGTAGTGGTCATGTTCCTTGTCTCCAAGATCAACTACCAGACTTTCCGACTGCTGTCCGTACCTGGCATCGTGGCCGCTATCCTCCTGCTGGTGCTGGCCCTCAGTCCCCTGGGAGTGGAGCTCAATGAGGTGAAGCGCTGGGTGCGCATCGGCCCTATCCAGTTCCAGCCCTCGGAGGTGGCCAAGGTGGCGGTGATCCTGTTTTTTGCCACCCGCCTGTCCAAGCGGGACACAGAGAAAAAGAAGAAGTGGAGCCGCCGCACCCTCACCGGCCGGACGCTGGAGCGGCTGGACCGCATCGGCTTTCTGGAGCTGGTGCCCTATGGGGCCATCCTGATGGTGATCGCCCTGCTGATGCTGATGGAGCCCCACATGTCGGGCACCATCCTAGTGCTGGCGGGGGGAGCCTCGGTCCTCTTCGCTGCCGGGATCAGCCTGGGCTGGTTCGCCGCCGGCGGGACCCTGGTGGCGGGAGCCATGTGGTTCATCATCACCCAGACCCCCTATATGACGGCCCGCATCAATCTGTGGCTGGACCCATGGGCCCAGCGGCAGGGGGACGGCTTTCAGACGGTGCAGTCCCTGCTGGCCATCGGCTCCGGCGGCCTGCTGGGCCTGGGGCTGGGCAAGAGCCGACAGAAATTCCTCTATGTCCCCGAGCCGGAAAACGACTTTGTATTCCCCATCGTGGCGGAAGAGCTGGGATTCATCGGGGCGGTGGTGGTGCTGCTCCTGTTCTCCCTGCTGATCATGCGGGGGTACTGGCTGGCACTCCACGCACGGGACAAATTCGGAGCACTGACCATCGTGGGCATTATCACCCTGCTGGCGGTCCAAGTTTTCCTGAACGTGGGCGTGGTCACCAATCTGATCCCCAACACCGGAATCTCCCTCCCCTTCTTCAGCTACGGAGGAACAGCGCTGATGATCCAGCTGGCGGAGATGGGGATCGTATTGAGCATATCCAGACAGATCCCTGCACCCAAAAATGACTGATCCGGAGGAAGACAGGCGGCGGGGCAGCCCCGTCGGAGCGCGCGCCTTCGGCCTAAACGAGAGAGTGGAGTGATACCATGAATATCCTTTTTACCTGCGGCGGCACGGCGGGACATGTCAATCCGGCGGTGGCGCTGGCCCGGATCTTCCAGGAGCGGAATCCGGACTGCAAGGTCCTGTTCGTGGGAGCGGATGGCGGGATGGAAAACCACCTGGTCCCCAAAGAGGGCTATGAGATCCGCTCGGTGACCATCACCAATTTTCACCGCTCCTTCGCGCCGGCGGATATCGCCCACAACCTGGGCACGGTGCGGAACATGGTCCGATCCAAGCAGCAGGCGGCCCGCATCCTGGACGAATTTCAGCCGGATCTGGTGGTGGGTACCGGGGGCTACGCCTCCTACCCCGTAGTGAAGGAGGCCGCCCGGCGGCACATCCCCACCGCCATCCACGAGTCCAACGCCGTGCCCGGCCTGACCACCAAGGGATTGTCCAAGGTGGTGGACCGGGTGATGGTGGGCTTTGAGGAGAGCCGGAGCCACTATGACCACCCGGAGAAGGTGGTGGTCACCGGAACCCCGGTGCGGGGCGACTTTTTCCGCTATACCCGGCAGGAGGCCAGGGAAAAGCTGGGGTTGACCGATGAGCGGCCTCTTCTGCTGTCCTACTGGGGTTCCCTGGGGGCGGAGGTGATGAACCGCCAGATGGCGGAGTGCATCGCCCTGGAGTGCCGGGACGGCGCCCCCTTCCACCACATCCACGGCGCGGGCCGGGACTACCGGGCGGTGCTGGACGCCCTCCAGGGCAGCGGCCTGGCGGACCACCCGGAGGTGGATGTGCGGGAGTATATCTACGACATGCCCCTGGTGATGGCAGCCGCTGATCTGGTGCTGTGCCGGGCGGGGGCGTCCACCATCGCGGAGATTGCCGCCA
>OLRN01001752.1_pt1 | contig 10872 bp, 10 predicted proteins | sample 1673001 | NCBI WGS metagenome assembly OLRN01 (sample SAMEA3136745, study PRJEB25190) | human gut metagenome | biome: human gut; feature: human-associated habitat; material: faeces | place: Austria | collected 2013 | reverse complement strand
TACAGGCCCATAAGGCTCTGGAGCGTTACTTCCATCCCAACGCCGGACAAAGAGACGACGGCGTGGAACGGGTGGGAACTCCGGTGACCCTGAAACCTTCCTAATGTGTTTATTTACGCAAAAGATGCTGACAACATAGCCGTATTCGGAGAAGGAACCATCGACGGAAATGCCTATGCTTTCGTGAAGCAAGTAAGCCTGTATTATGTGACGGATGATTTTTATCCGCGCCCTATGCTGGTCTATGTGGAGTATTACAATCAAATCTCATTTAAGGATGTAATTATGAGAAATGCTCCCTTCTGGACCCTGCATCCGGCTGGCTGTGACGATGTGCTCATATGGGGCCTTCCGATTTTAAATGATTTGAATGTGGCTAATTCTGACTGTATTGACCCGGAGCATTCTACCAATGTGCGGTTTTCCAACATAACCTGCGACTCTGAAAACGGCGTATTCCTGTCGGGAAGCCGGGGAAACCATATTGAGGCTATTCTTTTTGAGAATGTGCGTGTGGTGCAGAGCCAAGAGCAAATGGCCCAAAGGAATGTACGATTTGGGTCCGGGATACGGACAGAGGATAGAGGAGATCAAGACTTCAGAATTTTATATGCGCAGAGCCGACCATGTGATTCTGCGGAACTGCCAGGTTAAATTTAAGGGGACGGAGAAACATGATTTCAGCCATGCTTTGTATGTGGAGGAATGCTGGGATATGACGCTGGAGAATTTCAGGGGACAGGCGTACCACAGCAGTCTGGATAATGTTGTGATAAGGCAGGATGAATCATGAGTCTGAGAGAGTGGAAATCTATGACGCCCGAAGAATGGGCCTGCAATTTGGGGCTTTATGCCATCGGCGTGGGAATCATACCCATGGGCGTGGTCTTGACCATCAACGTCAACCTGGGCGCCAGTGTATTTCCCTGGCAGAATGGCTAAATATCAATACATCCCTTGCCATTTATACAACCGCTTTTCTGGTGGTATTTCTGGCCGCTTTTATCAGAAAGGGATATCCGAGGCTGGAGACATTTATTTCGTCCTTTTTTCTGGGTATATTTACGGATATGTGGAAGACAGTTCTGGCGCCTATACAGGGTACAGGGCTGGCAGCTATCCTGCTTATCATGGCGGCAGGCGTGGTGGTGGCATTTGCAGTGGCCTGCTATATCATCAGCGTATTCCCTACCAATCCCAGCGATGATCTGGTGGTGGATCTCTATGAAAGGGGGATGAATCTGGGACCCGCCAAGGTATTCCTGGATGCGGTTTGCGTAGTCCTGGCGTTTTTTTGCGGGGAGATCGGCATTGGAACCATCGTGTGCACCTTTGGACTGGATCCGGTAATCGACATGTTCCACGGGAGAATCCGCGGGAAAATATGCGTCTGGCTGGAAAATGGGAAAGTGGGAAAGTGGTTTGAAAATAGAAGGAATTCAGTTCACCTGTTTTTTGACTCCCTATACTTACGCAGAAATTCCAGCTGCGCCTCATCATCTGCCTCCCTGTCATAAGGCGTTGAGCCTGCCACAAAACAGCAGACCAGAATGGATAGAACAGTCAGTATCAGGAATATAATGAGTATAATCATGTCCGGTCCTTTCTATGAAATGCACAGCTATAAGTGTACAGTCATAAACCTGCAGCCATAACCCTACAACCACATACATACCTTTCTATCAATGTACATTGATAAAGATACAGCTGTTAACATGGAATAATGGGTCTTTTATCTTACTGTCTCACTTATAGTTTATCCGTTTTTCCTGCCTTTTGTTCATGGAAAATAAAAGAAAAATCCCCAAAATACCGGCAATGGCGTACATTGCATCTCATACCGGTATTCAGGGATTTTTTATTTTTAAACCTATTTCTCGTCACAAACCTGAAAAATATAGAATTTCAAGTAATAAGACTCGTCCGCCGCCCACAAAATGGGATGGTCTGCTGCCTGGGTCCTGTACTCCACCTGCCTGAGCCGTTTGTGTACATTGCCCGCTGCTTCACGTATGGTTTTGGTAAACAGTTCCGGGTCCATGAAATGGGAGCAGGAACAGGTGGCCAGATAGCCGCCGTCCTTTACCAGCTTCATGCCTCTCAGGTTTATTTCGCGGTAGCCCTTGACTGCATTTTTAATGGAATTTCTGGACTTTGTAAATGCAGGCGGATCCAGGATAACCACGTCGTATTTGCGGCCTTCCTGCTCCAGCCTGGGAAGAAGGTCGAAGACATCGGCACACTCAAACTGAACCTGTTCTGTCAGGCCGTTGAGGGCAGCGTTTTCCCTGGCCTGGTTTACTGCCAGCTCCGAGGCGTCCACGCCCAGCACATGTGCGGACCCTGCCAGACCGGCGTTGAGGGCAAAGGACCCGGTGTGGGTAAAGCAGTCCAGCACCTGCTTTGGCTGAATGCGGCGGCAGAGATTCTGGACAGCCAGCCTGTTGTATTTCTGGTCCAGGAAGAAGCCGGTTTTCTGGCCGTCCTCCACATCCACCATATACCGGACTCCATTTTCAAGGATTTCCACCTTGGTGTCAAATGCATCTCCCATGAATCCCTTATGGCGCTCCATTCCCTCCTGCAGACGGACCTTGGCATCGCTGCGCTCGTAGACACCACGGATGGTGATCCCGTCCTCCGCCATGACCTTTCTGAGCTTGTCCACAATGACCGGCTTCAGTCGGTCGATTCCCAGGGCCAGGGATTCCACTACCAGCACATCTGAAAATTTGTCTATGACAATACCGGGCAGAAAGTCGGCTTCCCCGAATATGACGCGGCAGCTGGAGGTATCTGTCACAGCCTTCCTGTAGTCCCAGGCACTGCGCACCCGCATTTCCAGAAAATCGCTGTCAATGACCGTATCCTTTCTGCGGGACATCATGCGGACCGTCAGCTTGGATTTGGTATTGATGAAGCCGGTACCAAGGGGATATCCGTCAAAGTCCTCCACGGTTACCATATCGCCGTTTTCAAAGGCTCCATTGACACTCTCTATCTCATTGTCGTAAATCCAGGCGCCTCCGGCTTTCAGGGAACGTCCCTGTCCTTTGCGGATGCGGACCATTGCTTTGGGGCTGTATTCAATTCGTGTTTCCATTGTATTCTCCTGTTTTCTGTTGTGGTTTATTTCCCATCATATCATAACATGGAGAAAAATTCATCCGGTTTGTGGATATACATGCCACTGCGCACACATGACTCTATTTTTAGGAAATGGAAACAGTTCAGGTGTCATTATACGTAGGGATCAATTTCCAGGACACCGATTCCCTTGGTGATGATGTGTTCTGTCAGCTTTGCCATTTGTTCCGGTGTTTCCTTGAGGCCTGTCTGGAGCCAGTACTGTACCAGGCCGATGCATCCTGACACGATGAAGGAGAAGAATGCGTCAAAGGCAGCTGCATTGCCGGAGCGGAATACCTCCATCCAGTCCTTCAGGCATTTTTCACGTATGAGCTGTTTCAGACGGTTTACAAAATTCAAATCCCCGTTTTCCCCCAGAAGAATCTCAATCAGGTCCGCGTTATCATATACTAAGGAATATATTTCATTGAATATGACAGAAGGGCGCTGTTTTAGATCCACGGCGTCATGTTTACAGACCAATTGGTTGAAATCTTCCTGGAGCTCGGCTTCTGTTTTTTCCAGAAGGTCAAACACATCCTTATAGTGGAGATAAAAGGTGCCCCGGTTTAAGTCCGCCATGTCGGTCAGCTCCCGAACTGTGATATCCTGGACCTTTTTCTCCTTGAGCAATGTTATAAGACATTCACGAAGCTGTCTTCGGGTCTTACGCACCCGGCGGTCCACAGGTTCAATGCCCATTATCTGTTCCTCCTTTTGTTTATATGGGTTTGCGTGTATTTACAAAGATTTAACAATTGTATTTTGCACAAAAATGGAAAAAATGTTGATTAACCATCAAAATGAAGGAAATTAATCATTGTATTTTTGCCATAATTTATTATAATCCATTATAGTCAATAAATAAACAAAAGTCAATTAACAAAATGGACGTTGTTTAACAGTATAAAAGGTGTATAATGGATATATATATAAGGAACGGGGGCAAATGGCATGAGATATAGAATATGTGCAGTCATTCTGGCTGCTGCGGGAGCTCTGTGGGCCTTTGAGGGGACCGGACCCGTGACGGCTCTGGCAGATGAGCAGGCGCAGGAGATAAGCCTTTCATTTGTACCGGGCTGGAACCAGACAGAGGGAATATGGTATTGGCTGGAACCGGATGGAACTTTACACAGGGGATGGCTGCAGGCAGACGGAAGGTCCTATTACATGGATGAAAATGGGGCCATGGTTACAGGCTGGCGGGAAGTGGACGGGGAGTGGTATTACTTCCACGAAGATGGGGGCATGAACCTGGGAGAGCTGATACTGGATAACGGGAAATACGAGGTTTCAGCACAGGGAGCCCTGGTTTCGGCCGGCTGGGTGGAAAATACAGGCGGAGGGGCTTATGACGCAGGATGCTACGACCATATGGCCCAGGATTTGTTTGACCAGCTGAATGAGGAAAAGAAGGATTTATTCTTTGAGGAATACCCGGACCGTGAGGATGAATATGACGGTGATATGCACCGTGTCTATGACCGGTACGCGGGCTTTCAGATGGATATGACCCTCAACAAGGCGGCGGACCACAGGCTGGAGGGAGCCATGGCAGGGGGCTATGCAGATGACAGGATTCCCGGAGAAGGTACCATTAACGATTACCTCTCCGTTATCAACTACAGAAGGAGTGCTTCCTGTCTGGAGCTGTACGTGAGGGACTGTGAGGACGCGTCAGAGGCCTTTGATAAAATAAAGGAAAAGCTGGATAAACGTTTCCAGTCAAAGACCGACCGGAAGTATTCCCTGGAATATTACCGCAGCCTGGGGATGGCCCACAGGGAAAAGGACGGGAAGCAATATTTTGTGGTGATTCTGATGCGGTGAGCGTAAGGATTTTGTGGAGGAATATTGAAGCAAATTGCCGGAGCGCAAATATCCCAGCGGTAATGCCGAAGCAGAAACGCCGGAGCGGAAATTTCGCAGCGGTAATGCCGGAGCAGAAACGCCGCAGCAGAAATACCGCAGCAGAAATACCGCAGCAGAAATACCGCAGCAGAATTGCGCGGCACAGGGTATAAGGCCTGCAGGGCACAGCCGCAATGGGCGGCAGCATAAGGAGCATGGAAATATGGGACAGAAGCTGTTTGGCAGAATCAAGGACAGAATGCACAGGGTAAAAGGCCGGGAGCCGCAGGAGGGGGATAAGTTTTCCTTCCGTATGGCCCGGTTTATCATACATAAAAAAGGCTGGATTGAGAGCGTATTTGTGGCAGGGTGTGTTTTCTCCCTGATAGCGATGCTTTTTGTAAATGTGAATTATGACCTGACGGAGTACCTGCCTGCATCGGCCAGATCCTGTATTGGACTGGACCTGATGGAGGATGAATTCGGCTATCCGGGCACTGCCAGGCTGATGATTAAGGATGTGAGCCTGTATGAGGCAAAGCAGTACAAGGATAAACTGGAAGCAGTGGACGGGGTGGACCAGATTCTCTGGTGCGACAGTACGGTAAATATCTATTCAGGCGAGGATTTTATACGCCAGAAGGATATTGAGGACTACTACAAGGACGGATGTGCTGTTATGGACATCACCTTTGACCAGGGGGATACGGCAAAGAAGACATCCCAGGCCATTGATGAGATGAAAGCTATTACAGGGGATAAGGGATATTATGTGGGAATGGCTGTACAGAACAAATCCCTGACGGAAAATGTGGAGAGCGAGATGAACCTCATTCTTACGGTTGCCGTCATTATGATATTTGCGGTGCTGTGCATCAGTACCACCGCCTGGTCGGAACCATTCCTTTTTCTGCTGGTTATGGGTGTGGCTATTTTGCTGAACCGGGGCACGAATATTTTTATCGGGACAGTCTCGTTCCTCACCAATAATGTGGCTATGGTGCTGCAGCTGGCCACCTCCATGGACTACTCTATTTTCCTGCTGGATGCATTTTCCAGGGAAAAGCAGAAGGGGCTCTCAGAAGAACAGGCCATGATCAATGCCATTGACGCTGCCATCAACTCCATATTTGCCAGCAGCCTGACCACGGTGGTGGGCTTTCTGGCATTGGTATCCATGAAGTTTACCATTGGATTTGATATGGGACTGGTGCTGGCAAAGGGAATTGTGTTCAGCCTTATAACCGTGCTGTTCTTTATGCCGGCTATGATTCTCAAATTTTCCAGGTGGAATGATAAGACCAGGCACCGTCCTTTCCTGCCCTCCTTCCGGAAATTCAGCGAATGGGTCTACAGGGTGCGTTACGCATCCCTTATCATTATGCTGATTCTGGCGCCGCCCGCTTATGTGGCCCAGGGAATGAATGATTTCCTGTACGGCAACAGTGCGGTGGGAGCCAGCGAGGGAACCCAGGTCTATGCGGATGACCAGGTAATCTCCCGGGAATTTGGAAGAAGCAATATGATGCTGGCCATGTATCCCAATACTTCGGCTGTAACGGAGAAAGAGATGTCAGATGAGATAGAGGATCTTCCCTATGTGAAAAGTGTGACGTCCATGTCCAATACCCTTCCGGAGGGAATACCCGAGGAGTTCCTGCCATATTCCGTTACCAGTGAGCTCCACACAAAGGATTACTGCAGGATGCTTATTTACATACGGACCAAGACAGAGAGCGACCAGGCATTTAAGGGCGCGGATGAAATACGGGATATTCTGGAGCGGTATTATCCGGAGAATTCCTATCTGGTGGGGGAAACACCTTCCACACAGGATATCAAGACTACGATTACGGCGGATAATTCCAGGGTAAACTTGTTATCCATGCTGGGCGTGTTCCTGGTGGTCATGTTCAGCTTCCGGTCCTTTGCCATACCTATGATTGTCATGGTGCCCATTGAGGCTGCGATTTTCCTCAATATGGCCATGCCTTACCTGGCAGGGGATACCATGGTGTTTATGGGGTACATCATAGTGAGCAGCATCCAGCTGGGAGCCACGGTGGATTATTCCATTCTGCTCACCAACAATTATGTGTCCTGTAGAAAGTCCCTGGAGAAGAAGGAAGCGTGTATCCAGGCGCTGATGCTGTCCTGTCCCTCTATTTTTACTTCGGGAACCATTATCATATTGGCTGGATATATCATTCATTTCATATCAACCACAGCGGCTATAGGGGACCTGGGCCATTTGATTGGACGGGGGGCGCTGTTCAGCGTGATTCTGGTGCTGACTGTGCTGCCGGCCCTTCTGGTGCTCTTTGACCGTATCATTACCAGCAATGAATGGGACCGCCTGCAGAAGTATCTGAAACGGCGCCATGAAAAGCGCAAAGCCCTGATAAAGGCAGGAATAGGTACCATTGTCAACAAGGCGTCCGCATTGAAACGGACTGATTTAGAACCAGCGGAGGTGGAAAGCAATGAAAATGAAATATAAGAGAATCATGGCAGCGGGAATGGTCTTTGTCATGCTTTGCACCGGCACTGGCAGCGCGCCTGTATACGGAGCACAGCCTTCTGTGGACGTGGATGAAACCATGTATGTGAACCTGGACTATTACGGCAGGGTGGATAAGATTAATGTGGTAAAGGGGGTGGGCCTCAACGGCCAGACGGAATTTACGGATTACGGAACCTATGAAAATGTGATTAACATGTCTAACAGCATCGAACCTGTGCTGGGGGACGGAATGGTGACGTGGCAGCTTCCGGAGGACCAGAGGGGAAGATTTTATTTTAAATGCGCTGTGGATAAAGGCATGATGGTACTGCCCTGGGACTTTGACGTATCTTACAAGCTGAACGGTGTACCCATGGACGGCGATAAGCTGGCAGGAGCTTCCGGGCTGATTGAGATCAATGTGAAGGCAGAGCCCAATGACAATGCCGGGGAGTATTACCGCAACAACATGATGCTTATGGTGGCTGTGCCCGTGGATATGAGCAAATGCTACAGCGTGGAGGCTGAAGGGTCCCAGACCCAGAACCTGGGTGAAACCACAGCGGTGGTATTTACCGCCCTCCCCGGGGAGGACGGGGATTACACGGTGCGCATCGGCACGGACAGCTTTGAGACCATTGGCGTGATTATGGCCATGGTACCGGGTACGGTGGAGGATCTGGAACATATCAAGGACCTGAAGGAAGCCAAGGATACGTGGCAGGATGCAGGGGATGAGCTTTACGACAGCCTGGAGCAGATGGCAAAGTCTGTGGAGAACATGCGGCAGGGCGTGAACCAGGTCCGCCAGGGTATGGACTCAGCGGAGAGCGCCAGACAGAAGTGGAGTAATTCCAAGGACAGCATACTGGCCGGAAATGACCAGACGCTGGCAGCGCTTACATCGGTGTCACAGCAGATGGATACCATGATTCCCCATTTGCAGACGGCCAAGGACTGTGCCGAGGTGGTTCACAGCAGCATGAATGACATTGTCAACACGCTGGGAGACATGCAGGACCCTTTGAGAAAGCTGCAGACCAGACTTAAGAACATAGAAAACAGCGCAGGCGGTATCAGCAGCGATTTGCCGGAACTCCAGAAGACCATGGAATCCATCATTGCGCTGGATACCCAGCTTCAGGCATCCCAGGACACACTGCTGACGTATCTCAGTCTGTATAAGAGTTCCAGTACCAAGGCCAGAAGGCTCTATGACGAGGAGCTGGATGAGGAAGAACTGGAAAACATGGAGGATGTGGATTACGGGACATCAAATGGCGGGAGCCATTCGTCATCCGGCGGAGGCAGCAGCCAGGAAAACACCCAGAATAATAATCAGGGGAATGACCAGGGAAGCGGAAATTCCGGCGGCAGTACGGAGGGGAAAGATAACCCGGATGGAAGTGCCGGAGGAAGCGGAAGCACAGACGGAAACGGAAGCACCAGCGGAACTGGGAGCGGGAGCGGAAATGCGGACGGAGGCGGAAGCACGGACGGAAGCGGAACTGGAGCCGGAAGCGGAAATACAACCGGAGGCGAGAGCACCAACGGAAGCGCAACCGGGAGCAGCAGCGCAAGCGCAGCAGAAAGTGGAAATTCCAGCGGAAATTCCAGCGGAAACTCCGGCAGTAACACCCCGGATACAGGCACTGCTATTAGCTCTGCCATAAATACAGGAAACACCGGCCTGGCAGGCCTGGCGGCCACCGCATCCATAGAGAAGAAAAACATCCCTCTGGTAAGCAGTATCGACCAGCAGGCCGCCGCAGAAGCCGCGATAGCCATTGAACAATCCCTGTATGACAAGGTGGCAGTCCTTCAGGATTTATCTGCCCGGAGCAAATCCCTGACAGACAAGATGGCGAACCTGATGGATGACACGTCTGATTCTGCGAAATACAGCGCCGAGATAGTTGACAATATGGATTATCTGATTGAGGATTTAAAGGCCCTCAATGATTCTCTGGACGTATATTATCCGGATCTCCAGACTGCCCTGGATGACTCCCAGGAACTGGTAAGGCGTACCACAGATGCACTCAACAATGGAATCAGCACCCTGACTATCATCCAGAACACATTAAAAGACAGCAGCGATGATTTTGACGCGGCTGCCAGGGACAGCCTGCGCGGCAGTATGGAACTTCTGGATAAAAGCCTGAACATCCTGGACAGCACCACGGTGATGCGCCAGGCCGGACGCACCATGAAGGATACCATTGACAATGAGCTGGATAAGTTTGATACAGATAACCGTTTCCTGTTTATGGATCCGTCCGCAGACAAGGTATCCTTTACCTCGGACCGGAACAAACCGCCCAAGACACTGCAGATTGTCATGCGCACCGATGAGATCAGCGTGGACGACGACACGGCCAAGACCGCGGATGCAGAGGTGGAAAAGGCCAAGGAAAGCCCCTTAAGGCGGATGTGGAATGTGCTGGTACAGATGTGGAAGGCAATGGTAAGCATTTTCAAAAACAGGTAGAAGCCTGTCTCAAAATTTGATATACTGTCCATAGAAGCAGCGGGCAGTGCAGCGCAACCAGGGCTGCACTGCCTGTTGTGGCGCAGGGATATGTTACAAAATACACAGGTACCGGAGGGTTTCCGTGCAGTACCTGCCGCAGGAGGAATACCATGGCCGTTACAGGAAAGCAGGAGAAAACAAAATACAAGCTGGCTGAATCCGTTAAGGAGTGCATGAAGACAGCGCCCGTGGATAAGATTACGGTCAAAAATATTGTGGAGGGCTGCGGTGTGACCCGGCAGACCTTTTACCGGAATTTTCTGGACAAGTACGATCTGATAAACTGGTATTTTGACAAGCTGGTGCTTCAGTCTTTTGAGCAGATTGGCATGGGGCATACGGTGGGGGAGAGCCTGACCCGGAAGTTTGAGTTCATTCTCAATGAAAAGGTGTTTTTCACAGAAGCGTTCCGCTCCGATGACAGGAACTCATTAAAGGAACATGATTTTGAACTGATTCTCCAGTTTTATACGGACCTGATTGCAAGAAAAACCAGCCAGCCTTTGGGCCGGGAGCTTCAGTTCCTTTTGGAGATGTACTGCCAGGGCTCCGTATACATGACGGTGAAGTGGGTTCTGGGAGGCATGAAGGACACACCCCGGGAAATGTCGGATAAGCTGGTGGAAGCCATGCCGCCAAAGCTGGCAGAGGTGTTCGGAAAATTGAAACTGCTTTAAGCCCCGGAAAGTCCCGGATATCCCCAGCCGCAGCAGAGACAGAACATGGTGATTATGCATAATCCTAAATGGTGAAACTGCACAAAACTTAAAGGAAAGTGACAGACAGGGATGTTTGTCACTTCAGACTGTAGACAAAATGGTTTCAGGGGCTATACCCTGAAACCATTTTGCTG
>OLRN01001740.1_pt1 | contig 10922 bp, 7 predicted proteins | sample 1673001 | NCBI WGS metagenome assembly OLRN01 (sample SAMEA3136745, study PRJEB25190) | human gut metagenome | biome: human gut; feature: human-associated habitat; material: faeces | place: Austria | collected 2013 | reverse complement strand
CCAGCCGGAACACTTCCGGATCAGGTTTCGACTTGGTAATCTGACTGCCATCTGCCACCGCGTCAAAGAATCCGTCCAGTCCGGTTCGTTCCAAAATGAGGGGGGCGTTTTTGCTGGAGGAGCCGATGCCTGTTTTCCAGCCGTTCTCCCGCAAAGTGCGGAGCACATCGACTGCCCCAGGGGCCAGTGCCTCTGGCCCCATACGTTCCAGATAGCTGCGATAGAGCCGGTTTTTCTCGGCTGCCATCTGCTCCTTCTCCTCCTGGGAGTAGGTCTTACTGCCAAGGCTCAGAATAATCTCCAGGCTCTCCATCCGGCTGACACCTCGGAGGCGGTTGTTTACCTGTTCGTCAAAAGGCAGGCTCAGCCTATCGGCCACCGCCTTCCACGCAAGATAATGGTAGTGGTCGGTATAGCACAGCACGCCGTCCAAATCAAAAATGATACCGCACATCCCCATATCAGCATTCCTCCACGGGGAGCACTTCCCAAGTCAGCAGGAATCGGTAGTCGCCCTCTATGTGGACGGCTCCATCAGACCAGGTGATATCCAAGTCGGTGCCCAGCTCGTCCCGGAAGCGGAAACGCCCGCATTCCCCAGCCAACAGCAGGTGCAGAGGAGCATTTCCGTCTGCCCGCTCTCCCGCCGGAGCGCCGGGGGCCGAGTTCGCATCAGAACGGAGCGCCAGACCATAGCCCGCCCGCAGAAAGACCGGCAGCCTCCGGTCTCCGCCCGCTACGATGGTCTGCCCTCCGGCCGCCGCGCGGCGGTCGAACAGGCCGATCCACTGTCCTTCCGGGAGATAGACCGCGCGCTTCTCGGCGTTTTCTTCCAGCAGCGGCGCCACCAGCAGACTGTCACCCAGAAGGAATTCATCTTCGCAGTCCCATACCAGCGGATCTTCCGGCCACTGATAGACCAGCGGCCGCATCAGCGGGCGGCTTTCGACCGCCGAACGCACGGCTTCGCTGTAAAGATAGGGCAGAAGGTTCATCCGCAGCCGGTGCCAGAAGGCCATCTCCTCGGCAAAGCCGGGAACGGCCCAGGCGCTTTCCATGTTCCAGGGACTGCGCTCGTTGTTGCCCTCGCCGCCGGGCATCAGTTCACGGAACTGGCCGCCGTCCGGCTCGGAATGCCACTGCATGATGGGGCAGAAGCAGGCCAGCATGACGGCCCGGCGGTAGAGGTCGGGGGTGGGAAGCGGCCCGGCGAACCCGGCGATGTCGAAGCCCCAAAAGGGAATGCCGGTGAGCGCCGCTGAAAGCCCTGCCCGCAGCGCGCCGGTCAGCTCGCTGTTCTGCGACTGCTGGTCCCCCGCCCAGTGGCAGGGGGTGGTGTGCTGGCCGGCCCAACCGGCCCGGCTGAAGAGCACCCGGCCCGGCCCGATGAAATCGGAGTAGGCGGCCGCGTACCGCTGGGGATAGCGGTTGCAGCCTTCAAGGCCGGTGGAACCGTCGGCAAAGCGCGCGTTGTCGGAACAAATGAACTCACCGCCGTCGGTCTTGAAGCCGTCTACGCCCCAGTCCAGCAGATACTGCCGGCGGGCGAACCACCGTTTCACCGTTTCGGGGTTGGTGAAGTCCGGCACCATGGACCCGGCGAACCAGTGCCCCTCCGGAATGGTGTAGGGAGTGCCGTCGGCGTTGTGAACGCAGAGACCCAGCCGCACAGCTTCTTCCCGGTCCCGGTCGTTCTGAGGGCAGGGCGGTTCTTCCGGCCCCTGCTTTTTGTAGACCGGCACCTGCCAGAGCACAAAGTGCACCCCGGCGTCGTGCAGCTTGCGGATCATGCCCTTCGGATCGGGCCAGGGGCTGCCGGAAAGGTCGAATTCCTCCCCGGAGGGACCCTCCGCGGGCAGCGGCGCATAGTGTGCGCCGTTGAAAATGGAGAAGGTGGCTTCATCGCTCCAGGCCTCGGCCACCAGCACTGTGGCGGGGCAGTGGCGGCGGCGCAGATTTTCCAGCTGGGCCTCCACCGCGGCCTGACTGTTCCAGTGGTTGGCGGAGATCCAGGGGCCGAAGGCCCACTTTGGGGGCAGCTTTGCCGGACCGAACAGACTCATGTATTCCCGTATCATCTCTTCCGGCTTGCCGGAAAAGAGCACCGCGCCGCACCCGGCGGGCAGAGAAAGGCGGATGACATTCTCCTCAAAGGAGAATTCGGTGATCCGGTCGGTGGCGGCATAAAAGCCGAACCCGGTGTCGGTCCAGAAGAAGGGAGCGGGACAGTAGGTGTGCCCGCCCTGGAAACAGAACTTTTCCTCCACCAGGTTTTTCACCCGATGGCCTTTCTGGTTCAGACTGTCGTATTTTTCGCCCATGCCGTAGGCTCCGCTGTAAGAGACGGATACGGTCAGGTGTGTCTCGCCGGCCCGCGTCGCCCAGGCCAGCCGGGCCGCGCCGGCGGGCAGCGGCCAGTCCAGACTGCCGCTTTCAGAAAAAGATAGTCGTTTCATCGTGTTATCCCTTGACTCCTCCCGCCATAAGGCCGTGTTTGAAGTATTTCTGGGCAAAGATGTAGATGAGGATGATGGGGATCATGGAGATGAGACTGCCCGCCATCATCACATTGTATTCGGTGTCATACTGGCCGTTCAGGGTGGACAGAGCGATGGGCAGCGTCATCTTCGCCTTGTCGGTGAGCATCAGCAGGGGCCAGAGGTAATCGTTCCAGGAATCCATGAAGTTCGTCACCGCCAGGGTGGCCAGCGACGGGGCGCACAGGGGCAGCATCACCTGCCGCCAGATGCGCCAGACTCCTGCGCCGTCGATGCGGGCGGCGTCCATGTAATCCGGCGGGATGGTGCGCATCTGCTGCACCAGCAAAAACACCGCGAACGGCCGGAAAATGGCCGGCAAGATCACGCTGCTGTAGTGGTTGATGAGGCCGATCTGGTTCATCACCACGAAAAGGGGAATCATGGTGACCTGGGTGGGGATCATCATGGTGGCGAGATACAGCCCCAGCAAAAAACCGGAGCCCTTGAACTGTATTTTGGTGAAGGCGAAGGCCGCCATGGAGGCGCTGACCAGGGTGAGCAGGGTGTAGCACACCGCGATGAGCAGGCTGTTGCCGATGGCGCGCAGGAAGGGAAATCGCTCGAACACGGTGAAATAGGCGTCCAGGGTGGGTTCTTCCGGGATCCACTCGATGGGTATGGACATCAGCGCGCCCCGGCTTTTGAAGGAGGTGGAGATCATCCACGCAAAGGGCACCAGTGCGATCAGCGCCAGCAGAATGGCCGCAGCGTAATAAAACACCGTGCCGAAAAAGCGTTTACGTGTCATAATTTACCCACCTTTTCTGGCCTTTCATCTGAATGAAGGTGCACACCATGATGATGGCGAACAAAATCCAGGAGAAGGCCGCCGCGTAGCCCATGCGGTAGTAGCGGAAGCCGTATTTGTAGATGCGCTCCACCATCACCTGGGTGGCGCCGTTGGGGCCGCCGTCGGTCATGATCATGATCTGGGGGAACAGCTGGAAGGCGTTGATGAGGCTGACGATGAGCACGTAGAAGATGGCCGGTGTCATCAGCGGCAGGGTGATGCGCCAGAATCTGGCCCAGGGGCCGGCTCCGTCCAGCGAGGCGGCCTCGTAGTAGCCCCGGTCGATGCCGATCATGCCCGAGAGCAGGATCAGCCCGAAAAAGCCCATGTCCTTCCAGACGGACACAAGCACGATTGCGGGCATGGCCCAGGCTTCGTCCAGCAGCCAGCCGGGCCCCTGGATGCCGAAGAGGGCCAGGAAATTGTTCAGCGCGCCGTATTGGGGCGAGAGCACCGACTTCCAAATCAGCGAGGCCGCCACCCAGGAGGTGAGCACCGGGATGTAATAGATGACCCGAAAGGCGGTCACGCCCCGGCGGCTCTGGCTGAGCAGGCAGGCCACTGCCAGGGAGGCGGCCAGCATGCAGGGGATATACAACACGATGTAGCGGCAGGTGTTGCCCAGCACCTGCCAGAACTCGCTGCTGGTCAGAATGGCCCGGAAATTATCCAGCCCGACAAAATGCTCTGCGAACATGCCGGGAGCAAGCAGCTCATCCAGACCATTCCAGTCGGTGAGGCTGATGACGCCGGAGATGACCAGCGGCACAAGGGAGAACACCAGCATGCCGGCAAAGCTGGGCGCGAGAAAGGGCAGCGCGGCCCGCAGCCCGGCCGCGTGCAGGCGCTTTGTGCGGGCTTTGGGAGAAGCAGTCATCCCAAGGACCTCCTTTGTGATGATACAGTTAGGGCGGGAGGGCGCATGCGTCCCTCCCGCCCGCACGGAAAATTTATGCCAGGGTGATCTGGGCTTCGCATTCGGCCTGGGCCTCGTCCAGCGCCTGCTGCACGGTCATGGAACCGGCGGCGGCCGCGGCCAGCTTCTGGCCGATGATGTCGCTCATGAGGGCGTAGTCCTCGATGGTGGGAGGCAGCACCAGATGATCCAGAGAATCGAACACGGCCTGCCGGTTGTCCGGCGGGGTCTGCTCCAGATAGGGGGCCAGAGCTTCCTGGTCGTTGATGGCGGGCAGGTCCCAGCCGGCGGCGATGCGCAGCTCGGCGGCCTTGTCGCTGGAGCACAGCCAGGTGATCCAGGTGGCGGCGGCTTCCTTGTTGGGGCTGTCGGCGTTGATGACGCAGGCGTTGGAGAAGAAGGCGGTGGCCTTTTGATCCGCGCCGGGCTCAACGGCGATGTCCCAGGCGAAGTCACAGCCGTCGGCAAAGGTGCTGAACGCCCAGATGCCGGTGGGGATCATGCCCAGCCGCCCGCTCATGAACAGGTCCCAGTCGCCCATGCCGCCCATCTGCACTTCGGTGGGCTGCACGTTGCTCTCCAGCACGCGGTCCACCATCATCTGGGCGGCCTTCACGTTTGCCTCGGAGTTGATGGTGAAGGCGGTGCCGTCCTCGTTCAGCAGGCTGCCGCCGTACTGAGCGGCCACTTTGTAGAACTCGTTATAAGTAACAGGCTGGTAGTAGCCGAAGATGTCGTCACCCAGGGCGCGGATGGCCTCGGCGGCCGCCTGCACGTCCTCCTGGGTCCAGTCGGCGGTGGGGTATTCCACCTGCGCCTGGTCGAAAAGGTCCTTGTTGTAGATGAGCACCACGTTGGAGAAATTGCCGGGCAGGCCGTACTGCTTGCCGTCCACATTGAAGGCGCTCAGGGCGGTCTCGTCGATGCGGCTCAGGTCCACGTCGGTGATCTCGGCCAGCACGCCCTTGTTGGCGTAGGCGGCGAAGTTCTCGATGTTCAGCTCGTAGCAGTCGGGGGCGGTGCCGCCGGCCACGCGAGTCTGCATCTGGGTGAAGTAATCGTCAAAGCCGATGGTCTCGATCTCTACGGTGATGTTGGGGTATTCCTCGTGGAATGCCTCATACATCTCCTGCAGCACCTCTTCCTTGCCGCCGGAGGCGTTGAAGTTGCAGTAGGTGATGGTCACGGGCTCGGCGGTGTCGCCGCCGGAGGGGGCCGCTGCGGACTGAGAGCCGGGCGTTGAGGCGGACGCGCCGCCGCAGGCCGAGAAAGCCAGCGCGATCGTCAAAAGACCGGCTGTGAGCGCGAAAAGTCGTTTTTGCTTTTTCATCGTTTCTCCTCCTTGTGTGTGTTGCTTTTTCGGCCCTTTTCGCGTAAAATGAGAAATGCGGAAAGAGCCTTGCACGGGTTCTTGTCTGCGTATGGTTTGCGCGTGTTTTTGACCGGACCCGCGCAGACCATTTTTTATTCTTCGCCGGGGGCCTCCCGGCGGCAAACCATAGTCAGGCATCAGCCCAGGCGGCGCACCGAGCCTCGCTCCACCAGCTGCAGGGGAAGGATCTCCTCCTGCTTGGTCAGGTCGGGCTGAGCGATGTGCTTGAGCAGCAGCTCCACCGCCCGCTGGCCTTTGAGAGAGATCTGCTGGCGCACGGTGGTCAGGCCCGGGGTGAGATATTGGGAGACTTCCAAATCGTCGAAGCCGATGACCGAAATATCGTTCGGCACCCGCAGCCCCGCTTCGTAGAAACCTTTCATGGCCCCGATGGCCAGGATGTCCGCCGCGGCCACCACGGCGGTCACCGGCAGGCGGCTCTCCACCAGCTTGTTCGCCAGTTCCACGCCGCTGGCGTAGTCGATCTGGCCCTCGAACACATATTCCTCCCGGAAGGGCACGCCGAACTCCGCCAGCGCCTTCTGGTAACCGGTCAAGCGTTTTTTCATTACGCCGTTCTCCTGGATGCAACCGGAGAAAAAGGCCGCTTCCCGGTGGCCACACTGCAGCACATACTGGGTGGCCAGATAGCTGCCGTAGGCGTCGTCGATGCGGATGTTGTGATAGTAATAATCGTTGCAGTAGCTGTCGATCAACACGATGGGGATCTGGGATTTTTTCATCTGCTGGTAGAACTCGCTGGGATACATGCCGATGACGATGATGCCGTCCAGGTTCCGCTGCTTGGCCAGAGTGAGATAACTCTCATTGGCGTCGGTTGCGGAGATGAGGATGTGATACCCCTGCTGACGGGCGTGGTATTCGATGCTGCCCAGCACCTCACTGTAAAAGCTGTTCTGGAACATCAGCCGGTCGCCCGGCTCGGTCTGGGGCACCACCACGCCGATGAGCTTGGAGTCCCGCATGCTCAGGCCCCGGGCGTTCAGGTCGGGGACATAGTCCAGCTGATGCACGGCCTCCATCACCCGGCGGCGGGTGTCCTCCGAGATGGTGCGCTTACCGTTGAGTACATACGAAACGGTGGCGGAGGAAACGCCCGCCAGCTGTGCAACGTCTTTCAATGTGGCGCGCATTCGTTCTCCTCCTTTTGAAAAACAAACCACTTGATTTAAGCGTTTAAATTCATTTTGCAATATCATCATAGCGAATCAACGAAGAAAAGTCAACATCTTTTCTTTAATTTTGTGAAATTGCTTGACTTTGCCCTGAATTATGATACACTTTTCTCAACGAAGCCTGTTTAAACGCTTAATCTTATCGCGGAGGTGTTCAAGGTGGACAAATATCTTCCCACCGGCAACGAGATGCTCTCCATCCCCAGGTTGGCCGAGACTGGCGGTGCGGTGGAGGACGTCACCTTTTTATATATGGGATGCAAGGGCCTCATCGATCTGCGGGGCGCGCAGGATGAAGCCCTGATGGCGCCTTTTGTGGAGGTGAACGGCACCGCTTTGCCGCTGAAAGACTTTTGCTGGGAGCGCCTCGGCTTCTGGGTGCCCCGCTTTCACTGCAAGGCAGGCCCGCTGGAAGTGGAAGGCACTCTTTTGGCCCCCACGGGGGAGCGGGGCTTCGGCTACCGGCTGGCTCTGCGCAGCGCCGGCGAAGCCTGCAGTGTTCGCTTCGGCCTTGCGGGCTGTTGGGCCGGCGCCTGGCACTGCGTCAACGAAGAAAAAACCATCGAGGGCCGCCGCGGTTGCTTTCACAGCCTCTGGAACGACGGCCCGGTGTTCGACATGACCTGTGGTACGCCGCTGTTCGCCTTTGCTCCCATGTCCGACGCGCCCTGCCGCTGCGATTTTGAGCAGGAGGAAAAGGGCGTGCGCTACCGGCTGGTCCACGAGGCAGACCTTGCTCCCGGCGAAAGCTGTGCCGCCACGGTGTGGTGGGGCTTTGGCTACGAGGAGGTCTCCGCCGCCACCAGCGCCAAGGAGATGCTGCGCCAGGGCTGGCAAACAGAGCTGGACCGCACCCTCGCCTGGCTGGCGCGACGCAGCGCCGACCTGGGAGACGAGGCCCTGACCCGCTGGTACAACACCAATCTGTTTTTTTGCATCCACTTCTCCACCGGCGTCACGCTGGACACCGAGGAGCTGGTGCTGGTCACCAGCCGCAGCCCCCGCTACTATGTGAGCGCCGCCTATTGGGACCGTGACAGCCTGCTCTGGAGTTTCCCGGCCATCCTCCAGGCGGACCCGACGCTGGCAAGGCGGATGCTGGACCATGTGTTCGGCCGCCAGCGGCGCAATCTGGGGGTGCACTCCCGCTTCATCGACGGCACCGTGCTGGAGCCGGGTTTTGAGCTGGACGAGCTGATGGCCCCGGTGTTGGCGCTGGAGCGGTATGTGGCCGCCACCAGCGACCGGGCGGTGCTGCAAAAAGAGAACGTGCGTCAGGGCGTGGAGGAGATATTGGAGAAACTGACGGCCCGCCGCCATCCCCAAACGGCCCTCTACGAGACCTTCCTCCAGCCCACCGACGACGAGCGGGTCCATCCCTATCTCACCTACGACAACGCTCTGGTCTGGCGAGCTCTGCGTGCGCTGGCCCGGCTTTTCCCGGAGCGGGCGGCCCTGGCCGAAGAGGCCGAGGCGGTGCGCCAGGCGGTGAGGGAGCACTGTGTGAAAACGAACAGGGACGGCGCGCCCTATTTCGCCTGGAGCGTGGACCTTGCGGGAAACAGCGATGTGTACGACGAACCGCCGGGGAGCCTGCAGCTGCTGGCCGAGCTGGGCTTTTGCGAAAAGGACGATCCGGTCTGGCAGAACACCGTGGCGATGATCCGCGCCCCGGAATACCGATACAGCTTTGCCGGCTGCCCCATTGCGGAGATAGGCTGCCCTCACGCGCCCCACCCCTGGCTGCTCAGTGTGGCCAACAGCCTGCTCTGCGGCAGGGTGGAGCAGAGCCTTGCCATCCTGCGCGCCTCGCCCATGGACAACGGCATCGCCTGCGAGAGCATTGATGAGGTGACCGGCGAGTGCACCACCGGCGAGGCCTTCGCCACCTGCGCGGGCTTTGTGTGCTATGCGCTGCGCCGGGCGTTGAAGGGAGGGGAAGAGGATGCGTGAAGACATCCGTCTGGAGGACTGGCGCATTTGGGCAGACGGCCCCTTTCAGGACGATTTTCTGGAGAGCATCTTCTTCTGCGGCGGAGGCCGCATGGGCGTGCGGGGCTACGCCGCGGGGGACCCACGGCCCCGCCCGGTGCAGCAGGGGCTGTTCCTGGCGGGCATGTTCGATGAGATAAAGCCTGGCATCACCGACGTTATCCACCTGCCCACCCCGGTGTGGCATCACCTCACCGTGAACGGCGAGGAACCTGCCTTTTGCGGCAGTGTGCGCCGTACCCTGGAACTGGACAAGGGCCTGCTCCGGCTGGAATACCGGCTCCAGGCGGCACAAGCGGCGCTGAAGGTGACCGAGGAGCGTTTTTTTGACCCCGAGCGCCCGGCGCTGCTGGCCCAGCGACTGACGGTGGAGCCCCAGGCCCCGGCACGGCTGCGGCTGGAGAGCGGCATTTACTCCGCCAGCTGCAACTGCCCCGTGCCGGACGACCAGGTGAAGGAGAACACCGAGACGATGCAGCTGATGGAGGAGATGGAACCGCGGTTTGAAGAAAACGCGCTCACCGGCCGTTGGCGCAGCCGCACCACAGGCCTGGAACTGCGCCAGGAACTGACCTTCCGGGTCAAAGACGGCGCGGTGGCCGGCAGCTTTTGGCGCCCGGGCGAGGCGCTGGGCCTTGTCGTGGAAGGCGATGGCGGGCCGCTGGTGGTGGAAAAGACGGCGGCCCTGTTCACCAGCCGCGACAAGGACCCCCGCGTCGCCTCTGCTCCCGAAGAGGAGGGCTGGGAGGAACTGCTGGCGGCGGCGCAGCGCCATTGGGCCCGCCGCTGGCAGGTGATGGACCTTCAGGTGGAAGGGGACGAGAACGCCCAGACCGCCCTGCGCTATCTGGCCTATCAGCTCACCGCCAGCTGCAGCGGGAGAGACGACACGGTGAACATCGGGGCGCGGGGGCTCACCCACGCCCGCTATAAGGGCTGCTATTTCTGGGATACCGACCTCTTCATGCTGCCCTTCTTCCTCTATACCCAACCGGCGTCCGCCCGCAGTCTTGCCCAGTACCGGGTGAACTGCCTGCCTCAGGCCAAAGTCCACGCGAAGAAAATGAACGGCGCGGGGGCCCGTTACCCCTGGATGGCCTCCTTTGACGGCAGCGAGCAGTGCGAAAGCTGGGACATCGGGGCCAGCGAGGTGCACATCACCGCCGATGTGGCCTATGCGCTGGACCAGTACCTGCAGGCCACCGGCGACGAGTCTTTTGCCCCCGGCGCGCGGGAGGTGTTTGTGGAGACCGCCCGCTTCTGGCGCAGCCGCTACACTGCAGAGCCGGGCACCGGGCGGGAGAACCTGCTGTTCTGCAAAGGACCGGATGAATACTGCGGCATCACCAGCAACAACCTGTTCACCGGCGAGATGGTGCGCCATAACCTGGACCTGGCCCTGGCGGCGGCAGAAACGCTGCGCCAAGAGGAGCCAGAGCGGTATGCCGCGCTGGGCCTCACGGAAAAGGAGACCGAAGGCTGGCGGAAACTGCGGGAGGCCATCCCCGTGCCTCGCGACCCGGCCACCGGGCGGCTGTGGCCGGACGACACCTTCCATCTGCTGGAACCGGTGGACCCGGCGGCGCTCAAAGAGGGGGACGAGGCCAGCTATCACAAGGTATGTTTCGACCGCCTGCAGCGCTATCAGGTCATCAAACAGGCGGACACCCTTCTGCTGATGACCCGTCTGCCGGATCGGTTCACCGGGGAAGAGAAGAAAAACGCCTGGGAGGATTTTGAACCCAAGTGCCTGCACGATTCCACCCTCAGCTTTGCCAGTCACGCCCTCTTTGCCGCCCAGAATGGGTATGACGATGCTGCCTGGCGCTATTTTGAAAAGGCGTTGTATCTTGACCTGCGGGAGGTCATGGGCAACACCGGCAAGGAAGGACTGCATCTGGCGGGCCTGGGCGAGACCTGGCAGGCGGCGGTGTTTGGCTTTGCAGGCCTGCGCTTTGGGCCGCAGGGCCCCACCCTTTCGCCTCGGCTGCCCACAGGCTGGAAGTCACTGCGCTTCCGCTTTTATTGGCGCGGCCGCCTCTACGAGGCGCGGGCGGACCAAAACAGCGGGGATGTTGTTCCCTGCGAAACGGACATCTGAATAAAAAGCGCGGGG
>OLRN01001736.1_pt1 | contig 10943 bp, 11 predicted proteins | sample 1673001 | NCBI WGS metagenome assembly OLRN01 (sample SAMEA3136745, study PRJEB25190) | human gut metagenome | biome: human gut; feature: human-associated habitat; material: faeces | place: Austria | collected 2013 | reverse complement strand
TTATTGATTTTGTGTTGCAAAGGTACTAAAAATCCCCGAAAACGAGAAACAAACAAGAAACAAAATACGCACAAATAAAGAACAATCAAGTGCAGAGACGAGAAACAACAGCAGAATAACAAAACCCACAATACACACTAATATACAGCTATTTACGCTACACTTGATTAGTATTTACTTTCATTTAAATATATTACTTCTCAATATTAGCAATAAAGAATTTGATATGAAATCTTAACGCAAAAGTGGCGAAATACACAGTAAAGCCTTTAACCTCTATTGCAAAAGGTTTCGCCCTCCTGTATCTTCAAGAATCTTCATCTGCTGAATGGCAATCTGATTGAGCTTTATAAGTCACTCTTATTGTGGCATTCCATCATTGATAAACACAGTGTTGAGGTTTTCCATATTCGATAGGCAAATAAGCTCGTTGATGCTGGCGTAATCACGAATGTTGCCTTTCTTGTCGGAATTCTGTTCACGCCATTGCCTTGCCGTCATACCGAACATGGCTATGTTGAGTACATCCGCTTCATCGGCATACTTCATGACAGCTTGCTCATGTGTAACTAAATTCTACGAGAATCCATGATGCAAATTCAAAAGCAATGTCTGAAATAGCATATGTACCTCCATATCTTCCAGATATAGCTTTCAATCCGATGCATTAGTGGATTCTACCCATTTTGTAGGCGACATCGTAAAAGCATTCAATCCTGCTTCATTTCTAAACCTCTCGAATTCGATGGGGTTAAAAAACAGAAAGTTGCCTGATTTCTCATGGAAAGTTGCCTAATTTCCATGAGAAATCAGGCAACTTTCTAAAAAATATTATCTGAAAGTTTGGCAGAGTGGATAACTTTCACTACATTTGTAGTGCTACAATTTCACACATATTAGGATCGCAGAAAACAACACAAAGGAAATAGATTCTTTGTGCCTGTAATGGTTGAGCAAAAAGGAAGTTTTTGTTTAACAATCTAAATATGTGTATTATGAGTTATCTGTTAACAAATCATCGTTTGAACCGATGCGAAACAGTTAAAGTGAAATTGGCTGATTTTAGCAAGCCATCGAGAATTTCAGTTCAAGTTAAGTTGCTTGATGCAGGCAAGTCATCAAGAGTGTTTCCTTTTATAAATCCACGCTTTAGACGGCTCGCAGACGCAGAACTCCGCATTGTAACCAAAGCTGACATAATGAAGTTGCGCAGAAAAGGTTATGTGGTTGAAGTTATGCAAAAAATCTCCGACCTTTATCCAATCAAACTTGCTGATGTTTTTGGTCCAACAATAAGACCTATTGGGACACAAGGTATTGTAACCACTATATTTGATGTTCCCGTTGGTATCACTGGTTCGGGTGGTATTTCGGTGTGCTGCACAAGAAACGGCAAGCCAAAAGGAAACGGCAAATTACGTCCAACAACAGGCATAGGCAGACGTGCAAGAGCATCTGGCGTAGTTATTTCTACAAACATGACGCAGCAACTGCTTGAGAGATATGTTGTCTTGGTAAAAAGGCAAGGAGAAGTAGCAAAGGAACAGGCAAAGATTGCAAGGGAAATGGATGAAATACACAGCAAACTCGTTGATATTTTGCCTAAGAGCAATGAGAATACTCGTGTTTTAAATCTCTTTCGCCCTTTTGTCGATGTCAACAAACTGTCCGATTGTTTTCATTGTATCTACCAAAAGTTCTTTGGCGCGTTGCCGACTGAAAGGCTTGAAGGCGACTACAATGAACAGATAGATTTAATAGCCTACTTCTTCATTATTGTTGAATGGGAGGAGTTGGGAAGCCACGTTTTCAAAGAGAAATGCAAGAAACCCTTCTTTGAGTACATCAACAAGAATGTTTTAACAGAAGAACTTGATGTAACCGAGCGCACATTCCACAACCGCCTTACTCGAACGATGGATGATTTTCGCAATAAACTTTCCACAGAATCTATTTCAAGCAAGTTTAAAAGAGAGTGTTGGAAGAATGATTTGTTTATCAAGGATTTTCTAAAGGTGCTTGAAATTTTCCACGGAACGGATTATTACAAAGAGTTGGAACTGCGCAAACATGCTTAGTGAAAGTTCTTTTATGACGCCATTTTGAGGTGAACTGCATACATAGTGTGGTTCACCTTTGTTTTTCCACGCCACTTTCCCGTTTTTCCTTACGCTTGATTTCGCTCTGCCAATGTTGTACTTTTGCATCAGACATCCGATAAAAGGTTGTCAGCTTGCAAGCACGCTATCCATGTTAGCAACGAGAATTGTAAACATGTACAACATCTAAAAATCAAAGTATTATGGCAAAGTTAATCACAAAAAAGTACAAGAACAATAACAAGAGTTCTGCTGCATACGGCAGATGGTACGGACGCTTCGTCTACACTGAACCCCTCTCTACGGAGGAGTTTGCACAGCACATCAGCAACCACGGTTCACCTTTCGACCGTGCAACTATCCTCGGCGTATTGATGGCAGCTTGCGACTGTCTCGTGGAGCTTGTGAAAGACTCCAAGTGTGTGCGCTTCGGAGACCTCGGCACGTTCTATCTGAGTCCTGAGACCTACGGCAGCCCTACTGAAAAGGAGTTCACTGCCGACAACGTGATGAAAGTACACCTCCGTTTCAGGCCGAACCAAAAGCGTTCGTATGCCTTGGATTCTGTTTCAATACGTAAGGATGCATCGTTTGTAGACATCAACCAACTGAACGATAAACCTGTCGACACAGACAGCAAGGAATAATTGGAATTCATCAACTAACATTTTAGGTAGCCACCTTTTATATGTGGTGGCTACTGAATTAAAAAACAACATTTATGGCAATCAAGAAATACAGACATACAAAATTGCACCTTGCAGCCTCGTTCATACTGGCTGTGCTTGGTGTAGGGTTAATAATCTCCGCCATGTTCATTCCCCAAAAAGGTTACATCGACCCAACTGTATTGACAGCCTTTGGTGAACTGCTTACTTTCAGTGCTGCCTTGGCAGGATTGGATTATCACAGCGAAAAAATATCAAACAACAAAAACGAAGAATCATGAGAACAGTTACACTTATCATTATACACTGCTCTGCGGTTCGTCCCAACCAACAGAGTTCGGCAAAAGACATTACACAATGGCACAAGGCTCGCGGTTGGCGCACAATCGGCTATCACTATGTTGTCCGTCGTGACGGAACAGTTGAAAACGGCAGACCTATTGAACAAATTGGTACCCACTGCGTGAACCACAACAAGTATTCCATCGGCATCTGCTATGAGGGAGGCTTAGACGCAGTCGGAAACCCCAAGGACACAAGAACGGATGCACAGAAAACAGCCATACGGCAATTGATTATACGCCTAAAGAAAACATATCCGCTGGCTATTATTGTCGGTCATCGTGACTTGAACCCACAAAAGGCTTACCCTTGCTTCAATGCGGTTTCTGAATATAGGGATTTGCAACCGTAACAACAAAACTATTTGGCTGTAATTTCAAGACTCCTTGAAAGTTATTTCAAAAAGGCTTATTTATTGTCTCGTATCGTTCGGTGTGAGTGCTCATATCGAACGATACGAGCTTTCATGCCGAACGAAATGAAGGTGTGTATCGAACGGCGTTAGCCAAAATTGAACTTTAATATAATAGTGAAACATCAACAATATTAACAGAATTATGTTAAAGCAATTTCCCCATCCTTAACTTTATCTATAGTAGCCTTTCTGTGATAACCATTCTTTGTAAACTCATTAATCCAAATAAGCTTTCTCGTACCATCACCATATGGTTGTAATCTAAAATGACCACTGACCTTAAATGACTCATTGTTATATATTTCAGTGTACCATTTACTGTCAAACATAAAATAATCAAGTCCTGGTTCTGTTGTAAGCATCCCGTACAGGCCGTATTGCATAAAACAAATAAGCCAAAGTCTTGATAGATTGACTTTGGCTTATTTGTTTTCTTCGTAATGGTAAGGTAGTAATGGCTCTGGATTGTAATTATTTTGCCCGGCGATTTTGGAAAACGTCTTGGATAACCAATCTTTGGGATTTATCCCCAAAAGTTCACAGGTTTGGATAAGTGTTGATATTACAGCTAAGTCTTCACCACTTTCATCATTCTTTATAAACAGCCAGTTCTTACGCCCGAGGGCAATTGGGCGTATGCTACGTTCAACAGGATTATTGTCTATGTGATACATGCCATTGGTGACGTAAGCACATAGTTTGTCCCACCGCTTAAGGGCATAACTGATTGCCTCGCCAAGAGAACTCTTGGGAGTTGTTTCAAGGCTTTTCTGCTTTAGCCATTGTTCTATTTTATTTAAGATGGGTACAGACTTTTCTTCTCGCTCTTTTTGTGTTTCTTCCAAAGATGCGTGGCGCTCTTTGAGATTGGCTTCGATTTGGTAGAGGAGGGCGAAGTATTTAAGTACAATCGGGATGTCTTGAGGATACTGGGCCTTTATGTTCTCAAACTTGCGGCGTGCATGAGCCATGCAGTGTAGAAGTGTTATCCACCGTGTCTGATCTAATGCTTCATAGGCTTTATATCCGTCTGTTTGTATTGCGCCTTTATACCCGTCCAACATAAGTTGCATCACTTGTTGCGAACGTGAACCTTCTCGATAATAGAAGAACAGCCCTTTGTTTTGCGGACTGCCATCTACCATATCCCATAGATACGCCTTGCGGGTCTTGCCCTTGCGATCGTTTACGCTTACAACCGTTTCGTCCATATGTACATAGGGAGAACGCAGCACCGCCTTTATTTGGGCATAATAAATTGGGTAGAGTTTGTCTATAGCTTGATGGACCGCCCTGTTTATTGTACTCGTTGGTATATCCAGCCCATGTTCACGAAAGATTTTAGCTTGACGGTATTCGGGTAAATGATGACAGAATTTATCTACAAGAATGTTGACGATCATACTGTCGCCCAAATAGCCGTGTTCTGAAATTCGCGGTAATAAAGGGTGTTGCATCACTTGTGGATGAGTACTGCCTTTTTCAGATTTGTTGATGCATATTACTCGTACAACCTCTTTTAGGTAGTATTCTTGTGTGCGTCTTTCTAAAGTGATGGTGCTATCCTTGCCTATGATTTCCATTTTCTCTGAATCATAGCCCTCAGGATATAAGGTGACAACTTCTCTTTCCAGGTTGTCCGGAAGTCTGAGAGTCCTGCGTTCGTATTGTTGTTTCGACTTTTGCTCAGTTCTCTTCTTAGCCTTGCGTTGCTTGGTTTCTTCCTCTATCGCGTCGACGATATCCGAAGGAGCTATTGGAGGCAATGTATTGTCTATGGCCTCGACTGTTGCTTCGTTGTATTCGGGGAACAACGGCATTGGCTCCAACGATTCGGGCTTTTTCATCTTTTCTGAGCTTTGCCCGAAATGCATGCGTTTTAAGTTGTTCAATTCGGCTTCCAATCCAGAAATACGTTCTTGCAGCTCGCGAATCTGTTCATTGCGGGCTGCAAGTAATTCTATGTATTCCTGTATCGTATTCATATAAAAAGACTCATTTATTATGAGAGTAAAGTTACGAATTTTTCCTTGATAATCAAAGCGTTTCTCTAATAATATTATATCGTTTCCGCCTTTTTATTCCAAGCCTGATACCTTCCATGAGTAGCACCATTTCATCCCATCTTATATCTATAAAGGCAGTTGCATTTTTATGATGAAAGATGGAAGGGCTGAGCCTTCCTTGTTCAAGCCGTTTGTAATATACTACAAACCCTCCACGTTCCCAATGAAGCATTTTTACCAGAGTACGTGATTTGTTCGCAAAAACATAGACTTCTTGATTGGTAGGACTATACTGATACGTACGGATAACGCCGCAAAGTCCTTCTACACCCTTTCGCATATCTATGCCTTGAGAATAGAGATGGTAGATGGTAGATGGTAGATGTTATTTTCGTTCAGACAAAACATAAGTACTTTTTGTCTGCAAAATTCGGACTTTATTGGAGGCTTTCCAATACGGCCTGCATGGGATGCTTACGGAGTAGATACTGAAAATGTAGTGCTTTTCTTGGATGAGCATAGTTGTATTAATTATTTAGAATTAGTAGATACAGAGATTTTATAATTTTAGTTTCAGAAACTTCTAATGAAGTTGGAATGAATCTAATACACCATATACAATGAATACTATTTCAATATTTCTTGGTTCTTCACATACGCTATCGCGCGAACGTGTTTTGATAGGAAACAATATTCGTAAACTAAGTGATTTATGGGAGAAAAAAGGAGTACGTCTTCACTTGCTTGTTTGGGAAGACTATAAAGCTGAATATAAAGGACGATCTAAGCAAACTGATTACGATCTTGATCTTGTTGGAAAGGCTGATTTACATCCTGAAAATGACCAACATGGTCAAATAATGAGCATAAAACAAAATATTAAAGATTTTGCCTCTTTTGATTTATATGAAAAATAAGTTTCAGTATTTATGGCATTGGGCATAAATATGAAAATAAAAACGCAAAAGTGATTGTAATAAAATAAAGCATTATGATTCGTTGGTTACATATTTCGGACTTGCATTTAAATGATTGTAATTTCTCATCGGCAAGGCTTCGTGATGAACTTCCCTCTTTTTTGAGGAATAAAAGGATGAAGTGTGACTATGTGTTTTGTACAGGAGACATTCGCTCTGCCAATGTCAGTCCCAATTCTTTTACAGAAGACATGGCTGATTATATGAGAAATATTTGTCATGCTGTTGGCGTTCCGATAGAACGGTTGTTTATTGTTCCAGGGAATCATGATGTAAACATCTTTGCTGAAGGGAGAGAAGATGCCATTAAACATATTGTTCCATATGATGGATACTATAAACCAGATTATGGACATATTGATACTGTTGACTTAGAGAAATTACAATCAGGTAAAGAGGATTTCGTAGATTTCTTATCAGAATTGTATGATACAGATCGTATAGATTTGTATAAAGATAGCTATAATCCTCATTTCTCTATTGAAACATCAGATTTTAATGTGTTGCATGTTGATACGACATTAGTTTATTCCCAAAGTGGTAAAGCAACTGATTTATTAGTGGGATTGGAAAAACTCTATACTGTCGTCCGTAAGTTGAGCCAAGAAAAGCCAACAATCTTACTAACTCACTATCCGATTACTTCTTTGTTGCAAGACGAGAGAAAATTATTATCGAATGTTTTGCAAAAGAATAATGTAAGACTTTGGCTTGCAGGTCATGAACATGATCATAACTTGCAAAAGATGAAATATCTTGAATCTTTACAATCAGGCGAGTTACATTATGAGACGGATGCGAATGCCACTATATTGATTGGAGAATACGATTCCGAAAACTATCAATGCCGTGTATGTGCATATACATGGTTTCCAGAAGGATGGGCAGAGTATCCAATTATTGATTTGGATGGTGAAGAGGTTGGCGTATACGAATTTCAACTTAAGCCGGTAGGCATTGAAGGACATTCGAAAGAACTGATAGCATGCCAAAAGGCAAACTCGTATTTCTACAATCGTATGCCTGATAAGGTTGAACGGAATTTGATTCCTAAAATTCATTTGGAAGGCACGTATGAAACCATATCTACGCTTCTGAGTATGGCTTGGAATACGAATTGTCCTCATATTGTTCTTTTGGCAGATGGCGGTATGGGAAAGACCACGATGTTATTGGACTATTGTAAAACAACGAATTCTCCAACCTTATATGTATCAGCGGAACAACTTGCAAGTATGGGAATGGACATAATCAAATACTGTGCAAGATGTGTTTTCAAAGGTGATATTGACTTGTTGGAAAAATGTTTAACACAAAAACATCGCCAACCTACACTGACTATGTTCATTGATGGGATGAATGAAGTAGATGGAAATTCAGAACGAAAATTCATACAGGAGATACAACGTCTCAGTTTCTTAGATGGAGTTCAAATTCTTATATCTTCTCGTTCTGATTTTACAGTTAGGTATAGTTTGCCAACATTTAGAAAATCTGAGCTATGCGCATTGAGCAAAACAGAAATTAAGGATTTTTTCTCGGAAGAGGAATGGAACAATATTGTAAAATCCGAAGTATTGACACGATTGCTGAGCAATCCGATGATGGTGACAATTTACAAGGAGATTTGCTCCGTTGTGAATGACTCTAAGAATCTCCATTTCTTGAACTGGAGATTTCCCATAATGTGTGAAGCAGACTTGTTTCATAACTATTATGTGGCACAGCAAGCTCTATTGACATTGCGCGGTCAAGTAGATGGCTATAAGATGCTTTTGTCGCAGGTTTGCATTGATGAGATATTGCCCAATATTGCATATTGCTATGAGTCTTCGTTCAGAATGAACATAGAGGATGAAGAGTTTCGTAAGCTATTGACAGGCATGCTTGATAATGTTGTTATTGAAAATGCAGCAATCCATGCGATACGTCAATATTATAGGGAAGCATCAGAGCTATCTTTAGAGCCATATCAGGTGATTGATTTTCTTACACAAGAAATGCGTCTCCTTTACATGAATCAGGGAACAACAGCCTTCCCGCACCAAATGTTTCGTGATTATCTCTCTGCAAAGTATATTGTAAAACAAACGAACAGCAAGAAGGATGTTTTGGCTTTATGGAATGAGCGCCCAATACCATTCTCTATAATATCCAATATCCGACAAATAGATAAGCAATACTGGCACCATACAGCCCAATGTGTGCGTCAGGAAGCAGCTAAAATTGCAAATGTTTCTGTTTTAGTTCAAAATCTGTTCGATGCTTTTCCTTCAAGCAATAAAGATAATGTTGCTGACTTTTCAGAATTGGACTTGAGAAATGTAAAATTGCCAAATAGCGCTTTGCAGACATCGAGAATATCTTTGAAAGATGCAATAATTGATAATGTAACGTTGGGTATCAGTATGGGTATGCCTATCTGTCATAAGCATCTTACATTATCATCTGATAAAGAGTTTTTGGCGACATGGGCAGATAAGAGAATATATGTATTCTCATTACGACAATCTACAGCTCCTTATGTTTTTGATTTCGGACGAGATTTGTCAAAAATGGTTTTTGTAGAAAACCGTTTGTTTGTGTTGTCTGGTAAATTATATGTGTTCGTATATAAAAATAGTTGGGTATTTTCTGGAGAGATAGGTCAAGAGGATGGAATATGTCACAAACTAAAGTCTATCATCGTAGGCAATAATGCAGTCCATCTATATTATCCTAACCGTGAGGTTATTTATAGCCTTACAGATTTTACATGCAAGACGATAAATCAAGGAAAGGACAAATATTTGAATCCAGTGCAAGGTCATGACATCTCGATATTAAATAGATATGAGAAAAAGCAATTTGACAAAAGCCACGGAGAAATTGATAAAGTTGGTGATGAGAATTTTTGTGCTATTTCTTATGCGGACGGCCGCTTGATATTGGAGCATGAGAATGAAACTATAGGTATACTTGCAAGAGGAAAGGCCAGATTGAAGGATGCTACAATATCAGGTGATGGAAGCAAAGCCATTACACTTAGTTACGAAGTTTTTGGAGGACGTAGGCGTGTACAACTTTGGAACTTAAATAATGGCAGTAAATTGGAAGAGTTGACTTGCCCGAATAATGTTGATAGTATTCATCTTTCGGAAAACGGAGATTGGATGTTAGGCAAAATGTTTCGTCATGGCACATGGGTGTATGATGTAAGACTGCATAAAGAACAAGTTTTTGAAGAATTCTTCCTTTCAAGCAATCGTGGTAAAATTTTTTGTAAAGATGATTGTGTTGTAAGAAAAGAGGAAGGAAAGGTATTCTTGTATAATCTGAGAACAGGAAAGAGCAGTATTATAGATAGTCCCGTTGCAGATCCAAGTTTGATATGCATACTTAGAGATAATTCTATTGCTGCTGTCAACAATAAAGGAAATGTCGCCAAAATACGCAGTTTCAGAGATCAATCTTTATTGACTTTCAATGGTGGATATTCTACAATAGAAAGTATAGGACTGTTTGAGGAGCAGCCATTTATAGCGGTAGCGTTGGCTAACGGAAATTTAGATATGTATCATACTGGAAATGGCGCTGTTCTGAGACACTTACAATTACCAAATAAAAACTCAATGATGGTTGTACATCCACAAAAGACAATCATTGTAGAATCGGATGGGCATCATATATTAAAGACCCATTATTACTTTGAAAAGTATTCTTATGGCAAGAGAATGGGATGGTGGAAAGAACACCCTTACCATGGACCTAAGAATATAATAGATGGAGATATCTTGGATATAGGCTTTAATGTGCAGAATGATCAAATAGTTGCAGTGTTGTCTAATGGTCGAATTATGTTTTGTTCTGATGATTGGACTGATTACAAATATTCATTTTATATCATTACTGCATTCGACGTGGCAGCATATGACTTTAGTGAGGTTCAGTGTTCTGAAGAATTAAAGGATGTTTTACGTAGAAATAAAGCGTCGTGATGAGTAGTATTAAACAACTTGCATGCTGCTTTCGATGAGCTGAAGTCAGTGGTCAGACTAAAGTGTAGATAATAAATCAAGTAATGATATTCTAAAAATCAGTATGATATATATATATTAGGGCTATTCAGAAAATATATAACTAATAATAACGCCATTCATTGGAGACCCCGTAAGTATTTTGACGACATGTATAGTCCTGAATATGCGATAGAAGACCTTATAGAGGAATTGAAGAAATTGGCAACACAAGGCAAGTTGCCAGAATCCGTGAAAACCTATCTCCATGAGGCATGGAAAGAGATAGAGGAAATGGAGAGTTGTACAGACTATGGCGTTCCAAGAAGAGAACTGCCATTTTAGATCATTTCGATTATCTGATTACATTATGTGAAAAGCAAAATTTGGTTATATAAAGGATGGGAATTATATCCGTATAGGTGACAATATGCATGGGAT
>OLRN01001729.1_pt1 | contig 10992 bp, 6 predicted proteins | sample 1673001 | NCBI WGS metagenome assembly OLRN01 (sample SAMEA3136745, study PRJEB25190) | human gut metagenome | biome: human gut; feature: human-associated habitat; material: faeces | place: Austria | collected 2013 | reverse complement strand
CCTGCTGGTGCCCGTCATGCGCTTCAATGAGAGCGTCTGCCGCGAAAAGTTCGCCGAAGCGTATGACCGCTGCGTCCACGGCGAAAAGACCTGCACCACCGTGGAAGAGAAGAGCGCATATATCCTCCGCTGGCTGGAAGAGATCGTCAAGCATCTGGACATCCCTACCAGCCTGAAGGAGTTCGGCGTCCCCGCTGAGGACCTCGAGGGTCTGGTCGAGTCCGGTATGCAGGTGCAGCGTCTGCTGGTGAACAATATGCGCCCCGTCACCGCTGACGACGCCCGCAAACTGTATCAGGAGATCATGTAATAGAAAAGGAGAACACGTTATGAAGACCAGCGACATCAAAGGCATTATCCCTCCGGTAATTACCCCGATGAACAACGATGACGAGCAGACCGTCAACCACGAGGCTCTGCGGCAGCAGGTCGAGCGCCTGCTGGCAGGCGGCGTCCACGGCATGTTCCCTCTGGGCACCAACGGCGAGGCTTACGCCCTCTCTTTTAAGGAGAAGGAAGAGATCCTGGCTACCGTCATCGACCAGGTCAAGGGCCGCGTCCCCGTTTACGCAGGCACCGGCTGCATCACCACCGCCGAGACCATCCGCATGAGCAAGCGCGCCGAGGAGATGGGCGCAGATGCACTGTCCATCATCACCCCCAGCTTCGCACTGGCTTCCCAGAAAGAGCTGTACGACCACTATGTGGCCGTGGCAAAGCAGGTCAACATCCCCATCATCCTCTACAACATCCCGCCCCGCACCGGCAACAAGCTCCTGCCCGAGACCGTGCAGGCCCTCTGCCGTGACGTGGACGTCATCGTCGGCGCAAAGGATTCCAGCGGCGACATCGAGAACCTGAAAGCTTACATCCGCCTGACCCGTGAGCTGGACAAGGATGTGGCCATCCTCGCCGGCAACGACGGCGCTATCCTGACCTGCCTGAAAGAGGGCGGCGCAGGCGGCATTGCAGGCCGCGCCAACATCTGGCCTGCCACTGTTGCAAAGATTTACGACTGCTTCAAGGCTGGCGACCTCGAGGGCGCACAGGCCGCTCAGGACGCTATCGCCATCCTGCAGCAGACCTTCAAGTACGGCAACCCCAACACCATCATCAAGACTGCTGTGGCCCTGCAGGGCCACAACGTCGGCAAGTGCCGTGCGCCTTTCAACTACGTCCCCGAAGAGGGTTTGGAAGCCATCAAGAAGGTCCTGGCTGAGAACGCTGCCAAGGGCCTGAACTGAGAAGAGCAAGGAGAGCACTGTTATGAATAAACCTATCGTTGGCATTACGATGGGCGATCCCGCCGGCTCCGGCCCGGAGATCACCATCAAGGCTCTGGCAGATCCGGAGCAGTATACCTACTGCCGCCCCATCGTTGTGGGCGACGTGAAGGTGTTCGAGCAGGCCAGGAAGTTCGTTGGCCGTGAGGACATCGTCATCCACCGCTGCGACAAGGTGTCGGATGCTCTGTTCACCCCCGGAACCATCGACGTGCTGCACCTCGACCTCATCGAGGACATCAACAAGTTCGAAATGGCAAAGGTGAGCGTGGAGGGCGGCAATGCAGCCTTCCAGTGCGTCAAGAAGGTCATCGAGCTGGCCATGGCCGGTGAGGTGGATGCTACCTGCACCAACGCCCTGAACAAGGAAGCCATGAACAAGGCTCTGGAATACTATCACGGCGAGAAGTCGGACGGCTACACCCATTTCGACGGCCACACCGAGATTTACGCCACCTACACCCACACCAAGAAGTACACCATGATGCTGGCCCACCACGACCTGCGCGTGGTCCACGTCTCCACCCACGTCTCCCTGCGCGAAGCCTGCGACCGGGTCAAGAAAGAGCGTGTGCTGGAAGTCATCGAGATCGCCAATAAAGCCTGCAAGGATATGGGCATCGAGAACCCCCGCATCGCGGTGGCCGGCCTGAACCCCCACTGCGGCGAGAACGGCCTGTTCGGCCGCGAGGAGATCGAGGAGATCACCCCGGCCATCGAGGCTGCTAAGGCCGAGGGCATCACCGGCGTTGTCGGCCCCTGCCCGCCGGACAGCGTTTTCTCTCAGGCCATCGGCGGCTGGTACGACATCGTGGTCTGCATGTATCACGATCAGGGCCATATCCCCCTCAAGACCGTGGGCTTCGTCTATGACCGTGAGAAGCAGGAGTGGAAGGCTGTGGAGGGCGTCAATGTCACGCTGGGCCTGCCCATCATCCGCGCCAGCGTGGACCACGGCACCGACTTCTACCATGCAGGCAAGGGCAACGGCAATGAGCTGAGCCTTGTCAACGCCATCAAGTATGCCGTCAAGATGACCGGCCGCGAGGCGTAAATTTTCCAATAGCTCCCTGCACACCCGCTTTTGCAGCTTTGCTGCGAGGCGGGTGTTTTTTTGCTTAACAGGCTGAAAGAAAAGTTCTATCCTGAAACGGATAAATCCGGGAAAGGCTGCTGAAATGTTCTAAAATGTTACGCTTTTAATAGAACATTCATGAAATATCCTGGAAATGTTTCAGAATGAAACGGAAACAAGGCGATTTAGCCGTTGTAAGGGCCTGCTATTTTGAATATAATTTAGACAACAAAAACGAACAAAGACTGTGAAAAGCGGCGACGCCGCAGAAGAAGGCATGAAGTACACAGTCCGGTTCGCTACACGAGAACCCCAAGAGAAAAGGAGAACAAGATTATGAAAAAGATTTCTCGTCGCAGCTTTCTGAAGGTTTCTGGTACTATGGCAGCGGCTGGTGCTCTGGCAGCCTGCGGCGGCTCTTCCTCCACCAGCACTGCAGCTTCCAGTGAGGCAGCTCCTTCCGTTGAGGCAAAGGCTGTGGACGGTCTGCCCGATATGAGCAAAGAGACTCTGAACTTCAGCTCCGATAAGGTTGGTTCTGGCTCTTACAATATGATCGTTGCAATGTCCAAGGTGCTGGAGAAGGCTGGCGGTTTCCAGACTGTCAACGTCAACCCTGACTCTCCGGGCGGTATGGGCGCTCCTTATCTGTTTGCTTCTGGCAACACCGATCTGGCCTTCATCAACGGTGCTCCTGCAAAGTGGGCAATGGAGGAAGGCACTCTGGGCAAGCCTGCTACCAGCGGCTATGCAGCGGTCATCGGCGGCCTGACTGCTGTCTGCTACATCAACTGCGTGTCCAACGCATTCCTGCAGAAGTACAATGTCTCCACCATCGAGGAGATCTTCGAGCAGAAGCTGCCCCTGCGCATCGGCTGCTCCGCAAAGGGCTCCATGGATGCTGAGGGCGCTTACCTGCTGCTCGAGTACTTCGGCGTGACCGAGGACGACCTGAAGAGCTGGGGCGGCTCCATCACCAACCAGGGCGGCGATGCCAACGCAGACGCCATCGCGGACGGCCAGATCGACTTCTACATCGACCACACCTCTTCTGCTTCTTCCACCATGGCTCAGATCGCTACCAGCGTGGATGTCACCTTCCTGCAGTGGGGCGATGACCTGTGCAGCTGGTTCGTCAGCGAAAAGGGCTTCGACCTCATCACCATCCCGGCCAACTCCTTCAAGGGTCAGGATAAGGAGCTGACGCTGCCCGGCACTCCCGACTGCGTCTTCTGCAAAGAGAGCCTGAGCGAGGATGTCGTCTACGCCATCACCAAGAGCCTGAGCGAGAACCGCGACGCTCTGGTGGCCGAGTACAATTCCCTGTCTCCGTGGGAGCCTGAGACCGCTTGGGAAGAGATGAAGCGCGGCGGCTGCCCGCTGCATCCCGGTGCTGAGAAGTACTACAAGGAAGCAGGCTACATGAAGTAAGTTCCGGCTTTGAAAGCTTTCGGCGGAGGCGCTCCGCACGACATCAGATCTATCCTTTGACCGTAGGCAGAGGCCGGACGCTTTGCGGTGTCCGGCCTCTGCTTTCACAAGGGATAATACGGAGGGAAATATGAGCAACGAAAAAGAAACCAAGGTATCGGCTCTCGACGCCAAGGCCAAGGCTCTGGCAAACGAAGAGGACGAAGATACCAAAATCGCCAAGCTGCTGAAGAATATGCCGAAATGGCGCTTCTATTCGCTGGCAGTTCTTACCGTTATCTGGACGGTGTTCCAGCTCTACATCAAGCTGGTCAAGCCCCTTGACCCGTGGTTCCAGCTGCCGCTCCATATGTGCCTTGCACTGGTCGTGGTGTGGCTGTACAATCCGATGGTCGAGAAATCCAAGAGCCACAATAAGCTGTGGTGGATCTACGACATCTTCCTCATCGCGTCCAGCTGCTTTATCTGCTGGTTCTTCCTGAGCCACGCAGAACAGCTCAACTACCGCATCTTCAATGTTGACGTTATGACCACCACCGAGGTCATCGTAGCGGTGCTTCTGGTCATCAATGTCATGGAGGCCGTCCGCCGCGTGGTCAGTATGTCCCTGTTCTGGGTCATCTGCTTCTTCCTTGCTTATGCATGGTTCGGCCAGTATATCCCCGGCCTGTTCCGCTTCTCCGGCATCAGCTTCCCCAAACTGATGGAAGTCCTGATGTACGGCGAGAATGGCATCTTCGGCTCTCCGCTGGTCACTTCTCTGGGCACCCTGTTCTACTTCCTCGTTTTCGGCACCTTCTTCTCCAACTGCGGCGGCGGCGGTGTCCTGATCGACGGCGGCATGAAGCTCAGCGATAAGACGGTCGGCGGCCCCGCAAAGGCAGCTGTCATCTCTTCCGGCCTGCTGGGCATGGTTTCTGGTTCTGCGATCGCAAATGTTTCCACCACCGGCGTTCTGACCATCCCCCTGATGAAAAAGACCGGTTATGACCCCGAAGAGGCGGCAGCAGTCGAGTCTGTTGCTTCCACCGGCGGCCAGATCATGCCCCCCATCATGGGCGCTGCCGCCTTCCTGATGGCTGAATTTATGGGTATCCCCTACGCACAGGTGGCCGCGAAGGCGATCCTGCCCGCCATCCTGTACTTCACCGGCATCTACATCGCCGTCCATCTGGAGGCCAAGAAGCTGGGCCTGAAGGGCATTCCCAGAGAGCAGCTGCCCCGCGTGCGCCAGCTGCTGCCCAAGATCTACCTTCTGGCGCCCCTGGTGCTGTTGGTGGTCATGGTCTCCACCAACATGTACACCATGGCCTTCTCCGCTGCCATCGCAATCGTGGCGGCCGTGGCCGTAGGCCTGGTCAACAACGTGGTGGAGATCGCCAGCAAGAGCAGCAACCGGGAGGACTTCCTCACCTTCGGCAAGATCATCGACGCCCTGGAGGGCGGTGCCAAGGGCTCCATCACTGTGGCGGTGGCCTGCGGCGTGGCCGGCATTATCTCCGGCTGCATCACGGTGACGGGCCTGGCCTCCAAGCTGTTGAGCACAATCGTCAGCCTCTCCGGCGGCCACATGATTATCGCCCTGGCGCTGACCATGCTCTGCTGCATCGTGCTGGGCATGGGCGTGCCGACCACCGCCAACTACTGCATCATGGCGGCCACCTGCGCTCCCATCCTGATGGATCCCTCCATCGGTGTCACCAAGATGGCGGCCCACTTCTTCGTGTTCTACTTCGGCATTGTGGCGGACATCACGCCGCCGGTGGCCCTGGCGGCCTATGCCGGCAGCGCCATTGCCAAGGCGGATCCCATGAAGACAGGGTTCAACGCCACGAAACTGGCCATAGCGGCCTTTATCGTGCCGTACATCTTCGCTTTCAGCCCCCAGATGCTCTTTGTGGATGTGACTGGTGCCTTCCAGGTGGTGCAGATCTGCATCAGCGCCCTGCTGGGCATCTTCGGCGTGGCGGCGGCCCTCAACGGATTCCTGTACCGGCCCATCCCCGCGCTGCTGCGGGTGGCCATGGCCGTGGGCGGCCTGGGTATGATGATCCCCGGCACGGCCACCGACATCGCCGGCTTTGTGTTGGTGGTTGGCATCGTCCTCTATCAGCGCTTCAGCGCCCGGCGCGCCGCCATGGTCTGAATGACCTTGAAAGTGCTCCCCGGCTTCCGGGGAGCACTTTTTCACACATACCCGCAAGTTACAAGAGATACGGGCCGCGGGAGAAACTGTAACTGTTTTGTTATTGCTTTGCCCTACATACTGTACTATTATAAACAATACAGTTGATGCATCTGTGAAGAACAAGAAGAGGAGTACATACCATGGCTGAAGTCAAAGACCTGGAGAATGTAGAACAGGAAGCGACCGCTCCGGCGATGGAGGAGACGGCGGCGGACAGCGCCGCCCCCGCGGAGACGCGCGTAAACCTGAAGGCCCGGTGGCAGGCGATCCCGCGGAAGAAGCGGCGCCGGATCATCCGCCTGTGCATACTGGCACTGCTGCTGGTGATCGCCGCGGTGGTGCTGCTGAAAGTGCTGGGCGGCAAGAGCAGCGATGAGGGAGAGGTGGTCACCGACATTGTGCAGTACGGTTCCATCACCTCCACGGTCCAGGGCAGCGGCCTGACCAAGGCCAAGAGCAGTGAGACAATCACCATCACCACTGTCGGCACAGTGGTGGATGTGCTGGTGGCGGAGGGTGAGACGGTGACTGCCGGCACGCCGCTGTTCACCATCGACTCTCCGGCGGCAGAGACCGCCGTGCAGAAGGCCCGGAGCAATGTGGAGGGCTATGAGAAACAGCTCTCCCAGGCCCAGAAAGACATCGCAGGACTGAATCTCTCCGCCGGCTATGCCGGCAAGCTGATGGAGACCGTGACGCTGAATCCCGGTGATTCCATCACCAAGGGCCAGAAGGTGGCGGTCCTCTCCGACGATACCCGTCTGCGGCTGGAGCAGTATTACAGCTACGCCTATGCGGGCGACCTGCAGGTGGGACAGACGGTGAATGTTTCGATCCCTGCCCTGATGACCTCCGTTCCCGGCACGGTGGAGGCGGTCCACATGGTCAGCCGCATCACGCCGGAGGGGTCCAAGCTCTTCTCCGCCGACATTATCGTGGAGAATGAGGGAGCCCTGACGGCGGATATGGTGGCCTCTGCCACCGCCACTGTGAACGGTGAGACCGTGTACCCCTATGAGGCTGGCAAGCTGGCGTACTACCGCACCGGCGACCTGGTTTCCACGGTGGATGGCACGGTGATTTCCAGCAATCTGGTGGACTACCTGCAGGTGGCGCCCGGCCAGGTGCTGGTGCGCATCGACGGGGAGGAGAGCGAGAGCCAGCTCTTCACCATCCAGCAGAACCTGGACACTGCCCGGGAGGAGCTGAAGACTGCGGAGGAGAACCTGGCCAACTGCAACGCCAAGGCTCCCATTGACGGCATGGTAATCGGCCTGACCATCCAGCCCGGCGATGAGATCGCTGCAAATACCGCAGTGGTGACCATCTCGGACACCTCCAGCGTGGTGATTACCGCCAATGTGGACGAGCGGAACATCAGCTACATCAAGCCGGGGATGCCGGTGGAGCTGAGCCAGTGGGGGACCCCGGCCTTCGGCACCGTGGAGACGGTCAGCCTCTCCAGCACGGTGAACAACGGCGTGGCGACCTATCCTATCACCATCTCGGCGGACAACAGCGAGGGCACCCTGCAGGTCAACAGCTATATCGACTACACTCTAACTGCCAGTGAGAATGACAACTGCTTGGTCCTGCCGCTCCAGTGCGTGCGTACTGTGACCCAGGAGGACGGCTCCACCGTGAACGTGGTGTTTGTAAAGGGCAGTCGGCCGGACAACGCCATTGAGACGCCCACCCTGAGCGAGGAGATCCCGGAGGGCTTCTGGGCGGTGCCGGTGGAGATCGGCATCTCCGACAACTCCAATGTGGAGATCAAGTCCGGTGTGGAAGAGGGGACCGAGGTCTTCACACAGATCCAGTCCCTGCAGGCGTGGGGTTGATGCCCATGGCGAAGAACTTAGTAGAGCTGCGGGACGTCTATAAGATCTATGGCGAAGGGCGGGAGAGCGAGGTACGGGCCCTGGACGGCGTCTCCCTGACCATCGGAAAGGGCGAGTTCGTGGCGGTGGTGGGCCAGTCCGGCTCCGGCAAGTCCACCATGATGAACGTGCTGGGCTGCCTGGACATCCCCACCCGGGGGACGTATCTCCTGGGTGGAACGGACGTCCGGGAGCTGACGGACAAGGAGCTGTCCCACATCCGCAACAAGCAGATCGGCTTTATCTTTCAGCAGTACAACCTGATCCAGAGCCTGACGGTGCTGGAAAATGTGGAACTGCCCCTGATCTACCAGGGGGTGAATGCCGACGACCGCCGGGACATGGCCCTGGAGGCCCTGGCCCGGGTGGGGCTGGCGAACCGCATCAAGCACCGGCCGGTGGAGATGTCCGGCGGCCAGCAGCAGCGGGTGGCCATTGCGCGGGCCATCGCCACCAAGCCTCCCATCATCATGGCCGACGAGCCCACCGGCGCACTGGATTCCCACACCGGGCAGGAGGTGCTGAAATTCCTCCAGGAGCTGAACAAGGAGGGTAGCACCGTCATTCTCATCACCCATGATAACGGCATCGCCGCCACGGCCCGGCGGGTCGTCCGCCTGGCGGACGGCAGAATCATTGAGGACCGGGAGCAGGAGGTGGACTGGCTTTGAATATCCAACAGGCCGTGAAGATGGCGTGGAAGTCCATCTGGGGCAAAAAGGGCCGGTCCGCCCTGACCATGCTGGGCATCATCATCGGCATCGCGGCGGTGATGACCATCGTGTCTGCCATCAACGGCTATACGGAAAAGACCATGGAGCAGTACGAGGCCATGGGCAGCAACAAGCTCACCGTCAACATCTGGAACTACCTGTATGACGAAGATGGCAACAGCCTGGGTCAGGATTACTTTCCGGCGCTGTACGACTACTGCAACAGCATCAAGGAGTATGTGCTGGGCGTGACGCCCCAGGCGTACTGCAACGCCACGGTGGTATACGGGACCAAGAGCACCGCCAATATGAGCTATAATTACGATGAAAACGGCAATCTCACCGGCGACGTGCCGCCCAGCATTTACTACGGCAGCGACCAGTACAGCATCTGCAACAACCTGACGCTGGCCTCCGGCCGGGACCTGTCCGTGTTGGACATCCGGGGCTACAAGCAGGTATGTGTGCTGGGGGACCGGGCGGCAAAGATCTTCTTCGACGCCGCGGACCCCGTGGGCAAGGTGCTCCAGCTCAACGGGCAGAGCTTTGAGGTGGTGGGGGTCTATGCCCCCCGCCTTACCGGTGAAAGCGCATCCGCCAGCCAGATCGACAATGTCATCATTCTGCCCTACACCGCCCGCCGGGTGCTGGGCGGCGACGCACCGGAGCAGTTCATCGTGAAGACCCGCAGCAGCGAGGACATGATCGAGGCCAGCTCCCGCATCGGCGGCTTTTTGAAGGGACTGGTCAATCCCAACGCAGGCGGCTTCCAGGTGGACCAGGAGAACTCCTGGCAGCAGGAGCAGAACAAGCAGATGGGCATGATCTCCCTGATTCTGGGCGGTATCGCCGCCATCAGCCTGCTGGTGGGCGGCATCGGCATCATGAACATCATGCTGGTGACCGTCACCGAACGGACCCGGGAGATCGGCATCCGCCGGGCCATTGGTGCCGAGCGGAGCAGCATCGTCATCCAGTTCCTCATCGAGGCGGCCATGCTCTGCGGCATCGGCGGCATCATCGGCATCCTCATCGGCACCGGCGGCAGCCTGCTGGTGGGACGGCTGATGTTCCAGATGACCATCTACCCGGCGGCGTGGATTACCCTGTGCGCCTTCACGCTGTCGGTGGCGCTAGGAATTTTGTTCGGCATTTATCCGGCGGCAAAGGCCGCCAGGCTCCAGCCCGTGGAAGCACTGCGGGCAGAATGAGAGGGAGAGACTGATGAAGAGACGAATCATGACATTCCTGCTGGCCGTGTGCATGGCGGTTTCCCTGCTGGCGGTGCCGGCGGGGGCGGCCAATACCGCAGCAGTCACATTTTCCGATGTCGGGGACAAGAGCACGGCAGTGGCGGTGGAATCCCTGCGTCTGCTCGGTGTGCTGGACGGCTATGGGGATGGGACCTTCCGCCCCGGCACTGTCCTCACCCGGGCGCAGTTCTGCAAGATGGCGGTCTACGCCATGAACGGCAGCAATGAGCTGGGACGCTACCGGACCGTCACGGTATTTTCAGATGTGAAGCCCTCTTATTGGGCGGCGCCGTATATCAACATGGCCGCCAAGGGCAAAAACATCATCTCCGGCTACGCAGACGGGAAATTCCACCCCGACCGCACGGTGACCGTGGGCCAGGCGGTGACCATCCTGCTGCGGATGCTGGGCTACAAGGACGAGGACATCGGCGGCATCTGGCCGGACAGCTATATGGCTGAGGCGGCCACCGTCGGCCTGACCGAGGGCGTGAGCACCAACGGCAGCGCCGGCCTCACCCGCGCCCAGGCGGCGCGGCTGTTCCTGAACCTGCTGCGGACCCAGACCAAGGAGGGCGGCACCACCTTTGCCTCCACCCTGGGCCAGACGGTGCAGGGCGTGCTGCTGTCCGCTGACACGGAGGGCGGCGAGGGCCGCCTGCGGCTCTCCACCGGCACCTATACCCTGACGGAGGGCAAGGCCTCCAACGGCATGCTCAACGGCATGAAGGGCACGCTGATCGTGGACAGCAAGAGCGGCCGGGCCCTGACCTTCGTGCCTGAGGATCTGGGCTCCAGCAAGACGGTGGTCCTGGCCTCCGCCAAGGCCACGGAGATGACGGACACCTCCGGCAATACCTACACGGTGAAGAGCGACACCCAGGTCTTCCAGAACGGCGAGGCCAGCAGCTGGGGCGAGGCATACACCTGGCTGAACGCCGGCACCTCCGTCACGCTGTATCTGGACGCCGCGGGCAATGTGGACTATGTGTTCGTGGGCGGCGGCGGAAACGCCACATCGGCAGTCATCGTCTACGAGAAGGGCTCCACGGCGGGCTTTGCCTCCCTGGCGGGCGGCGCCACGGGCTATACCATCTACAAGAACGGCGTCCGGGCCTCTTCCGGCGATATGCGGAAGTACGACGTGGCCACCTACTCGGCGGTCACCA
>OLRN01001728.1_pt1 | contig 10994 bp, 14 predicted proteins | sample 1673001 | NCBI WGS metagenome assembly OLRN01 (sample SAMEA3136745, study PRJEB25190) | human gut metagenome | biome: human gut; feature: human-associated habitat; material: faeces | place: Austria | collected 2013 | reverse complement strand
CACCTGTCGGGTCAGCCGGGCCCAGGTGGCCACCGGGAAGCGGGTGGTGTCCACCTGGTTGCTCTTGAGATCCAGACGCCAGAGCTTAGGTGTTTCCGGCGGGGGCGGCGGAGGCGGCGGGGCCTGGGGCAGGCGGGCCACCTGGGCAACAAAAAAGCCCCGCTTGGGCTGGGTGTACACATAGCCCTCCGCCTCCAGCTGCTGGTAGGCCCCCTCCACCGTCATGACGGAGATGTGCAGGTGCTCCGCCAGGGCCCGCTTGGAGGGCAGCCGCTCCCCGGCCGTCAGGGTGCCGTCCAGGATGTCCCCCCGGATGCAGCGGTACAGGTATTCATACAGCGGCGCTCTGCCGCGGTTTTCCAGGGCGTAGGTACGCATGGGCTTCCTCCATCTGACCTGATAAAAAATTCAGAAATTGACGCTTTTAATCATATCATATTTGTTCTATGATGGCAACAGCAAATGGGGCGCGAGACGGCCCCGCCGGAAGGAGAAGAGGATATGGAGAAGACAGTGGAGCAGGAGACGGCCAAGACCTTCCAGCGGACACGGATGGTCGTGATGGCGGCGGCCTTTGCGGCGCTGGCCTGCGTGGCCACTATGGTGGTGAAGGTGCCGTCCCCCACCGGCGGCTACATGAACCTGGGGGACACGGTGGTGCTGCTGGGCGGATATCTGCTGGGGCCAGCCTGGGGCGCCCTGGCGGGCAGCATCGGCCCGGCCCTGGCGGATGTGCTGCTGGGCTCGCCCATCTACGCACCCGCTACCCTGGTCATCAAGGCAGGGATGGCGGCTTTGGCGGCCGCGTGCCATCAGGCGTTCGGAAAGGGACGGGGTCCCCTGGGCCTTGCGGCCTGCGGCATCGTGGGAGAGCTGCCCATGGTGGTGGGCTACTGGCTGTACGACGCCCTGCTGCTGGGGAGCGCGGCTGGTGCCGCGGCGGGTATCCCCAGCAATCTGGTGCAGGCGGCCTTCGGCATCGCGGCATCCACGCTGCTGGCGGCGGCCCTGGGCCGCAGCGCCTACGTCCGGCGGGAGTTCCCCCGTCTGTGAGGAGCGCAAAAGGGCGCAAGACAGAACAGATCCCCCGGCGGGTTCTAAAACCCGCCGGGGGCTTGTAGGCTTAATGGGGCGCTCAGAAGCCTCCCCAGCCGCTGTCAAAGCTGCCGGGATCCTTGGGGGCCGCGCCCTCTCCCACGCCGGAAGTGTGCTTGGCGGTGTCAAAATAGCCAAGCTCCGTGCACTGGTAGACCGGCAGGTAGAACAGCGCCACCAGCAGCGGCCAGACACAGCCCAGCACCACCTGCAATCCTACGGGCATGGGCAGGGTGATGGCATAGACCTGAGCGGGGTTCGCCAAATAGTAGCCGGGGTCCTGGAAAATGCAGGCGTAGATATAGCCCGTCTGCACGACGGAGGTGAGGGACGCCAGGAGGAGCCAGCCGATATAGCTCAGATCCAGCATGAACAGCTGCCCCTTGTAGCCAAGAGTCTGCTGCTTGCTCATGTTCAGGGCCTCCATCACCCCGATGCCGGGGTTCTCATAGAGGTTGTACAGGGCGAAGCGGTAGCGGTAGGCGGCGATGATGCCTGGAATGACGAACAGCAGTGACCAGAAGAACGTGAAGAGGTAGATCACGATGTTCAGCAGGATGACCTTGCCCACAAAGGAGAACCCGTCGAACAGCGTCAGGTATTCCGCCCGCTCGCCCCGGCGGATGGCCATGCAGTACATCACGAAGCCGGAGGCCAGGACCATGCTCATCAGGCCGGTGAGGATGGAGATGAAGGTGCCCAGCAGGCCCGGATTCATAAGACCCATGAAGCTGTCCGCCAGGTTCAGCACCAGCACCAGGGCCAGGTACAGGCAGGTCATCCCGCGGGGGCTGACCTGGGCGGAGCGCAGCAGCTCCTTCATCTCCTGCTTCAGATGCTTTCGGTCGATCAGTTGTGCCATCATAATATGTCTTGGCCTCCAGATAATTTGAAAATGGGGCGGCCGGAGCCGGACCCGTATCACCAAGCATATCATGTTTCTTCTGAAATAACAAGAGACGGCGTAAAAATGGGAGGGAATGACAGAACTGGATAAAACGTGTGAAAAGTTGCAAAGATTCTGTATAAAGAAGCATATTTTTTTCAAAAGTTGTCGTTCACAGTCTGGACATTTTTCAAAAATAGGTGTAGAATGAGGCGCAGTATGTGATAGTGTCGCCTGCCTGGAGACCCCCTCTCTTGGGAAGGGGAGGGGCCGTGCCCTCCTGCTCGGGCCGACTATCAAGGAGTAAAAATGAGGTGAAGACAATGGCACAAGCTTTCTTTGGCGGCGTTCATCCCCATGATATGAAGGCCGCAACCAATGAAAAGGCCATCGAGCAGCTGGCTCCGCCGGCTGTTGTGGTCATCCCCATGTCGATGCACTTTGGCGCGCCCTGCACGCCCCTGGTCAAGGCCGGGGACCACGTGAAGGTGGGCCAGAAGATCGGCGAATTCCACGGATTGGGCGCCCCGATCCACGCCAGCGTTTCCGGCACGGTGAAGGCAGTGGAACCCCGCCCCTATTCCATGGGCGGCAACATCACGTCTGTGGTCATTGAAAACGACATGCAGGACGAGGTGAGCGAAGAGGTCCAGGCCCCCGCGGATCCCAATGCCCTCAGCGTGGAGGAGATGGTGGAGATCGTCAAGAACGCCGGCATCGTCGGCATGGGCGGCGCTACGTTCCCCACCCACGTGAAGATCACCAGCGGCATCGGCAAGGTGAACACCGTCATCATCAATGGCGCGGAGTGCGAGCCCTACATCACCGGCGACCACCGCACCATGCTGGAGCGGCCCGAGGAGATCATTGGCGGCGCCAAGTTCCTGGCCAAGATGTTCGGCGTGGACAAGGTCGTCATCGGCGTGGAGGACAACAAGCGCAACGGCATCGACGCCATGAACAAGGTCATTGCCGAGCAGAAGGCCCCCGTGGTGGTGGAGCCCCTGCGCTGCCGCTACCCCCAGGGCGGTGAGAAGCAGCTGTGCCAGGCCATCACCGGCAAGCAGGTGCCTCCCGGAGGCCTGCCCGCCAACATCGGCTGCGCCGTGTTCAACATCAACACCACCTGCGCCATCTACCGGGCCCTGACCACCGGTATGCCCGTGGTGCGCAAGATCGTCACCGTCTCCGGCTCCGGCGTGGTGGAGCCCAAGAACCTGGAGTGCCCCATCGGCACCCCCGTCTCCAACCTGTTGGACGCCTGCGGCGGCCTGAAGGACGGTACATACAAGCTGATCGCCGGCGGCCCCATGATGGGCATGGCCCAGTACACCGCGGACATCTCCGTGGCCAAGGGCACCGGCGCCATCCTGGCCTTCTGCGAGAACGAGGAGAAGACCGTGGAGAATCCCCAGTGCATCCGCTGCGGCAAGTGCGTGTCCGTCTGCCCGATGCACCTGGAGCCCCTGTTCATGTACCAGTATGCCTCCAAGGGCATGGTGGAGGAGCTGAATGACGCCCACATCATGGACTGCATGGAGTGCGGCGCCTGCTCCTACATCTGCCCGGCCCGGATGCACCTGACCCATATGTTCAAAACCGGCAAGCAGCTGGTGAAGGACAAGGCGGCCGCTGACCGGGCTGCCGCCGAGGCAAAGAAAAAGGCCGAAGAAGCAAAGGAGGCCGCTGCGAAATGACTGACTACAAGAATCTCAAACTGATTGCCACTTCCTCTCCCCACATCCGGGCGGCAGAGAACACCCGCTCCATCATGCTGGATGTTATCATCGCCATGATGCCCGCCCTGATCTGGGCCATTGTGAAGTTCGGCTTCCGGGCCCTGACTCTGACTGCCGTGTCCGTGGTGGGCTGCATGTTCTTTGAGTGGGGCTATCGCAAGCTCATGAAGAAGCCCCAGTCCGTGAACGATCTCTCCGCCGCGGTTACCGGCATCCTGCTGGCGTTCGTGTGCCCGGTGAACATGCCCTACTGGATGATCCTGGTGGGCGACTTCTTCGCCATCGTGGTGGTCAAGCAGCTGTTCGGCGGCATCGGCAAGAACTTCGTCAACCCCGCGCTGGCGGGCCGTGCCGCCCTGGTGGCCAGCTATGCCGGCACCATGAGCGGCGCCTGGGCGGATCCCCAGGCCGGCTGGGTGCCCCTGGCCGGCACTGCCGACGTAGTTACCGCTGCCACGCCTCTGGCCTATATGAAGACCGGCGACATGGCCGGCCTCACCAGCCAGTACAGCGTGACGGATATGTTCCTGGGCAATATCGGCGGCTCCCTGGGCGAGATCTCCGCCCTGCTGCTGATTGTGGGCGGAGCGTATCTGATCTGGCGCAAGGTCATCAGCTGGCAGACCCCCGCGGCCTACATCGCCACCGTGGCCGTGCTGACCTTCCTGTTCCCCAAGGGCGGCGCCGACAATCTGCAGTTCATGCTGTACAGCATCTTCGGCGGCGGCCTGATGCTGGGTGCCTTCTTCATGGCCACTGACTACACCACCTCCCCCGTCACCAAGACCGGCCAGCTGATCTTCGGCCTGGGCTGCGGCCTGCTGACGGTGTTCATCCGCTACTTCGGCTCCTATCCCGAGGGCGTGTGCTACTCCATCATGATTATGAACCTGGTAGTGGCGCTGATCGACAAGGCTGTGAAGCCCTCTCGCTTCGGCGTTGTGAAATCCGCTAACAAGGAGGCGGCTGCGAAATGAGCAACGAAGTCAAGACCAAAGAAAAGATTGATATGGACCCCAAGTACATCGTAAAGCTGACTGTGACCCTGCTGGGGACCTGCCTGATCGTGGCACTGCTGCTGGGTCTGGTCAACGGTGTGACGGCCGGCCCCATCGCTGAGATCAACCAGCAGAAGACTGAAGCGGCCATGCTGGCCGTGGTGTCCGATCCGGACAACACCACCTTCTCCGACGCGCTGGAACTGTCTGGCGACATGACCGCTGCGGCCACAGCTGCCGGCGGCACCCTGAACGAGATGTACGAGGTCCAGGTGAACGGCGAGGCCGCCGGCTATGCCGTGAAGGTCACCGCCTCCGGCTCCCAGGGCAGCATTGAAATGATGGTGGGTGTGGACGTGGAAGGCGCTGTCACCGGCGTCTCCATCGTCAGCCACTCCGAGACCTCCGGCATCGGCACCAAGGTCATGGGCAATGATCCCACGGCTTCCGGCGTGGGCGTGCTGGACCAGTTTATCGGCAAGAGCGCGGCGGACGGCACCCTGACGGTGGGCACCAACGTGGACGCCATCACCGGCGCCACCGTCTCCACCAGAGGCGTGACCACCGGCGTCAACACGGCGCTGGCCGCCGTGGCCGCCATGGGCTGAGAAGGGAGGAGCAATTCATGAATTTAGGCAAACAGTTCAAAGAGGGACTGATCACCAACAACCCCGTGCTGGTGCAGGTGCTGGGCATGTGTTCCACCATGGCCATCACCACCTCGTTCTTCAACGGCCTGGGCATGGGCGTGGCCGTTCTGGTGATCCTGACGCTCTCCAACGTCATCATCGCCGCCATCCGTAAGATCGTGCCGGACAAGATCCGTATCGCCATGTTCATCGTGGTGATCGCCGGCTTCGTGACCTGCGTGGATCTGCTGATCCAGGCATTCGTTCCGGCCCTGTCCGAGTCGCTGGGCGTGTTTATCCCCCTGATCGTGGTGAACTGCATCATCCTGGGCCGGGCAGAGTCCTTCTCCTACAAGAACGGTGTGGCCGCTTCCTTCTGGGACGGCATCTTCCAGGGCTTTGGCTACACTGTGGTGCTGATGGTTATGTGCATCATCCGTGAGTTTCTGGGCGCCGGCACCTTCGGCGGCGGTATCCTCAACGGCGGCGACGGTATTCAGATCCTGCCGGAGCAGTTCCCCATCGGTATGCTGACTCTGCCCGTCGGCGGCTTCCTGGTGCTGGCGTGCCTGATCGCCGCCATGCAGTGGGCGCTGAGCAAATCCAAGAATAAGGAGGAGAGCAAATAATGGATTCCATCACCAATCTTCTCTCCATCACTTTGGGGGCCATTCTGGTCAACAACTTCATCTTCTCCCAGTTCCTGGGCTGCTGCCCCTTCCTGGGCGTGTCCAAGAAGGTGGATACCGCCGTGGGCATGGGCATCGCCGTGACCTTCGTCATGGGCCTGGCCTCCGCCGTGTGCTATGTGGTGGATGAGTTCGTCCTGGGTCGGTTCGGCCTGGACTACATGCAGACCGTGGCCTTCATCCTGGTCATCGCCGCCCTGGTGCAGTTCATCGAGATGTTCCTGCAGAAGTCCATGCCCTCCCTGTACACGGCCCTGGGCATCTATCTGCCGCTGATCACCACCAACTGCGCCGTGCTGGGCGTGGTGCTGCTGAACGTGCAGAACAACTACAACTTCATCGAGTCCGTGGTCTACGGCGTCACCGGCGGCCTGGGCTTCCTGCTGGCCATCGTGCTGTTCGCCAGCATCCGGGAGCGCCTGGTGTTCGCGGATTATCCCAAGGCGTTTGAGGGCTTCCCCATCGCCCTGGTCACCGCTGGTCTGATGGCCCTGGCGTTCATGGGCTTCTCCGGCCTGAAGGTCTGGTAAGAGGAGGCAAGAGGAAAAATGGATATCGGTAATGTCATTGCTGCCGTCGTGGTGCTGGGTGTCCTCGGCGCCGTGTTCGGCTTCGTCCTGGCAGTGGCCTCCAAGGTCTTTGAGGTAAAGAAGGACCCCCGGGAAGAGGAAATCCTCAGCCATCTGGCCGGCGCCAACTGCGGCGGCTGCGGCTTCCCCGGCTGCGCCGGCTGTGCCGCCGCCATCCTGGCGGGCACGGCTCCGGTGAATGCGTGCGCCCCTGCCGGCGCGGAGAATGCTGCCGCCATCGCAAAGATCATGGGCCAGGAGGCTCCCTCCGGTGAGCGGAAGGTGGCTTTTGTCCGCTGCAACGGCGGCACCAACGCCGCCAAGCGTTATGAGTACGTCGGTGTGAAGGACTGCCTGTCCGCCACCAAGGTGGCCGGTGGTCCCCTGGAGTGCCAGTTCGGCTGTCTGGGCTTCGGCTCCTGCGTGTCCGCCTGCCAGTTCGGCGCCATGTCCATCGGTCCCAACGGCGCCGCCGTGGTGGACCCGGACAAGTGCACCGACTGCATGGCCTGCGCCAAGGCCTGCCCCCGCCATCTGATCACGGAGGTCCCTGTGTCCAAGAAGGTCCACGTGGCCTGCGCCAACCAGGACAAGGGCAAGGCTGCCATGAGCGTCTGCACCCACTCCTGCATCGGCTGCGGCCTGTGCCAGAAGGAGTGCAAGAAGGACGCCATTCATGTGGTGAACGGCGTGGCCGTCATCGACTACGACAAGTGCGTGGGCTGCAAGAGCTGCATGCGCATCGGCTGCCCCGCTATCTCCATGAAGGAGGGCAAGGCCCATGTGGACAACACCCTGTGCGTGGGCTGCGGCGTGTGTGAACAGATGTGCGCATTTGGTGCCTTCCAGAGCACCGAGAAGGAGGGCTGAGCCATGAAGACCAAGAATATCATGATCGTAGGCGTGGGCGGACAGGGCTCCCTGCTGGCCAGCAAGCTGCTGGGCCATCTGCTGATGGAGCAGGGCTATGACGTAAAGGTGTCCGAGGTCCACGGCATGTCCCAGCGGGGCGGCAGCGTGGTCACCTATGTGCGCTACGGCGATCGGGTAAATTCCCCTGTTATCGACAAGGGGGAGGCTGACTACATCGTCTCCTTCGAGCTGCTGGAGGCCGCCCGCTGGCTCAGCTATCTGAAGCCCGACGGCCAGATCGTCACCTCCACCCAGCAGATCGATCCCATGCCCGTTATCACCGGCGCGGCCCAGTACCCGGAAAACCTGGTGGAGAAGATGAAAGCGGCCGGCGCCAAGGTGGACGCCCTGGACTGCTTGGCTCTGGCCGAGGAGGCAGGCTCCTCCAAGGCGGTGAACATCGTGCTGATGGGCCGGCTCTCCCACTACTTCGATCTGCCCGACGAGGCGTGGCAGAAGTCCCTGGAGGTCTGTGTGCCTTCCAAGTTCCTGGAGCTGAACAAGAAGGCATTCCAGCTGGGTAAGAACGCCTGAAAGGAGGGCGGAGAGATGGCGGAGGAGCGCGTCCCTTTGGAGATCCGCAGGGCAGAGCCGGAGGACGCGGCGGAGCTGCTGTCCATCTATGCCCCATATGTGGAGGAGAGCTGGGTGACCTTTGAGTGCGTCCCGCCCACGGTGGAGGAGTTCCGGCGCCGTATGGAGGAATTTTCCCGGCACTACCCCTATCTGGTGTGCTGCCGGGCGGGGGAGATCCTGGGCTATGCCTACGCCCACCGCCACATGGAGCGGGAGGCCTACCAGTGGAACGCGGAGCTCACTGTCTATGTGCGCCGGGGTCGGGAGGGCTTGGGGATCGGCACCGCCCTCTACGGGGCGCTCATCCCCAAGCTGCGGGAAATGGGGCTGGTCAACCTGTACGGGGTGCTGGGACTGCCCAACCCGGGCAGTGAGGCCCTGCACCGCCGCTTCGGCTTTACCCGGCAGGGGCTGTACCCTCGGATGGGATTCAAGCTGGGGGAGTGGCACGACGTGGCCCAGTACGGCCTGCGCCTCACCCCCCCGGACCGGCCGCCGGAACCCCTTTTTCGGACAGAAGGGGGGACGCAGGGATGATCTGGAAGTATCTGCTGCGGATCTGGGGCTGGGTGTGCCTGCTGGCAGCCGCCCTGCATGGGGCTTTGACCCTGTATGCGGCCGCTGTGCCGTACAATATTTATCAGCCGGGAAGCACCGGACTGGCGGAGTGGCTGGGCATGGGGCTGATCTCCCACGGCCTGGCCCATGTGATGGCCCGCCTGGACAAGCTGGGATGATCGCAGGGGGTCCATAAAAAAATCAGGACAGAGGGGGGGACATGGATGAAATTTGTCATTGTCATAGAGTGGCTTTTGGGGCTTTGGGGAGCATTTGCCCTCTATGTGGCTCTGGTGTGCGGAATTGCTTTTTTTGATGCGAGCACGCCGGAAAATCTGGCCATGTTCCTGTTGAGCGGGTGTGCCGCCCTGTTTTCCTTTGCTCTGATCGCGGTGCTGGAACTGCTTCGGAAAAAGCAGCAGACATCGCCTAAATAAAAGCCGAGAATTTCTTTGACTCTTTTTTGCATGAAAGAGAAGAAATATGAAAACGAGAGAGGGATGATTCCATTGGAACGCTATTATCAGCCGGAGATCGAGACTGCGTCCCGGGAACAGATCAAGGCCTGGCAGGACGAGCGCCTGGTAAAGCAGGTCCAGCATGTGTGGGACAACGTGCCCTACTACCGCAAAAAGATGGAGGAGAAGGGGGTCACGCCGGCGGATATCAAGTCCAGCGACGACCTGTACAAGCTGCCCTTCCTCACCAAGTCTGACCTGCGGGACGCTTACCCCTACGGGCTGGTGGGGATGCCCCTGAAGGACTGCGTCCGCATCCAGTCCACCTCTGGCACCACTGGCAAGCGGGTGGTGGCCTTCTACACTCAGGAGGACATCGATCTCTGGGAGGACTGCTGTGCCCGAGCTATCATGGCTGCGGGGGGCACCAATGAGGATGTGTGCCAGGTGTCCTACGGCTACGGACTGTTCACCGGCGGCCCCGGCCTCAACGGAGGCAGCCACAAGGTGGGCTGCCTCACCATCCCCACCTCCTCGGGCAACACCGAGCGTCAGATCATGTTCATCAAAGACTTGAACGCCACCATCCTGTGCTGCACCCCCTCCTATGCCGCCTACATCGGCGAGACCATGAAGGAGATGGGAATGAGTCCGGAGGAGATCCCCCTGAAGGCGGGCATATTCGGTGCGGAAGCCTGGTCCGAGGAGATGCGCCAGGACATTCAGAATACCCTGGGCATCAAGGCATATGATATCTACGGGCTCACCGAGCTGTCCGGCCCCGGTGTCTCCTTCGAGTGCTCCGCCCAGAGAGGGATGCACATCAACGAGGACCACTTCATCGCTGAGATCATCGACCCGGACACCGGCGAGGTGCTGCCCGAGGGCAGCGAGGGCGAGCTGGTATTCACCTCCATCACAAAGAAGGCGTTTCCTCTGCTGCGCTACCGCACTCGGGACATCTGCACCCTCACCCGGGAAAAGTGTCCCTGCGGCCGCACCCATGTGAAGATGTCCAAGCCCAGGGGCCGCACCGACGACATGCTCATCATCCGGGGGGTCAACGTATTCCCCTCCCAGATCGAGACGGTGCTCCTCAATTACGGTTATCCCGCCAACTACCAGATCATCGTGGATCGGGTCCACTCCACCGACACCCTGGACGTGCAGGTGGAGATGACCCCGGAGATGTTTACCGACAAGGTGGGCGAGGTGGACCGCCGCCAGAAGGAGTTGGTGGACGGCCTGCGCTCCATGCTGGGCCTGTCCGCCAAGGTCACCCTGGTGGCTCCCAAGTCCATCGTCCGCAGCGAGGGCAAGGCGGTCCGTGTCATCGACAAGCGCAAGATCTGACTGATTTGACAGGAGGGAAGAGTTATGAGCGTCAAGCAGCTTTCCGTGTTCCTGGAGAATAGGCCCGGTGCCCTGTATGGGATGACCGGTATCCTCTCCCAAAACAAGATCGACATGCGGGCCCTCTCGGTGGCGGAGACCCGGGATTTCGGCATCCTCCGCATCATCGTGGACGACCCGTACAAGACGGCCACTGTCCTGAAGGACGCGGGCTATGTGTACAACATCACCCCCGTGCTGGGGGTGGCGATCCCTGACGTGCCGGGCGGATTGAACAAGGTGCTCCAGGTGCTCACCGATGCCAGGATCAACGTGGAGTACATGTATGCATTCCTGGGGGGCAAGACCGAAGCCGCCTATATGATCTTCCGGGTAGAGGACAACAATGCCGCGGCGGAGGCCCTGGCCTCCCGGGGCATCAAGACCCTGGAGGAAGCGGATATCCAGCGAATGTAAAGCGAAACAGCTTTCAAGAAAAAGGATAGCTTATCGGCAGCGAGAATTCGGTGGTCTTTACGCTGCGGTTTATCAG
>OLRN01001726.1_pt1 | contig 10997 bp, 10 predicted proteins | sample 1673001 | NCBI WGS metagenome assembly OLRN01 (sample SAMEA3136745, study PRJEB25190) | human gut metagenome | biome: human gut; feature: human-associated habitat; material: faeces | place: Austria | collected 2013 | reverse complement strand
ATTTCCCGCCAATATTCCGCAGAACATGGTGGCGATTCCTACTATCGCCAGAATCAGCCCGACCAGTCCGACTCCTTCGACACCCAATACCTTGGCATTGATAAAGATCAGTGCCAAGTTCAGGATGGCGATTAGGTAACGTGTGCCGATGGTTGTGAAGAGGTCCCTCATATTAATTGAAAGTTTGAAGAAAGAGAGGATGCGGTAGAATGATCTTGCTCTTTTTCAATTGTCAATCGTCAATTGGTCGAGCAGCTTGATATACATATCGATTGCTTCCCGTATCTCCATCAGGCCGATATATTCGTCGGCGGCATGGGAACGGGCGGAATTTCCCGGTCCGATCTTCACGGAAGGGAAGTGCATGAGGGCCTGGTCGCTCAAAGTAGGCGAACCGAAAGGCTCTTTTCCCATCATGACGGCACGGCGTACGAACGGATGTTGCAAATCTGTACGGGTGGAGTTGAGGCGGAAGCTGCGGGCCTTTATTTCGCAGCCGACCTGCGATTTGATCAGTTCGAACAGTTTTTCGTTGGGATAGAATTCGTTTGTCCGGATATCGACGGTGAATTCGCAGCGGTCCGGAACGACATTGTGCTGTGTCCCGGCGTGGATAATCGTGACGCTCATTTTCACCGGTCCGAGGAAATCGCTTTTTTCCGGGAACTGATAGGTGTTGAACCATTCGATGTCTTTCATCGCAAGCGTGATCGCATTGATCCCCTCGTTCCGGGCGGCATGTCCTGCCTTGCCGGTGCTGACACAGTCCAGGACCATCAACCCTTTTTCGGCTACGGCCGGTTGCATGCCGGTCGGTTCGCCGACAACGGCGAATGCGATAGGGGGAAGGTCGGCAAGAGCGCTTTCCAGCCCGTTCTTGCCGGAAACTTCTTCTTCGCATGAAGCCAGGAAGATCAGGTTGTAGGGTTGTTCCTTCCCTGATAACACCCTGAATGCTTCATAAAGAGAGACTACGCTCGCGCCGGCATCATTGCTGCCAAGGCCGTACAGACGCTCGTCTTCCGTCTCCTCCGGATTGAACGGATCTTTCGTCCAGCCCGAAGCCGGCTTGACAGTGTCGATATGGGAGTTGAGCAGCAGGGTAGGCTTGTCCAGATCAAAACCGGGAGCGATCAGCCACAGATTATTCCCTTTGCGGTTCACCTTATACCCGGCTTTTTCCCAGCTCTGCTTGAGAAAATCAGCCGTTTCTCCCTCCTCCCTGCTGAAAGAAGGACGTGAAATCATCCCTTTTAATAGGTCTATTGCGTCGTAGTACATGATTATGTTTTATTCCGTTAATATTCTATCCACCGTCTCCCTGTCTTTTTTCAGTTGGTCGATCAGCTGGTCGAGGGTGTCGAATTTGATGTCGCCTCGTACGTGTTGTATGAACGTGACTGTTATTTCGTTATTGTAGATGTCGCCTGAGAAGTTGAGGATGTTTACTTCCAGCGTGATGTTGTCCCCGTTGTCCAGGGTCGGGCGGTTACCGATGTACAGCATTCCCTTGTAGCGCAGTCCGTTCAGATATACCCGAACGGCATATACGCCGATGCCCGGAATGATCTTGAAAGGCTCGTCCACTTGGATATTGGCGGTCGGGAAACCTAATTTCCGGCCGACCTTATAACCGCTGACGATACTTCCCCTCAGCCCGTAAGGATAAGTCAGCAGATGAGCCGCCTCCTCCACACGGCATTCCGCAAGGAGTTTCCGTATTTCGGAAGAACTGACGGCCGCCTCTCCTTCGCTGTATTGCGAAGCTTTGATAACCCGCATGTCGCAAGCCTCGCCATACGTTACATACTGCTCGAAGCCATCCTCGCGGTTATGCCCGAAACGGTGGTCGTAGCCGATCAGCAACGTGTCCACATGCAACCGGTCTGCCAATACGGTAGTGATAAACTCTTTTGCCGTCAGGCGGGATAGTTCGAGGGTGAAGTCCAGCACGATACAATAGTCGATCCCGGTGGAAGCCAAATGTTTCAATTTCTCTTCGAACGAATTGAGCAACTTCGGCTGATAGTCGGCATGCAGGACAGCACGGGGATGTTCGGGAAACGTGATGACGGCGGAAGGCAATCCGGCGGCTTCGGCCACCTGCTTCAGTTCGTGAATCAGAAAACGATGTCCCAGATGAACTCCGTCGAAAAAGCCGATAGTGGCTACCAGCCTTTTCCCTTTCAATGTCTCCGTGTCTCTTACAACAATCATCTTTTCAGTCTTAGGTACTTATAATTATATCTACAAAAGTACATAAAAACTGCGAGTAATAATAATACGGAAATAAATCGTACATTTGGAAAGTGATTTGAACGAAAAACATTTGTATTAAGTTTATATGAAAAAAACATGTATCTCCCTATGCCTGATCGTCTTTGCCGTACTTCAGGCATACGCTGCATCTTCCTGGAAAGAGACAAGAACGGTCGTCTTTACTCCCGCAGGAAGTGAAAAAACACATCTGCTCCAACCCGATCAGAGTATCTCCGAAACCGTTACCTTCGGACAATCCGGAATCCCGACGCGAAAATTCTTACGTGTGATCGGAGGAGTAAAGATGCCTGCTCCTTTTCAGAACAGAGGTGAAGAAATGTTCCGCCGGTCCGAGTTTTATATTGACGACAACTTGGATTCGGTGATCCGTAAAAAGGACCGTTATTCGCTTTATTTCAAAGGCGAAGACGATAATTTCGAGCGCCATGCCTATTACCGCATTTCCGGTAAGTTGCTGAAACCGGGTGAACTGACGGTAACGCTGCCGGTCGTGAAGAAACAGGGTTTGACTGTTTCCGGGAATGGTGATTTCGGAGTCGAGATCGAATTGTTCTACCGGAAACCGGGACGGGCGGCTGACGATATCTATGACAAGCCGGATACCGTGCTTTACATGCCGGTCTCGGAAGGTACGGGAAAATATCAGATGGTGTCTGAGACATTCACATTGCCGGAAAATGTGGCTTGTGCTTTCCTGCGTATCGGCGGGACGCATTTCAGCGGCGAATGTTGGGTGGAAGCTCCGCGCCTGATACAAAACAAGAAAGCGGTTTGCTCCATACCGTTCACCAAGTTTGCCCAAAAACCGGACAACTACAACTACTGGATTGGCTGTAACCTCTCAACCCGCAGCTGGCCGATGTGGAAGCTCGAATTTAACGGGGAGACGCTTTTCGAAGGAAACATCTTCGACCGCGCTTCCAATGTGGCGGACTTCTATATCCCGCTTCCGTCTTCCTTGCATGGCAGTGGAGAGATGAAGCTGACGCTCCGGAAAGAGCCGCATCGCGCTGCTTATCCGTATGAACTGCGCGGCCTGGAGATCATCGAAGAGACCGCACGCGATTTTGAAGTCGTTTCCGTTCCTGAATATGTTGCCAAAAACGCCTCTTTCGGTATATTGGTGGAGACGAACAGGCCGAATGTCAGCCTCAAAGTGAAGGCAAACGGTGCTGCCACTCCCGCCGAGCAGGAGTGCCTGTTTGAAACCCCCGGCCTGCATGTCGTGGAAATGCGTGCAGGCGAGGCCGGTCACGCCATCCCGCTGGTGTTTGACGACGGCAGCCGTACGGAACAGGCGCAAATCCGCCAGGTGATCGACAAGGAGGCTGAACAGATCTACCTTTCGTCTGGTGACGAAATTCATATCGACAAGCAATATACGCCGTATGATTATTTCTTCAAATGGTATGTTTCCAACCAGATCGGTAACTGGTATCAGTTCCGTCCTTCCTACCAGTGGAGCGGTTTCCGAGTAGCTGATCCTGCCGTCATCGGCCATTATACCCGGTTGCTGGACCAGTTGAAAATCCCGTATGCCTGGCAAGTCGAAGGACGTACGCTGGCAGGAAGCCGGATCAATCCTTCTTTGGAAACATTGGCTACCCCGATGTTCCGTGGCAAGCAGGCGCATGAGAATGACGGCGGCTACTATTACTGGCAGCATTTCCAGTATCAGGGAGTCTTCTCCGATATGGCGGCACGCAACCGCCCTTATGGTGGAATCTTTGCCAAACATCGTCCGATTTATACCGACCACGGCGTCTTTATCCATTATGATCCGGAAGGGGTGACGGACATGGCCGACGGCGCCCGCAAGCTCGTTGCCAATTTCCGCTATTCCAAAGGTCCGAGCACGCGCCATACGGGACCGTCCACGCTGTTCCGCTATCTGTATCAAGCCGGTTACGACTGGCTGGGAGCCGAACAGATGTACGGGCCGGAAGAAATCATACTCTCTTCCCTGCGTGGTGCATCCCGCGCTTACAGCCGTCCGCTTTACGGGACGCTTCATGCCATGCAATGGGGCTCAGGGCCGTTTACTGATCCGAAACATTCTCTGCGCCTGTATATGTCGTTGGCCGTTGCTTATATGCACGGTTCTTCCCATATGAATACGGAAGAGGCCTTGTGGACGGACGAATATATGAACGACCGTTATTCCGTTTCCGGCAAGGAACATCTGTTTGCCCAGCATCAGATGCTCGATTTCGTGGAAACGCATTCCCGCCGTGGCGACTTGAGAAGCAATATTGCCGTGATCCAGGGGCGTAACGACGCCTGGAAGTCGTTCGGTCGTGGCAGCCTGTGGTCGCAGAAGGGTGATAAATGGAAGTTCAATAAGGCATGCGAGAGTTTCGATCTGCTGAATGTCTTCTATCCGGACAATATCGTGGATGGCTGCGGGCCGGAAGGTTGGTTTACTTCCACCCCTTATGGTACGGTTGACTTGCTGCCTGTCGAAGCGCCGCAAGACGTGATGGACCGATATAAGGCGATGATCTTCCTCGGATGGAACAGTTACGACGCGAATGACTTCCTGCGTATCCGCGATTTTGTATTCAAGGGCGGAACGCTTTTGCTCACGGCGGCCCATCTGAACGAAGAGTTGCAGCCCGACCAGCCGGTCCGTTTCCCTGCCGACGATGCGGTTATCCGTGAGATGTTGGGAGAAAATTACCGGCAACTGACCACTAAGACGGAGATCGCCTGCGGTTCGGGAAAAATCATCTATTTCCCCCAGAAAGCCTATCCAGCCGAAACGATGTTGAAAGCTGATTATGTGGAAGCCATGAAAGAAATTGCTGCCAAGGCTGCCGGTGAGGAAACCTGCAAAGGCTGGATGGAGGCGGCTCCTTCAGTCGGTTTCACGGTTTGGGATCATTCGGACCGCCGTACGATCTATCTGTTGAATACCGATTGGGCGAGCGACCAAGACCAGCGTCCGGCCACCTTTATCTATAAAGGTAAAAAGTTTCCGGTTGTTGTGCGCCGTTATCATATTGAAACCATCCATTGCGCTGACGGCTTGGCTGTCATGCCGGCTTCCAATACGACGGATATCTTGTCTGTCTGCAAGAAAGAGAACGGCTGGGTGGTCAAGGTCCAGACTACCGGAAACGATGTTGTTCAATGTATGAATGCTGTCACTGGAAAGGTCGAACCGATAAAATTCGATGAACCGGGTGTACATGAAGTATTTGTTAATGAATAATTAGATTTTTTTCTATATTTGCAAATATGGGGAATGCATCTTTGGACATAGATCAATACCGGCATATTTATACGGAGTATGCCCCGATGTTGATGCGCTTTGCGGAGAAGTTCGTTTCCGGTTTCTTTGCCGAAGATATTGTCCACGATGTATTCCTGAAGTTGTGGGACAAGCAGGTGTTCCGCCTTCCGGAGAATGACCTGAAACGGGTGCTTTATGTCTCCGTCCGGAATGCCTGCCTGGATTGTCTCCGCCGCATGAATATGGAGCAGGAGATCATCGATCATCGCGCCCTTCAGTTAAAATTGGAAGAGCTTGACTTCTTTGAGGCATCCGACGAACTTTTCATGCGAAAGGATTTGCTCGATCTGCTGATGAAAAAGGTTGCCGAACTGCCTGAAAGAAGCCAGCAAATCTTCCGTATGTCCTATCTCGAAGGTCTGAAAGCGGCCGAAATAGCAGAACGTTTGGATCTCTCTGTCCGTACGGTCGAGAACCAGCTTTATCGTTCCCTCCTTTATCTGCGTAAGAACTGTTCGAATCTGTTCCTACTGATATTTCTTTTATAAAGAATTTGCGCGTTGGCTTCACCCTGTCTTGCTATACGTTGAAAATCAATGTGTAAAAGAGTGAAGGCAAGCATCGGGACTGCCTTCACCTTAAAGATCTGCTTTCGTAATCGTCTCCGCGATGCTACCTTTGCCATTTATGGGGGAGTAAATTTCTTATAGTCTCGTGATCTGTATTGGGATTTATATCAATGAGCTTAGTAAGCAAATCTTTAAAATACTCAAATGAGTTAATGTTGTTGAGCCTGCACGAACAAGCCAGTGAGTAGATCAGTGCAGCCCTTTTAGCCCCCTGATGACTCCCACAGAATAAGGAGTTTCTGCGGCTTAAGCTAATATATCGCATTAGTCTTTCAATCGCATTATTGTCCGGAGCATAGTCTGCACTGCGGATATAATTGCATAAAGCATCATATTCGTTTAACGTATAGTTAATTGCCTTACTTAATTCACTTTTGGGTAAAGTCGACTTTTTGTTTTTTATATTTATCAGTTCCTCTTTTAATTCTTTGAGGATAGGGGGAGCATATTTATTTCTATAGTCCAGTATCTGGCAGGCTGTCCAGTCCGGGGGAATGCGGTGTTCATTTTGGTAAAGGCGATTGATGATTCGTACGATTTTTTCAGCATCCTTGTTTCCTGTTATATTCAGGAACTTGCGTTTGCAATGTTGGAAACAGGATAGGCGGATGGCATCCGGATAGGCCTCTTTTTCTATTATCTTGTAATTTCCTAATCCGTCACTTTGTATAGCTCCCCGGTAGTCTTCCCTGAGATAACCGGTCAGGACCTTTCTGGAACGTGAACCGTTTTCGTAAAAGAAATGTACCAGTTTTAGATGATTAGCCAGTGCTGCCCAAATATATCCTTTGGCTGTGGATTTGCCGGATGAGTTGTTTGTATCACTGGTAAGAACGGTATAATAGCTCTCGTCCATACTCAGATAATTGTCCGAGAGGACAGTCTCTTTGAGAACATCTTCAACCAGGTCAAACAGACCGGCCGCTTTTTTAATCAGTCCATGAGCCGTGGCTTTATTCATCTCAAAGCCATGCTCTGCGAAGAGTTTGATGATACGTTCGACTGGCATGGAGTAGATATAGCGCAACTGCAGGATACCGGCGATGAAGGATGCATCATAATTAGAGTTCAACAAGGGGACAGCTGGCAGACTTCCGGCATAAACTGTGCCTTTACAGGCATAATAGTGCTGGTGATAGATATGCTTGATAAAACGGGGAGGAATAAATTCGTAGCGGATGCAATCTGTCGTACGTATTTTTTTGCCTTCTTCCACTTTGAACTCTGCTGCATCCGGATAGATATCATGATGGCAGGTTTCCAGATTAAAATATTCTTTGCGTCTGGCTCCGTTGTTCCCTCTTTCTTTCAGACTGGGTTTTACTTTGGCTATGATTGTCGTTCCTTTATCGGGGACAGAGACCTGTTCGGATTTCTTGCCCGATACCATCTTTCCCAATATGCGGACTTTACTTTGCCGGCCTTCAAGGGATGCATTCTTTTCCAACAGGGCTTTCTCCAACGAGAGGATGGAACTGTTTAAGGATTTGACTTCCGCAGTCAGGATATTGAGCTGTTCATTCTGATCTGCGATCACTTTCAACAACTCCTCTTCCCGCTGCGCAGCCAATTTCAACTGGTCTTCCAATAAGAGGGCAATCCGCTTGTAATCCATGCCTTAAAGATACGGATAGTTCTTCCGGCGGCAAAATATTTATGCTTTTATTTATAAAGCGGCGCCCTACAAATCAATAGACCGGACTACAAACGAAGGCGTTTCCTGTACTTCACTGTATTCAGAGAGATGCCTGACATGATCATCATGAACGTTTTCCATTCGATCTTATTCCAGTCCTCACGGGGATTAAAACGGGGGAGTTCAAAGGTCCCGTCCTCTAAACGCTTCTGATATAAAATAAATCCGTCTTCCTGCCAGCGCAACAGTTTGATCATGTCCCGTTTTTTACCACAGAACAAATAGACATCTCCGCTGAGTGGGTTTCCTGTCTTTGTATTGCGAACCAGTTCGGATAAAATCTCTATTCCACACCCCATATTGATATAGTAAGGGTAAAGATAATAATGCAGGGATTCGTTCAGACTAAACATTTGGATTGCCTGTTACTTAGGTGTATAATTCAAAAAGCTTCATTAAGGCCGAAGGGGTGGTCTCGCGGATACTAATGGATACACCGTCAGGGAAAGAGAGGATCGCACCTTTGATATATTGGTCCAAAGGAATATTGCGTGAGGATATGCGGGAGTTCTTGATCGGAAAGCTTTGCCCTGACACTTCTATAAGTGAACTTTTCAAGTTACTGTCATTACCGTTTTTTTCCAATAATACTTCCAAACGTAAACTTCCTACGCTTCGATTATGACGATGCATCCATTGCATCACTCCTTTATAACGTACCCCTTGTTTACGGCAAAAGGTTTGAAAACTGTCGTAATGAGGGCGATCTTCATGCAAATGTGCCTTGTAGGCTTCTACTGTACGGGGAAAACGAGTTTCTGCTTTCATCTTTTTTTGATGACAAAGCTAAATACTCTTGTTTGAAGAACAATGGTAGCATCGCGGAGACGCTTACGGAAAAAAACGATAATATTCTGTGTATCAATCAACAATAAAAACAGAAACCGTCCGGGAATAGATGCAAAACAGGTTAAAATAGCTTCATTTTTCATCAAGACAGGCTTTTCTTTTGCCCAAAAAGGCTTGGATAGCCGCTTAAGACCCGGGTGTAAGCACCACGGAGACCCGAGTGAGGGAGAGGTGCAGATCCGGGTCTGTGCAAGGCCTTTCCGTGGATGCGTGGATGTTTATCCGCCATGCTGGGGGTGTTTTTATGTCTCGTTTTTGCATTTTGTCCGGCAAAAAAGGCCGTTTTATTATAGAAAACGACCTCGTTTTGTCGATGGCCATTTGGGCTTAAATAAATGCAAACAGCCCATTATCAATCATATAAGTAAACCAGCAAGTAAAAAGCATGATAGATGCATGATGGTAGAATGATAGTGGAAAACAGCAACTGTCATACTTTAATATATTGTGTAACAACAGCTAATAACCCAAAATGATAGTATGATGGTTGGTTTGCGAAATTTTCATGAAAGAAGAGAGGTAATCCCGAATAGTAATTTTTGGTGCGGTTACCCTGATTACCTTTAGAGTTTTCCAAAAGCAACAGGCAGCTCTTTTAGCTAAAACCCTCGTTTAAGATAGGTTTCATCCCATCTGAACGGTTTTGAGGAATGTCGAAGGGCCGGCATCCGGTGTCAAAAGGAATACCGGATAAAGGCTCATGCCGAGCATACAAAAAAAGAGGATACATAGTCTCGATGCATCCTCTTTTCCTTTAAATTTAATGAATTACTTAATCAATTTCAATCCAACTTCAAACTTAGTTGTCTTTTCCATCGCTTCGGGGAAGGCTTTCAGTATTGACTTAACCAATTGTCCCATTCCGTTTAAAGCGTCATCTCCGATAAGTTCAGCCAACGTAGGCAATAAAGGAGCGATCTGGCTAACTAAAGCTTTGTCAATATAGACACGGGCTGACTTGCCATCAGAAGCGATTTCATAATTAACAGGAATGCCATTCTGCAATAAAGCCATAATTTGTTCCAAAGGATCTATAGCAGCCTTACTCTTCAAACTTCCCATGATCTTAGTTATATCCAAGAAGACAAGTATTTGCTTATCCGTCACATTATAGGAAGCATATCCTGGTTCCGAAGTTTCCCAAACAGGTGTGACAGGCTTGCTCAAATCCACTCCCGCTTTAGAAATAGAAGCAACAATCTGCCCGTCTTCCTGGAACGTAACACTCTGAAGGACCTGTACCAAAGCGATACTTCCAAAACCTTCAGCTATATTAGGAATAGAAGTCACAGGTAAAAAACCAAGCATAGTGCCTTCAGCAGCTTCCCAAACCATAGACACAGGACCTGATACAAAAGTTTCACTCTCGTCTTTTGCTATTTCAGCCAATTTCCAAGTACCTGCAATAGGAGCTGTTATTTTCAAAGTTGCATCCAAAGTCAAAACACCGGCTCCAACGGTTCCTTTTGCAGAGACAGTTCGCAAGTCATTCGTGTTGCTTCCTTCCAATGCATAGCTTTCACCTGTCTTGACCATTTTGGCTTCAATCTTGACTTCTGCTTCACCCGGAATCAAATTCGCCAACGTAATAGTTGCCTGTTCAGCCGAACTTGCATCTACTTTTACAGATTGGTCAGCGACTTCAGTGCCTCCCATCGTCAATTTCAATGTTTCTGCCGTATAAGTCGCAGAAATAGCCTTCCAGCCGTCATCAGTCTTATTGTCATCATCGTCACTACAAGCAGTGAAGAAACTCAATGCACAAAGCATCGTAAACACAAAAAATAGATTTTTCTTCATAATCTTCTTTTTAAATTATACATAAAAACAGAGCGAAGATAAGTAATCTTAATGAGACATACAATACAAAAAAGTTAATGCCGGTTATTCCGAAAAAATAACCGGCATTATCATAAAAATAGACAATTCAATCGATAAAATTGAATCAATTATACAAGATTATTTTTTGACTTCAGACAACGCTCCCGCCGCTTTCAGATATTCGACATAATTCAAGTAGAGTTGAAAATGGGCATCGACCTGTGTTTCATAAGCCTGCTGCCACAAAGCCTGTGCTTCGAGATAGTCCGAGAGTGTCTCCAAGCCCACTTCGTACTGGCTTTTACTGACCTTCATGTTTTCTTCGGCCTGGAGGAGAGAACGGTCGGAAAGTTCGCTTTCCAGCCGGGCTTCGTCGAGGTTGTTGACGGATTGTGCCAGCTCAAGCAGCATTTGTTCATTCATGTTCTCCTGTTCGAGGCGTGCCTGTTCCAGTTTGGCTTTGGCTGCACGTACTTTATTGCTGTTT
>OLRN01001719.1_pt1 | contig 11027 bp, 7 predicted proteins | sample 1673001 | NCBI WGS metagenome assembly OLRN01 (sample SAMEA3136745, study PRJEB25190) | human gut metagenome | biome: human gut; feature: human-associated habitat; material: faeces | place: Austria | collected 2013 | reverse complement strand
CCATCTTCGGCGTTGCTGACTACGGCATCGTGGGCGATCTGTTCAAGGTCGTGCCCGAGCTGATCAAGCAGATCGAGGCAGCAAAGGCTGCTCAGTGATCGACTGACGCGAGATCTTTTTATAGCATAGCCTGAATTGTGGGAGGGCGGCTCTTCGGAGCCGCTCTTCTTTTTATGTAAGGAATACGGCACAGCACAGATGGCCCTGAAAAGGCTGCCTGTGCTGTTTTTTGTTGCAGAAAGTACAGCCAAAGGCCGGCTGCAGCCCAGAAAAGGGCTGCGGGATGGGAGGGGAGTGGAACGGAAAAGCGCACACAAAAGTCTGTTGCACTTTGAAATATGCATATAAGTAAATAAACATACAGAAAAATGCATGAAAAACACTGCAAAAAGGTGTGGAAAAATAAAATGCAACACGTTAAGTGTGACAAAACAATCCTGGAAACGGTGAAGTGCAACACAGACGTAACAAATTTACGGTATCTTGGATGAACCTGTTGCGCTTGTGAAACGTTTTCGGAACGGGAAATTTTGATTTTTTGCATTTTCTCTCAAAAAATCGACAGAAACCCCTTGACGATGAGATGCTATTGTGATACTTTTGTTGCACAAAAGCAACACATTTGAAACGGAAGAGTTGCAAATGTGTTGCAGTACGCATTCACATGAATGCAAAAAAGCTTTTATATACAAAAGCTTACGGAGGATGTCTTATGAAAATCGAGATGCGCACCCTGAAAAATATCGCAGCAGCAGCTATGACTCTGGCTGTGGTTTTTGGTGCTGCATCTCTCAAGCCCGTTACTGCAAACGCAGCTGAGGCTTCGGTTTCTGCCTCCATCGAAGAAGAAAATTCCTACATCAGCTTTCAGGACGAAGCTTATCAGAATGAGTTCCTGCGCCGCGTAAACAACGAGCGCGCAAAGGCTGGCCTGAAGCCTGTTCAGCTGGGCGACAGCAACCACAATAGTGCCGCTCAGGAGCGCGCTAAGGAACTGGCCTCTTCTTATTCCTACGTTCGTCCCAATGGCCAGCGCGACTTTACCATCTTCGCCGAGAATGGTATCGACGATGCGTCCGTTGGCGAAAACTACATAGCTGGCGTTTCTACCCCCGATGCAGCGGTGGATCAGTGGATGAACATTGATTTCGCACGTGAGCGCATGCTGAATGCGGATGTGACCACCATGAGCGTGGGCCACTATGAAGGCGGTGTTTACAACAACTACTGGGTGCTGATCTTCTCTTGCCCCGAAAACTCTTACACCAGCAACTACCGTCAGGAAGTTCTGAATCTGGTCAATGCCGAGCGTGCAAAGTACGGCCTGCAGCCCCTGGTCATGGGCGATGCAAAGCTCACCGCAGCTGCTCAGCAGCGCGCCGAAGAGATCGCAACCGTCAATTCTCACGTTCGTCCCAATGGTACCAAGTGGTATACTGTTCTCAGCGAGTACGGCGTGACGGATGCCGCTGCTGGCGAGAATGCCGCATGGGGCAGCGTTTCTCCTGAAGAAGTCGTGAATGCCTGGATGAACTCCGAAGGCCATCGCGCAAACATTCTGGATCCCGAAGCTCGTGCAATGGGTGTTGGCTACTACTACAACAGCTCCAGCGCTTGGGGCCATCAGTGGATCCAGCTCTTTACGAAGTGATCATCTGCTTTCTTCTAACAAAAGATCGGCTGAGCCGCAAGGCTTGGCCGATTTTTTGTTGCGCTTTTTTCTGGCAGAGGACATGCGGGCAGCAGTACAGGGAGCTGGCCTTGACACAAAAACGTATGCGGCAGTGGTTGCACAACGGACGATTTATGTTATACTTGTTTTGAATAACATGCAGGAGGAACCACAGTGGAGGATTACCGCACCATCCATGGCACGGCCACAGGAGAATACGAAGAAAAGAAGAGCCGCTTCATTGCGGCGCTGTCATTTGCGGACAGCGAGGAAGCTGCCGTTGCATTTCTGGAACAGGTGCGTGCGGCCAACCGCACCGCCCGCCACAATGTGTATGCCTACCGCCTGAGGGAAGGCAACCGGGAACGCTATTCAGATGATGGTGAACCGGCCAAGACGGCGGGCACACCAGCGCTGGAGGTGCTGCAGCACAGCGGCCTGACGGATCTGATCGTGGTGGTGACCCGTTACTTTGGCGGTGTGCTGCTGGGCACCGGCGGCTTGGTGCGTGCATACACCACGGCTACGGCCCGTGCACTGGAAAATGCCGAGGTGGTCACGGTGCGCAGCGTGGTGGAGCTGCGCGTGACGGTGGATTACTCCCTTTATGAGCGTGCATCGCTGCTGATCGATGCGGCGGGAGCAAAACAGGCCGCGCCGCAGTTCACGGATCGCGTGACCCTGTGCTGGCAGATGCCGGAACACACCGAAGGCCCGCTGCTGGAACAGCTGCGGGAGCTGACGCGCGGCAGCGCGCAGGTGACGGTATCCGACCCGTTCTACGCACCGTTCTGAACCCGGAAGCGGCAAAAATAAAAAAGCAAGCATTATTTTGCGAACCGACAGGCTTTTTCCCCCTTCGACAAAGCGGGTGTGCTACAATTGCCGCAGACGCAGCAATTGGGATCGGCTGTGCCGAAACAGAGAGGGGGAATGGCGACAAAAAGGGAGGGCGACTTTGTATGGATGTACGTCAGCGCACAGAAGAGATCGAACATATGACCTTCGCGCTGTGGGCTACCTTCAGCGACCAGAGCCGCGGCCGCATGCTGCCGGAAGAGCAGGACCCGATCCGGCCGGTGTTCCAGCGTGACCGTGACCGGGTGCTGCACTGCAAGGCATTCCGACGGCTCAAACAAAAGACGCAGGTGTTCCTCTCGCCGGAGGGAGACCTGTACCGCACCCGACTGACCCATACGCTGGAGGTCTCGCAGATCGCGCGGACCATTGCCCGCGCTCTGCGGCTGAACGAAGATCTGACTGAAGCGATCAGCCTTGCCCATGATCTGGGCCACACGCCGTTTGGCCATGCCGGGGAGCGCGCGCTGAATGAGCTGTGCCCGGACGGCTTCAAGCACTACATGCAGAGCCTGCGTGTGGTGGACAAGCTGGAAAAGGACGGCCGGGGCCTGAACCTGACGTGGGAGGTGCGCAACGGCATCGTGACCCACACAAAGGGCACCTGGGCGGCAACGCCGGAAGGGCGCATCGTGCGCATGGCGGATCAGATCGCCTATGTGAACCATGACATTGAGGACGCGGTGCGCGCCGGTGTGCTGGACCCAGCCACCCTGCCGAAGGAATGCACCGCCGTGCTGGGCCAGACAAAATCTGCCCGCATCACCACCATGATCAACAGTATCCTTGCCAACAGCGATGGGGATGTGAAGGTGGGCGCAGAGGAAAACGAAGCCTTCCTTGCGCTGCGGGATTTCATGTACGCCACCGTGTACGTGGACAAGACCGCCAAGCGGGAAGAGCAGAAGGTGGACAAGGTGATCGGGGAACTGTACGATTACTACCTGAACCATGTGGACCGGATGTCCAACTTCTACATCCAGCTGGCTTATCAGGAGGGCGGAGAACGCGCAGTGACCGATTACATCAGTGGCATGAGCGATGAATTTGCCATCCGTACTTTTGAGGAATTGTTTGTGCCCCGGAAGTGGCATGTCCTATAAATCCGAAAGGTCGTTTGAAAGATCTATGATCCCACACGAATACATTGAAGAACTGACCCGCCGCACCGACATTGTGGAGCTGGTGGGCAGCTATGTGCAGCTCAAGCGCAAGGGACGTTTGTATGGCGGCCTGTGCCCCTTTCACAGCGAAAAAACGCCCTCATTCTACGTCTACCCGGACACCCAGAGCTTTTACTGCTTTGGCTGCGGCGCAGGCGGCGATGCCATTACCTTTACGAAAAAGATCAACAGCATCGATTACCCGGAGGCCGTTAAGCTGCTGGCAGCGCGGGCCGGTATGCCGGAGCCGCAGGAGGACGACAAAACAGGCCGGATGCGCAGCCGCATCCTCTCCATGAACAAGGAGGCGGCACGGTTTTTCCACGCCTGCCTGAACTCCACCGTGGAGGAAGCCCGGCAGGCCCGTGCCTACTGGCGGCGGCGCGGTCTGGACGACAAGACGATCGTCCGGTTCGGGCTGGGCTATGCGCCAAACGACGGACAGGCGCTGTATCAGTTCCTGCGCGATAAGGGCTACAATCAGCAGGAGCTGGATGCCAGCGGCCTGTTCAAGCGCAGTGCGTCCGGCCGCATCTACTGCCTGTTCTGGAAGCGGGTGATGACCCCCATCTTTGACCTGCGCGGCAACATCATTGCGTTTGGTGGGCGCGTGCTGGACGATTCCAAACCGAAATATGTCAACAGCCCGGAAACGCTGGTGTACCACAAATCAGAGACGGTGTTTGCGCTGCAGATCGCAAAGCGCAGCGCGGTGCGCCGGTTCGTGCTGTGCGAGGGCTACATGGACGTGATCAGTATGCATCAGGCAGGCATCGACACAGCAGTGTGCGCCTGCGGCACGGCCCTGACCCCGGAGCAGGTGCGGCTCATCAGCGAGTATGCTGACGAGGTGATCCTGAGCTACGATTCGGACGAAGCAGGCCAGAAGGCCACACTGCGCTCGCTGGAACTGTTCCGCAACAGTCCGGTAAAGGTGGGTGTGCTGCAGATCCCCGGTGCAAAGGACCCGGACGAGTACATCAAAAAGTATGGCGCAGAGCGATTCAAAGCCCTGCTGGACGGTGTGGGCAATGCACTGGACTTCCGGCTGGGCCGTCTGCGCAGCCAGTACGATCTGGCACAGGATGCCCAGCGGCTGGAATACGTGAAGGAAGCTGTGAATATGCTAGCAGAGCGCTCCAACCCTACCGAGCAGGAAGTGTATGCGGGGCGTCTGGCTGAGGAGACCAACATCTCCAAAACAGCTATCATGACCCAGCTGGAGACCGCCGTGAAGAGGGCGGGCAGCAAGCACCGCTGGGAGAAAAAGCAGCAGGCGCTCAAGTCCGGTGAGATGAATCAGATCAACGTGCCGTACAGTGCGGGCGGCAGTCAGGCGCTGGGCATTGCCAGCGCACAGCAGCGACTGCTGGCGGCCATGCTGCGGGAGCCGCACTATATCGATCTGGTGCAGGGGCAGCTGACCGCAGAACAGTTCGTGCTGCCGCAGCAGAAGGAGCTGTTTGAAGCCATGCTGCGCTGCCGACAGGAGGGCATTGAGATCAGCCTGACCACGCTGCGCGCTTTTGTAAGCGAAGAAGCGCTGAATGAACTGAGCCATCTTGCGGCACAATACAGCGATGTGAATTGTACGCCGGATGATATCCGGCTGTATCTGGACCGCATTGCCCGGGGGATGCCCATGGCAGGCAAGGCGGCGCATATGTCCAATGAGGAACTGAGTGATTACCTCCAGTCGATGCGCGAAAAGAAGCAGGGAAATGTGCCTGTAGAAGAATGATCCCCCGCTTTCCCCTCCGGCTGGAGCAGGAGAGGAAAGGAGCAGGAACCATGCAGAAATTGTCGCAAACGGAGGAATTGGCCAGAACATTGGCTGCGCGGGCACGCCACCATGCCCTGACACCGGAGCAGATCAGCCGTGCCATGGACGAACAGGATTACGATGTGGCGCAGCTGGACGAGCTGTATACGGCACTGGAGGACCGCGGCGTGCACCTGACCGAAGAGGAAGCGGACCTGCCTGCGTTGGATGAAACGCAGATCGGCAGGCTGGAACATGAGCTTTCGGCAGAGGGGGTGGCGCTGGACGACCCGGTAAAGGCCTATTTGAAGGAGATCGGCCGGGTGCCGCTGCTGACGGCAGAACAGGAAACGGAGCTTGCCCGTGCCGCGCAGGCCGGGGATGAGGATGCCCGGCGGAAGCTCAGCGAAGCGAACCTGCGGCTGGTGGTGTCGGTGGCAAAGCGCTATGCAGGGCGGGGCCTGCCGTTTCTGGATCTCATTCAGGAAGGCAATCTCGGTCTGATGAAGGCGGCGGAAAAGTTTGAGCCGGAGCGCGGCTTCAAATTTTCCACCTATGCCACGTGGTGGATCCGTCAGTCCATCACCCGCGCCATTGCAGATCAGGGGAGGACCATCCGCATCCCGGTGCACCTTGTGGAGAGCATCAACCGGGTCAAAAAGACGACGGGTGACCTGCTGCGGAAAAATGGCCGGGAGCCTACCGCGGAAGAGATCGCTGTTCAGCTGGACATGGAGCCGGACCGTGTGCGGGAATTGCTGCAGCTGGCGCAGGACCCTATCAGCTTGGAAACGCCGGTGGGCGAGGAAGAGGATGCCCACCTTGAAGATTTTATTCAGGACGAGGATGCAGGCGTCCCGGTGGATGAAGCCGGGCGGCAGCTGCTGCGGCGGGAACTGTTCAGCGTGCTCAAAAGCCTGACACCGAGGGAAGAGCGGGTGATCGCACTGCGCTTCGGGCTGGAGGATGGCCGGGCGCACACGCTGGAAGAGCTGGGTAAGGAGTTCAATGTGACCCGGGAGCGGGTGCGGCAGATCGAAGCCAAGGCCCTGCGCAAGCTGCGGCATCCCAGCCGTGCAAAACGCCTGCGGGATTATCTGGATGAGTGAACGATTATAATTGCCGCCGCTTGCGCTCTGGCAATATTAGAGAAAACATTATTTTTATATTTGCAGCTCAGAAAAGCCTGCGAGCTTTTCTGAGCTGCTTTTTCACAAAAAAGGGCCGCAAGGGAAAACGGGCATATCCGACTGTAAAAGTAATACGCCAAAACACAAGGGCAAAGATAGACAAATTGCACAAGGGGATTATGAACAGGAACGTGCAAAATAAAAAAATCAAGCCCTAAAACAGCAAAACGCAACACGCTGCCGGGCGTGCGAAAATGAAAGAAAAAATAAATTTGTTTTGGCAAAAATCTGAAAAATGGCTTGACAGCAAGGCTTTTAGGGTGTATACTGCATTAGTATCACATAATGGACTAGTGCGCCAAAAAGGGGAATACGCAGGCGGCGGCTGGACGGGTCAAACCGAAAAGTTTGTGAAAAACGCCGAAACGTTCCCTTCGACGCGGGTCGAATTATGTGTGTCTGCTCAAATTTGACCCGTGTATACGACATCCCGTAGAGTATAAAAGTAAGGAGTGGTTGATTTTATGATGAAAGTCAAGCCCGTAAAGCTCGGCAAAACCGAGCGCATGAGCTTCTCCCACATCGACGAAGTCATCAGTATGCCGAACCTGATCGAGGTCCAGAAGAACTCTTATCAGTGGTTCCTGGACGAGGGCCTGAAAGAGGTCTTCCACGACATCGGCACCATTGAGGACTACACCGGCAATCTGGCACTGAGCTTTGTGGACTTCCGCCTGGATAAGGAGCCGAAGTACAGCATCAAGGAGTGCAAGGAGCGCGACGTGACCTATGCAGCACCCCTGCGCGTCACCGCCCGTCTGCTGAACAAGGAGACCGGCGAAGTGAAGGATCAGGAGATCTTCATGGGCGATTTCCCGCTGATGACCGATGCCGGCACCTTTGTGATCAACGGTGCAGAGCGTGCGATCGTCAGCCAGCTGGTGCGTTCTCCCGGCGTGTTCTACGGCGATGCCAAGGATAAGGTGGGCAACGACCTGTACAGCGCCACCATGAACCCCAACCGCGGCGCATGGCTGGAGTACGAGACCGATGCTTCCGATGTGTTCTATGTCCGTATCGATAAGAACCGCAAGCTGCCTGTCACCGTGCTGTGCCGTGCACTGGGCCTGTCCACCAACGAGGACATCCTGAACTTCTTTGGCGACGATGAGCGCATCCTCGCTACTCTGGAAAAGGATACCACCAAGAATCAGGAAGAGGGCCTGCTGGAAGTCTACCGCAAGCTGCGCCCCGGCGAGCCTCCCACGGTGGAGTCTGCTACCAGCCAGATCAACATGCTGTTCTTCGACCCGCGCCGTTATGACCTGTCTCGTTTCGGCCGTTATAAGATGAACAAGAAGCTGTCTCTGGCACGCCGCATCACCGGTCAGGTGGCTGCTGAGAATGTGGTCGCTCCGCTGACCGGCGAGATCCTGATCGAGGCTGGTGCCAAGATCACCCGCGAGCTGGCTGAGAAGGCTGACAATGCCGGTGTGAATCTGGTCGTGCTGAAGCTCGACGATCCCATGAAGGAAGAGAGCCGGAAGATCAAGGTCATCACCAACGGCTGTGTGGATGCACAGGGCTTCTTCTCCTTCGACGTGAAGGAGTGCGGCATCAACGAGCGCTGCTCCTTCGATGAGATCAAGAAGATCCTCGACACCACCTCTGATGTGGAAGAGCAGAAGGAGATGCTGCGCCGCAACCACGACCAGCTGATCGGCCGCACCGTTACGGTCGCCGATATTCTGGCTTCCATCAACTACCTGAACGGTCTGGGCCACAATATTGGTACCACCGATGATATCGACCATCTGGGCAACCGCCGCATCCGCAGCGTGGGCGAGCTGCTGCAGAACCAGTTCCGCATCGGCTTCTCCCGCATGGAGCGCGTCATCCGTGAGCGCATGACCCTGCAGAGCCAGGATCAGAGCGTCATCACTCCGCAGGCCCTCATCAACATCCGTCCGGTGGTGGCAGCCATCAAGGAGTTCTTCGGTTCTTCTCCGCTGTCCCAGTTCATGGATCAGAACAACCCGCTGGCTGAGCTGACCCACAAGCGCCGCCTGTCTGCTCTGGGCCCCGGCGGTCTGAGCCGTGACCGCGCAGGTTTCGAGGTCCGCGACGTTCACTACAGCCACTACGGCCGTATGTGCCCCATCGAGACTCCTGAAGGCCCCAACATCGGTCTGATCTCCTATCTGGCATCCTACGCCAAGATCAACGAGTACGGCTTTGTGGAAGCTCCGTACCGCAAGGTCAAGAAGATCTATGACGAGAACGGCAACCTGAAGGAACAGGTCGTCACCGACGAGGTCGAGTATATGACCGCTGACGTCGAGGACGAGTACGTTGTGGCACAGGCCAACGAGCCGCTGGATGAGGGCAAGCACTTCATCCGTCCCCGTGTGTCTGCCCGCCGCCGCGACGAGATCCTTGAAATTGATGCAGAGAAAGTCGATTACATGGACGTTTCTCCGCGAATGATGGTCTCTGTTGCTACCGCCTGCATCCCCTTCCTGGAGAACGATGACTGTAACCGTGCTCTGATGGGTTCCAACATGCAGCGTCAGGCAGTGCCTCTGATGGTCACCCAGCAGCCCATCGTTGCTACCGGTATGGAGTACAAGGCTGCTACCGACTCCGGCACCGCTGTTCTGGCAAAGAATGACGGTATCGTTGAGAAGATGGATGCCGACCATGTTGTTGTGCGCAACAACAAGGGCGAGCTGGAGGATTATCCTCTGGTCAAGTTCGCACGCTCCAACGCAGGCACCTGCATCAACCAGCGTCCCATCGTGGAGGTCGGCGAGAGCGTCAAGGCCGGTCAGGTGCTGGCCGACGGCCCTGCAATGCGCAACGGCGAAATTTCTCTGGGTAAGAACGCTCTGATCGGCTTCATGACCTGGGAAGGCTACAACTACGAGGATGCCGTTCTGCTGAACGAGAAGATCGTGCGCGAGGACGTGTACACCTCCATTCATATTGAAGAGTACGAGACCGAGAGCCGCGACACCAAGCTGGGACCCGAAGAGATCACCCGTGATATCCCCAACGTTTCTGAGGATGCACTGAAGGATCTGGACGAGCGCGGCATCATCCGCATCGGTGCCGAGGTCAAGAGCGGCGACATTCTGGTCGGTAAGGTCACCCCGAAGGGCGAGACCGAGCTGACCGCTGAGGAGCGCCTGCTGCGCGCCATCTTCGGCGAGAAGGCCCGCGAGGTGCGCGACACCTCCCTGCGCGTGCCCCACGGCGAGACCGGTACCGTCATCGGTGTCAAGGAGATCACCCGTGAGGATGCCGAGGAGGACGGCGACGAGCTGCCCAACGGCGTCAACCAGATGATCCGCGTCTACATCGCCCAGCACCGTAAGATCACGGTGGGCGACAAGCTCTCCGGCCGCCACGGCAACAAGGGCTGCATCTCCCGCATCCTGCCGGAAGAGGACATGCCGTTCCTGGCTGACGGTACTCCGGTCGACATCATGCTGAACCCGCTGGGTGTGCCTTCCCGAATGAACCTTGGCCAGGTGCTCGAACTGCACCTTGGCTGGATTGCTCACTCCGGTTGGGACATCTCTTTGGATCCGAATCTGGAAGCCGAGTGGAAGAAGCTGATTCCGTCCGGTGCCGAGAAGGCCGAGCCGAACACCCCGGTCGCCACCCCGGTGTTCGACGGTGTCAAGCCTGAGGTCCTGAAGGGCCTGCTGTCCACCACGCTGCCGAACCGCGACGGCGACCGTCTGGTCGGTCAGACGCTGCGGCGGCAGCGGCTTGACGTAGTCCAAATCCCATGCCTGGTCAATGATGGTCTGCTCGTCAAGCTTGATCATGGTCGGCGGCTGGTGGATGCCGAGCACGCAGGCCTGCTCGCACAGGGCCGGGCAGATGCGGCCGGTGACTTCGGGGAAGTTGTTGGTCATGGACAGACGGTTGTAGGCGTCTTCCCACTTGCCCTGACGGACCAAGTCGTTCCACTCGGGAATCAGGTTGCCCAGCGGGCATCCGGTCATGCAGAACGGGGTGCCACAATCCATGCAGCGGGCCGCCTGCGTTTGGGTCCACGGTTGCAGGCCGGTTTCGGCGTGAACGTCGAACCAGTCCTTGATACGCTCCTCAACGGGGCGTTCAGCCAACTCTCGGCGGGTACGGACCTTCAGGAATCCTCTCGGGTCGCCCATGTCAGCGCGCTCCTTCCATAACCTGCTCGTACACCTTTTCCCAGGCGCCGGGCGCATTGAAATCTACATTGTTGGCCTTGGCCTCTTCCATGGCCTTCGTCATGGCCACGAACTGCTTCGGCACCACGTGAGTGAACCGCTTGACGGTCTCGTTCCAGTCCTCCAGCAAAGCCGCAGCGAACTGAGAACCGGTCTCTTCGGCATATTATTTAAGCGAGGCGTTTAGCGGAAAAACTATTGCTGTAAAAGAATCCAATA
>OLRN01001714.1_pt1 | contig 11059 bp, 7 predicted proteins | sample 1673001 | NCBI WGS metagenome assembly OLRN01 (sample SAMEA3136745, study PRJEB25190) | human gut metagenome | biome: human gut; feature: human-associated habitat; material: faeces | place: Austria | collected 2013 | reverse complement strand
CGGTCGATGCCGTCAACGCCCTCGATATGGAACAGGTCGCAGAAACGTTGCGCGAGCATGGCGCCGAGTTCGCGTGGGGCGACTTCTCGGCCGATCGAGGCACCGGAGCCGACGATGAAAATCTGCAATACCACATGCGCAATGGTTTGCCAGAAAGGCATTCGCTTTCCCGCCACGGCCTTCTTGACTGAGGGCACCGCAGTCGTTTTGTGTCGCATCAGATACCAGATAATGCCTGCGATGCTGAGTCCCACGGTCACCGATATCGCACGGCGTGCAGCGGGCACGCCGAATGGACCAGGCAATTCTGGGCCTTCGATGTAGCCGAGCAGCACATGTTCAACGCCGTAGAGCAACAGGGTCAGCAGACCTGCTCCCACACCGATGAGCACGCCGAGCACAATGGTCGCCGCAGCGAGCCAACCAAGGCGTTTGATAGTAACCGTTGGCTGCATGTCAACCTCCGCACCCTATGCAACGAGTATGCCTTGGGAACTCCCCTCAGTCTCGCTACGCTCGACAGCTCCCCCTCAAAGAGGGGAGCCAGAAACCTCTTGGGCCCCGACGGGATACTCCTGCCGGGGCCCAGTGCGTTTTGGGCGGCAACCCGCTGAATACCCGGTAAGATGGCTGAGGTATCAACATACAGGCCAGGAGGTGACGCGCATGGTGGCGCCAAGCCGTGATGACCGTAGCGTAGATGCATTGGTGAAATCCAAGGCAGTACTTGATGTATTGGCGGAACTGGGACCAAGCACTGCAAAAACCATAAGCGAACGTACTGGTGAACCCGTAAGCTCAACGTATCGTTTGCTGGATAATCTCGCCGCAGTCGGTTGGGTGGAACGCGGCATCAATCGTGGCGAGTATCGGCTTGGCATCGATTGCGTACGTATCGGCGGCCAAATCGAAAGCAGACTGGACATTCAGCAGATCGCTCGCCGTACCTTCCGCGCCCATCGCGGCCAGTTCGGCATCTGGGGTCTGTTCGTTCGGAGGCGATTGCGCACGGTGTGCATCGAGACACGCACCCGTGAGGCATTGCAAAGCTATGCACAGCTGGTGGGCAATAGCTTGCCTCTGAGCATGAGCGCTCCCTCTCATGTACTGACGGCCTGGCTTCCCCCGGCTCGCTACGAGCAGCTGTTGGAACACTATGCCTATAACAACGAGCTCGGCGGCACATTCTCCACGATGCGTGCCACAGCAATGGGACAGGCTCGTCATATACGCGAATGCGGCTTCACCTATGACGTCGGCCAGACCATGGCCGGCTCCGTGACTATCAGCGTACCGGTATTCAATCACGCCGGAGAGATTCAGGCGGCAATCGCCCTGAGTAGCCTTTCCCGCTCCTTGGAACCTGAGCTGGCCTGTCTGGTAGATGGGAAACCGGCAACGGCATCGGCTCAAGACATGGTGCAATTGGTGCAGACTGCCGGCCGCGAGGTGTCGCGAGGCCTTGGATACAGTGGTGATTATCTTGGCCTGAACAGTTGAATACGATGAGTCAGGGATAAGTCAGGGGGGGAAAGGAACGTCGGCGATGGCGGAAGACAAACGTGAACCGACCCGCGCTTTAGACAAGGCGAGTCGTGTGATGGACGCATTGGCGGCGGAGAATGGCCTGTCGCCGGCAGATATCGCCGACGCCTGTGATATCCCGCGATCCTCCGTATACCGCGTGCTGGATGGACTGGTCGATGTGGGGTGGGCCGTAACGGATACGGATGGCAACTACTCATTATCACTGGACTGGCTGCGATTGGCTGATGCCGCTCGCACGTCTCGTACCGAATGGCAGCCTGCGATTGCGGTCATGCATGCCATCACCGCGCAAACCGGCATGACCTCATTCCTCAGTGTGGTCTCCGGCACTGAATTGGTATGCGTGGAATGCGCGCAAGGTCATGCCATCGATTCGCTGATCCTGCGCCCGGGCCGCGTGCTGCCTCTACATGCTGGCGCGGCCGGCCGCGTGGCCTTGGCGTATTTCGAGGATGCCGATGTCGAACGCTATCTTGCAGGAGCGCCGTTCCCGGCATATAACGAGAACACGCTGGTCAGTGTGGAACAGTTGCGCGAGGATATTCGCTTGACTCGCGAACGTGGATATGCACTGTCGGATGAGGATGTGACGTTGGGTGTCGGTGCCGTTGGTGTACCGATTGTGGACAACGAGTCCGGTCGCGTGATCGCCAGCCTGTCCGCCGGTGGATTCGTGGACGAAGTGTTAGCCACTCAAGAATTCTTGGCCGCGTTACTGCACGATGGCGTACACGAGATTCAGGCAGCCTGATTCGGCCCGCTAGGCTGTCGGGCTGGACGGTTATGTCCGGTCAGCTATGGCCTTTGCCGGCTACGGTTCTGCTGGTTATGCTTCTGCCCGACTACGTTGCGGTCCGCTACGCTTCGGCCACACGACCCAGCGCGATGGCGGTGATCAGCACGTACGCCTCGCGCGGGTCGGTGGCATCCCAGCCGGTGGATTCGGCGGCGCGCTTCAAACGGTAGCGGATCGTATTGGGATGTACGTTGAGCTCCTTGGCCGTGGTCTCGAGCGAACCGCCGAACTTCAGGAATGTGGAGACGGTGAGCAGCGTCGGATCATCAGGGCCTGCTGCTGTCAGGCTTCCGTAGACCACGCGGTCCGCGTCGCCGATCAACGCACGTTCGGGCAGGGCGTCGTCGGTGCGTAACGGGCGCGGCAATGGCTGCACGGTGGCGGCCAGGGCCGGCGCGGCCTGAAGACAGTAGAGCGTGGCCTGAATCGAACGCATCGCGCCATCGGCACCGGTGCGCTGTGGACCCAAGGCGATTGGCCGATCGGCGGCGAACGACGGGGCGATGGTATTGCAGATGATTTCCGGCGTGGCCGCACCGACCGGACGAATCAACGCCACTACGGCGGTGCTGTTGCCGATCGGGCGCTTGGCGGTCAGACACATACCGCCGAAATCGGCCACGATTTTCTCGATTTCCTTGGCCGTACGTGCGGCGGACCGGGCAGGGTATCCGGCGATGGTGTAACAATCGAAGTCATGCTCGAAACCGAGGATGGTGAACAGGGACTCCACTCGTTCGTCGGCCAGATGATTGAACAGGCACTCGAACAGCACGGTGCGTACGCGGTTGGTCGCGGTGATTCCGGGTGCGGCCGAATCGGATGAATCGGGCGCACCCGGCATACCGGATGCACCGGACGAATCGGCAACGTCGGCAGCAAGAAGTTCGAGAAAATCTGACATAGTCACTAGTGTAGCGTCGCTGATTGGCGTTGCCTTTCAGCCAAAGACTCTCGCCAATACGTCAGCACCACGAATCCGAATACAAACGCAACCGGCAACATGTGCCGCTCGAAATTATTGGCCGGCGCGGTAATCATCACGCCCATCAGCAGTAGCAGCGGAATATGGGTCATGAGGGTGAGCCAACGTCGGCGAATCACCTCGGCCGCGCCGATCAGCAATGTCATCACCACGTAGAAATTGCCGTGCGTAGGCCAGCCGAGCACGGGAATACTGCCCCATACGCGAGTGAAGCCGGCGATGTGCTCACGCCAGTCATGGTTGTAATCCTTGATCCATGTGGAGTTTTTCTGCACGTAATCGCTGGCCACGTAATAATCCATCGATACGTACGGCTGATCGTTCACATTGAAGTATCCGAAGCATTTGGCCAGCAACGCATCCAGCGCGATGATCGGATTGTCCTTGACGATTTCGAACCATGCCTTGTTGAAATTGGTCATATCCTCGGGCGTCACCGTGCGCCACTTGTAGCTGACCTTCTTGGCCTGAATACCGGAGGATTTCACCGGGTCGGCATCCTGCTGGGAGTAAGCGTCGGCCATCTGATCGAGATTGAAGACGGGCGCGAGGTTCTTTTTGGCTTCGTCTGAAATGCCGTCCGGATTGCGCTGGGCCACGCGGGCGATCATTTGCAGCTGTACGCCGCGGCTTTCGATTGGGTCGCCGCCGATGATCGCGCCAGAGGAGATGGCGAAGGAGATGCCGCCGTGAATCAGTACGGTGGGGATGAGCAGCGCCACGACGTAAGTCGCCCAGCGCTTGCGGTCGGCGATCAGAGCCAGCACGATTTGTAGGGCGATGATGTACCACGCATATTTCGCGGAAATCAGCATTACCGACGTGGCCAGGATAAAGGCGATGAAACTGTGACGCGGCAAGTGGACGGGCGTGGCGATGGCAGGGGTCTGAGGATGTTTGCGGGTGCCGGCGGGGTGCCAGGTCTGGACGAGTTCATACCAGACGCTGAACCACCAGACGAACGAGAACGCGAACAGCGGCGATTTGGTGATGGAGATAGTGGAAAACACGGCCAGCGGGCAGACCATAAAGAACAGCAGAATCAGGAATCGAGCCAATCCTCCGGCCTGTGGGGGAGCGGCGGAATCCGTTGCCGTTTTTCCTATCCAAGGCCGGTTCAGGAATCGATTGGCGGCGGCAGCGCAGCAGAACACGGCGAACAGCGTCTGCAGGGCAGCCAACGTCACGATACCGGCATCGTTTGAGCCGGTCAGATGCCTCGCAAACGTGACCATCGCGCCATAGAACACAGTGAGTACCACATTGTGCTGGTCGGTCAGATACGTGGGATCGGACGGCCACATGTAGTGCGCAGTGGGGTAGATGTCCATCGGCACGAAGGAGAAGAAGCCGATATAGGGCTGTTTCAGGCCGGTCCACTGGTTCCAGGCCCAGCTGAATTCACGGATCTGTGAGCGGAGGTCCGCACCGAATGCGGCCAGCAGAGTGGTCGGCACCCAGAGCCAGCCGACAAAAAACACCAGCATAAGCTTCCAGAACCGGTTCGTGCCGCGTGTGATCCAGCGGTCCAGAACAGTGACGGTGGACGTGACGATAGCGCGAACGGTACGACGGGTCTTGGCTGGTTGGCTGGCCTGCTGATCGGCGGCGGGCCGTGATGTTTCGCTATTCCGCTGATGTTGACGTAGTCGCTCGCCGATAGCCCTCGGCAGTATGCGCTGGCCTGCTGCGAATCGCACCATCAGCGTGATGATTCCGAGATATATCAGGAATGACACGACGAATATTGCGGTATTGGCCCAGTTCCAATGGGCGAGGGTGCCGTTCTCCTCGTCCCAGTACAGCGGGCCGACCGCCGTGCACAGTGCAAGCCACAGGCCGGCCAGCACGGCCAGTGTCCAGCGCGCGGCAGCGCCCGCGCGCGCAAGATGCGGGTGGGACTGGCGGCTGGATACGGCGGCAAGCTTCGCGGTGGCTGGTGACGTCATGACAATATATGGTAGCCGCACAGGTCAACGGTTGATATTCGATGTCTGCCGGGCATCGCCGTTGTTCGCAAGCCAATATGACGGCCGGGTGCATGCGTGGGGTCGGCGAATGCGGAATTTCCGAAGTTGTGAACGTTAACATGGGCTATGTGGGTGAAAATAGTTGATTTTGCGCGCTTTTCCATGGAATAACGCGGGCATATCGCGCCAAAATCGAGGTAACGTAGTGCCCATGATGATTGCGTTGAAAGCTGCAACGCCGCAGCTACCCAGAACTACAGCCGTCGCAGATCATGTGGTCGCCGTGGACGAAACCGATTCGACCAACGCGCTGGCCGTACAGATGATTGGCGACGGGTCGTTGACGTTGCCCGACCACCAGGATGGCGAACTGGCGGTGGCCGTGGTGGCCGCCGACCGGCAGACCGCCGGCCGTGGGCGCAATGGTCACAAGTGGGTCAGTCAGCCCGGCCGTTGCTCGACGATGTCCTATGCCGTGCGCATTCCGCGCGCGATCGCCACCGACGAATCCGTCAATGGCTGGCTGCAGATGATCGCCGGACTGGTCACGCTGGACGCCCTGAACGGCATGATCGAGGAATACGGTGCCGCGCCGAACCAGCCGGACTGCTCGCTGGAACTCAAATGGCCGAACGACGTGTTCTGCCACGGGCTCAAGCTGGGCGGGCTGCTCTCGGAACTGGTGATTCCGCCGTCGTCCGGTACCGGTACTGATGCTGATGCCGATGACGACGTCGTCATCGTGTTCGGCGTCGGCCTGAACCTGGCCTTGGGCGCCTGTCGGCTGCCCACGCCGCAATCGACCTCGCTGCAGCTGCATGTCTCCGGGCTGCCGTCGTTCGGCGAGATGCGCGATGCGGTGGCCGAACGTCAGGTCGAGGGCTTCCGCGAGCGGTTGGTGAAGTTCATCGCCGACCCGAAGGGCCAGGCCGAGTCGTTGCGCGAGGAGGTGAAGGCGGTGTGCTGGGCGCGCGGCCGTCAGGTCGAGGCGCACTTCACGGACGGCACCACGCTGACCGGCGAAGCCATCGGCCTCAACGAAGACGCCTCACTGATCCTGAGAACACAAGACGGCACGGACCATACGGTCCGCACCGCCGATGTGGGAGTGCTGTAATAGCCGGCCAGTAGCTAGCTAGTAGCTCAGGTCAGCGACCGAGCTTGGACAGGCCGGCGGCGGCCAGAGAGGCCACCACGGCCTTGATGGCGTCGCCAACCACGAAGCCCATGGAGGCCAGGGCCACGGCGGCGAGCGGCGCACCGGTCAGCGCGGACTGGATGACGAAGCCGAAGGCGTACACCACCACGACGCCGCCGACCAGCGCGGCCAGCAGGTAGCGGCCCGCGGTGCGCGCGGCGGCCGCGAAGGACGAAGTGTCGGACTTGCCGCGCAGCAGGGCGATGACCACCACACCCGGCAGGAAGCCGAAGAGGAAGCCGGCGCTCGGGCCGACCAGGGCCAGCGTGGAGGTGCCGCCGGCAAACACCGGCAGGCCGACCGCACCGGCCGCCAGATAGGTGGCGACGGCGGCACCGGCCTGACGCCACGGCAGCATAAGACCGGCGAGCATCACCACGAACGTTTGCAGCGTGATCGGCACCGGCGTGCCCGGAATCGGAATCTCGCCGGCGGCCGCGGACAGCCACATCAGCACGGCGAACAGCACCGGCTTCCAGGATGCGGCGACGATACGACGGGCGAGCGATGTGGTGGCCGCAGCGGATGCGGTGGTGTGTGAAGTCTGCATATCAATGACCCCTATGTTGCGTGATATCGCCGTGAACGGCGGGCGGTATGCGATGGATGAGGGGAGGTTCCGGCGGGTCGTGCGGTATCCCCGACAGTCCGAACCGTCCATATGGTGGACGGTCCCAAATGAATCCGACCCTGTGCGGGCGAATCGTGCGGCGATGGACCGATGCCGGTCCGGTCACCTTCCGTTCGCCCGCAGATGAGCCTTCCCCCGAACTTACGGTTGCCATCGTAGAGGTGTTCGATTTCGTGCGGTTTCGTACCAATTTACAAAATTGTCGATTTCGATTTGTCATAAGTTGACGAACACAACCGTAACGTCAACTTCTTGAGCCGGCGCGCAAGGATGTGCAATCGGCGGATTTGCAACGTTTTTGATAGCAGGCGCCAACGGTTACGTTGCCGGAACCTACGCGCGCGTTTGTTCGTAGCCTACAAAAGGGCGTGAAAGCTTTTGTGTGAACGCGGCTTGCCCTCTCCTCTATATAGAGAGCACAATTTGACACTATGGCTTCTATCGTCAAAAAACTGCTGATTGCGAACCGAGGCGAGATTGCGCTTCGCGTGGTGCGCACGGCCAAGGAGATGGGTATCTCCACCGTGGCTGTCTACTCCGAACAGGATCGCAATAGCCGCTATGTGGACATGGCCGACGAGGCATACCTGCTCTCCGGCGACACCTACAAGGACACGTACCTCAACGAAGATCTGCTGATTGACATCCTGCACAAGACCGGTGCGGATGCCGTGCACCCCGGCTACGGATTCCTTTCCGAAGTGCCGAGCTTCGCGCAGAAGGTCGAGGATGCCGGTGCCATCTGGGTGGGCCCGCACCACACCGCGCTGGTGGATTTGGGCGACAAGATTACCGCCCGCCGCGTGGCCCTACGCGCCAAAGTGCCGCCAGTGCCCGGCCTGTCCGAACCGGTGACCGACGTGCGCACGCTGCTCGACTTCGCACACACCCACGGCTACCCGATCATGATGAAGCGCACTGATGGCGGTGGCGGCCACGGCATCACCGTGGTGCATGACGACGAGGAGCTGCGCCGCTTCTACATGAACCACGACGCGCTGCAAGGCGGCGATCTGAAGGAATACTTCATCGAGAAGTTCGTGGACAAGGCACGCCACGTCGAGACCCAGTCCGGGCGCGACTCGCACGGCAACTTCACCGTGTACTCCACCCGTGACTGCTCGCTGCAGCGCCGCAACCAGAAACTCGTGGAAGAGGCACCCGCGCCCTTCCTGTCCGAGGAAATCATCAGCACGCTCGAGGAATACTCCCGCCGCCTGTTCACCACGGTCGGCTACGTGGGCCTGGGCACCTGCGAATTCATGGTGACCCCGAACGGCAAGGTGTACTTCCTGGAAGTCAACCCGCGCTTGCAGGTGGAGCACACCGTCTCCGAAGAGGTCAGCGGCCTCGACCTGGTGCGCGAACAGCTCAATATCGCCGCCGGTGGCGAGCTCACCCGCGCCCCCGAACTGCGCGGCCACAGCTTCGAACTGCGCATCACCAGCGAAGACCCGGCCACCAACCTGACCCCCGGCTCCGGCACCTTGGAGAAGATCCAGTGGCCGGCCGGCCCCGGCGTGCGCATCGATACCGGTGTGGAACAGGGCGACACCATCTCCCCGAAGTTCGATTCGATGATGGGCAAGGTCATCGTCACCGCCCAGAACCGTCTCGACGCCGTGGCCCGTGTGCGCCGCGTGCTCGATGAGCTTGTGATCGAAGGCGTGCCCACGCCGATTCCGCTGTTCAAGGAAATCTTCCGCAACGACGACTTCACCGCCGAGCATGGCCACCCGTTCGCTGTGTCCACCAAGTGGCTGGAGCGCACGTACCTGAACCGCACACCGGCTTCCGCCGCCTCCGGCCAGCCGGCCTCCTTGGCCGCCGCCCCGGGTGCCGCTGCCCCGGCCGCGCCCGACAAGTCCAAGTCGGAGACGTTCGTCATCGAGATGAACAACCGCCGCGTCAAGCTCACCGTGCCACTCGACATCGTGGAGAACATCACCGGCTCGGCCCGCGCCCGCGGTGCCAAGCGACCCACCCAGCCGTTGCGCGGTGCGGGACTGCACAACGTGGCCTCCAGTGCCGCTGCGGCCAACGACGGCGCCAAATCCGGCGTCATCGCCTCCCCGATGCAGGCCGTGGTCACGCGCATCAACGTGTCCGAAGGCCAGCAAGTGGCCAAGGGCGACCTTCTGGTGGTGCTCGAATCCATGAAGATGGAGAACTACGTGTACGCGCCGGCCGCCGGCGAAGTGAAGAAGATTTTCGTTGGCCCGGCCGACGGCGTGGAGGCCGGCGACACGCTGGTCACGCTGGACGTGAACGCCGGCAAGGCCAAGGCTGCTGCGGCTGCGCCGGGGTCTCTCCCTCAGGCGGCTGCGTCGACAGCTCCCTCGTCAGAAGGAGCCGATAAGGCCACCGACGCCAAGAAGGAGGGTGGCAATGACTGACATCATGGATTCGCAGGCCGTGAAGGCCGCGGCTGCGGCCTCGGCCGCCAACGCCGCACAGCCTTCGGCCCACCAGCCGCTGCGCACCGCTGTGGTCAAGGCCGCCGAACTGGCCCGCGCCGCCGAAGAGCGCGCCCGCGACAAGCAGCACGCCAAAGGCAAGAAAACCGCGCGCGAACGCCTCGACCTGCTCTTCGACACCGGCACGTTCGAGGAGATCGGCCGCTTCCAGGGCGGCAATATCGCCGGCGGCAACGCCGGTGCGGCCGTCATCACCGGCTTCGGCCAGGTCTACGGCCGCAAAGTGGCCGTCTACGCCCAGGACTTCTCCGTCAAGGGCGGCACCCTCGGCACCGCCGAAGGCGAGAAGATCTGCCGACTGATGGACATGGCCATCGACCTCAAAGTGCCGATCGTGGCCATCGTGGACTCCGGCGGCGCCCGCATTCAGGAGGGCGTGGCCGCCCTGACCCAGTACGGTCGCATCTTCCGCAAGACTTGCGAGGCCAGCGGCTTCGTGCCCCAACTGAGCCTGATTCTCGGCCCCTGCGCCGGCGGTGCCGTCTACTGCCCGGCCCTGACGGACCTCATCATCATGACCCGTGAGAACTCGAACATGTTCGTCACCGGACCGGACGTGGTCAAGGCCTCGACCGGCGAGACCATCTCCATGGCCGACCTCGGCGGCGGCGAAGTGCACAACCGGGTGTCCGGCGTGGCCCACTACCTCGGCGAGGACGAATCCGACGCCATCGACTATGCGCGCACCGTGCTCGCCTACCTGCCGTCCAACAGCGAAAGCAAGCCGCCGGTCTACGCATACGCCGTCACCCGCGCCGAACGCGAGACCGCCAAGCGACTTGCCACCATCGTGCCCACCAACGAACGTCAGCCTTACGACATGCTCGAAGTGATTCGTTGCATCGTCGATTACGGCGAATTCGTGCAGGTGCAGGAACTGTTCGGCGCCTCCGCGCTCGTCGGCTTCGCCTGCATCGACGGCAAGCCGGTTGGCATCGTGGCGAACCAGCCGAACGTGCTCGCCGGCATCCTGGACGTCGACTCGTCCGAGAAAGTCGCCCGATTCGTACGCCTGTGCGACGCGTTCAACCTGCCCGTGGTCACCCTCGTGGATGTGCCCGGCTACAAGCCCGGCTCCGACCAGGAACACGCCGGCATCATCCGCCGCGGCGCCAAGGTGATCTACGCCTACGCCAACGCACAGGTACCGATGGTGACCGTGGTGTTGCGCAAGGCGTTCGGCGGCGCGTACATCGTGATGGGATCCAAGGCCATCGGCGCGGACCTGAACTTCGCGTGGCCCTCCTCCCAGATCGCGGTGCTCGGCGCGGCCGGCGGCGGCGTACTGCTCATCGGCGGCGTGATCGTGCTGCTGGCGGTGATGTCCCGCCGCAGCAGTGTAAAGGAGGAGACGAACGATGATCAGCACGGATGAACAGCGGGGACTGTTCTGGCTGGATACGCCGTCCACGTCGTATGTTCTGCAGATCTATGAAACCGGGCCCCTGATCCTG
>OLRN01001713.1_pt1 | contig 11060 bp, 9 predicted proteins | sample 1673001 | NCBI WGS metagenome assembly OLRN01 (sample SAMEA3136745, study PRJEB25190) | human gut metagenome | biome: human gut; feature: human-associated habitat; material: faeces | place: Austria | collected 2013 | reverse complement strand
CGTTCCACACATCTATGCCATCGGTGATGTCAACGGCCTTTGCCAATTGGCCCATGCCGCGACTTTCCAGGGGAGACGTGCACTCAACCACATTTTGGGACGCAAGGACAACATCCGTTTCGACCTGATACCATCGGCCGTATTCACCTCTCCACAATTGGCATCCGTCGGTTTGCGAGAAGAAGACGTAACCGAACACAAGCCACGGGTATATAAATCCTTCTATCGTGCCAACGGCAGGGCGCTATCCATGGATGCCGATGAAGGATTTTTAAAAATTGTCTGCAACAAAGAGGGACGCGTGCTCGGTGTCCACATCATGGGCGAACAGGCTTCTGAACTCATTCATGAAGCAACAGTCTTGATGAATCTTGGCGGCACTATATCACAACTTGGCGACATCATTCATGCCCACCCAACGCTCTCAGAAATGTACAGGGCTGCAGTCTCTTAAACAAAGGCGGCCAAAAAGACACTAAAAAAGGAATGGACGAGAAATTTGCGTTCTCGTCCATTCCTTTTTATGTTAGCAGATACTCAAAAAATAGGAGCATCATCAGCATATATCAATTCTCACTTAATCATATCAGTACCCATATAAGGCTGCAAAGCCTTTGGTATCTTGATACCATCAGGAGTTTGGAAATCTTCAAGCAAAGCTGCAACGATACGCGGCAAAGCAAGAGCCGAACCGTTCAACGTGTGGCAGAGCTGGATAGATTTGTCACCCTTGCGGTAACGACACTGCAAACGGTTTGCTTGATAAGTATCGAAATTTGAAACAGAGCTGACCTCCAACCAACGTTTCTGCGCTTCGCTATAAACTTCAAAGTCATAGCATAATGCAGCCGTGAAGCTAATGTCACCACCGCAGAGACGCAAGATGCGGTATGGAAGTTCCAGTTTCTGAAGAAGGCCTTCCACGTGGTCAAGCATCTCCTGATGTGATTGTGCAGAATGCTCTGGCTTGTCAATGCGAACAATTTCTATTTTTGAGAACTCGTGCAAACGATTCAAGCCACGAACATCTTTTCCGTAGCTGCCAGCTTCACGACGGAAACACTCAGTATAAGCACAATTCTTGATAGGCAACTGGTCTTCAGAGAGGATGACGTCACGATAGATATTCGTGACAGGAACTTCAGCCGTCGGAATGAGGTAAAGATCGTCAAGATTGCAGTGATACATCTGTCCTTCTTTGTCCGGAAGCTGTCCAGTGCCATAGCCAGATGCTGCATTTACAACCGTTGGAGGCATAATCTCCGTATAACCTGCTGCGCGAGCTTCATCAAGGAAGAAATTAATCAAGGCACGCTGCAAACGAGCGCCCTGACCTATATATACTGGGAAACCGGCACCAGAAATTTTAACACCGAGGTCGAAGTCTATGAGGTTGTATTTCTTTGCCAATTCCCAGTGAGGCAACGGGTTCTCAGGGAGCACAGTGTCGTGTCCGCCTGTTTTGACAACGAGATTGTCTTCTGCACCATTTCCTTCAGGAACGATGTCGTATGGAACATTCGGAATGGTATAAAGCAACTGCTTGCGTTCCTCAATGGCATTCTTCATGTCTTCTTCGAGCACAACAGTCTGCTTTTTAATTTCAGCCACACGGGCTTTGGCAGCCTCTGCCTCTTCCTTTTTACCTTCTTTCATCAGCATGCCAATGCTTTTTGAAATGTTTTTCACTTCAGAAAGCAGGCTGTCGAGCTCCGACTGCGCAGCCTTGCGCTTATTGTCAAATTCAAGAACCTTTTCAATGGCTTCGCGAGCTCCGGCAAAATGTTTCTTTTCCAAACCGCGGATTACAGTTTCCTTGTCGTCTGTAATTTGTTTGATAGTCAACATGGCGAATATCTTTTTTATTGCGGCGCGCAGTCGCCGCCTGCCCATTGTGGACACTTGGCAACTCCGTTGTCGCAGATTCATTATAATTTACGTGGCAAAAGTACATATTTATTTTCAGATTTTACTACTTTTGCGTGTCGAATGTATATTAAAAAGCGACCTAAAACACACTGATTCAAGAATCCGCGTGTTTCGCAATATGAAATACACCCACTTATTGACATCAACATCAGCAACAAAATATAATCCGAATAAAACATGAACACCGAGAATGCCGAAACCGACAAGTTTCAAGAAGAAGCCATTGCGCCAATGCATACGGCGGAACATTTGCTCAACCGAACAATGGTAAACAAATTCAGATGTGAGCGATCGCGTAACGCGCACATAGAACGTAAGAAAAGCAAAATCACCTACATCCTGCCTATTTGCCCTTCCGAAACAGAACTGGAGGAAGTAGTGGCAACAATGAACCAACTGATAAAAGACGACCTGGCCGTTGTTGACGAATATTGCGACAAAAACAATTTGCCAGATGGCGTTTCCTTAGACCGACTGCCAGCAGACGCGGCATGCGATTCAAAAATTCGCCTGGTGCGCATCGGTGACTATGACATCTGTCCTTGCATCGGTCTGCACGTCAACCACACTGGAGCCTTAGGGCAATTCATATTGCTCGGTACAAACTGGGATGAAGAGAAACACACGTTTAGAATCCGTTTTAAACTCAATGCCATGAAATAAAAAGAATCTCTGCGCCGTATAAAAAAAGATGACCCACCATAGGCCCCATCCTCAAAAAAATGCAGGATTCTCATAATCGTTTGTAATCCTACGTTTGTAGAAAATAAAAAAGGAAAGACTTGACATCTTTCCTTTTTGTTGCGGAGGCTCGACTCGAACGAACGACCTCCAGGTTATGAGCCTGGCGAGCTACCAACTGCTCCACTCCGCGATGTAGTGTTTGTTTCTTGTTTGCGAGTGCAAAGTTAGCACTTTATTGCCAATCGACCAAATATATTCCCATCTTTTTTCAAACAAAACATCAATATTATTACCGACGGATTATACAGCCATCTAATATTCAGGCGATTACTATCAATTCTTTTGTGAAACTTTTTTTCAAAAACCTCATTTCTCCTCAAACATCAATATTGCCCAAAAGATTAAAACAGCCTTACTACGACCATGAAATCAATGCAACATCCACATCATTAGCATATCCACCGCTAAAGGCGGGCACCTCCAATCATCAAGAAAACACACTCCTATTATTATGTATGTAGATGACCGAAAAATTTCAGTACATTATCGCATTATCCTTTAATATGAAACGCAACGCAGAACATCATACTTGTCAGAATACAACGTTCCCATCGCTAACTGACTCTGCCACGCCTCTCGTGCTAGCAGACACAAGCCCACATTGATACAAAAAAGTGGAAGCCATAAACATATATTTGCAACATACACAGAGAGTTTTAAACCTTAACAAGCCCAATATCACACCAAAAACCACATAAAACAGCCATCTTAAAGGCAATTCGCAAAAATATTTTATTCAGAGATGGTTGTTTTATAAAAAAAATGTACCTTTGCATCGAATATATACACTAAATATTATTACTTCGACGGCAATTCGCAAAGGCAGTAAAGCCAAAGACGGATTTCTAAATAGAAAAAAATTGATTAACTTAATATTATAAATTATGAGAAAGTTATTATTAACACTCGCTGTTCTCGGTCTGTCAACAGCAGCTATGGCTCAGGAAACAGAAGTTCCTACCCACAAGTACAGTGTTGCTACAAACTCATTTTGGGCAAACTGGTATGTTTCTGCAGGTGCAGAATATAACGCAGCCTACACCTCACAGGAACAGGGCGTAAGCAAGAATCCATTTAGCACAAAGCGTGGCGTTGCTGGTTTTAACGTAGCCGTTGGCAAATGGTTCACCCCGGGTATCGGTCTCCGCACCAAGTTCCAAGGTCTTTGGGGCAAGCAGGTCAACACAGAAACCGACCACCACACATATAACTATTGGGCCATTCACGAAGATGTGACTTTCAACCTTTCAAATCTTCTCTGCGGCTACAATGAAAAGCGCGTTTGGAACTTCATTCCTTACGTTGGTATCGGTGTGGGTCGCAACATGTCTGACAACACCTACGACATCGTTTACGCTGCCGGCTTGCTCAACAACTTCCGCGTAAACAAGCGCGTTCAGATTTTCGCTGATTTGAACGTAAACGCAGTTGAAGGTTCCTTCGATGGTGCTAAACCAGACAGCTGGTCAGGTTTCCAAAAGAACAAGAACCGTCACTGGGACAAGCAGTTTGGTGTAAGCGTAGGCGTTACTTACAACCTCGGCAAGTGCACATGGGAAAAGGCTCCAGATGTTGATGCCTTGATGGCAATGAATAAGGAACAGATGGACGCACTTCAGTCATCTCTGAAGGAACAGCAGGATGAAAACGCACGCCTGCGCGATCTCCTCGCCCAGCAGAAGGCCAACTCTAACGTTCAGCCGGAAATCAAGGAACAGTTTGTTGCAACTTCTCAGTCTGTATTCTTCAACATCGGTTCTTCTCGCATCGCCAGCCGCAAGGATTTGGTTAATGTGAAGGAAGTTGCTGAATATGCCAAGGCAAACAACCGCAAGATTGTTGTTACTGGTTATGCAGACAGCAAGACAGGTAGCAAGGCATACAACCAGAGCCTCTCTGAAAAGCGTGCTCAGGTCGTTGCTAACGAACTCGTTAAAATGGGAGTAAACCGCGACAACATTGTTGTTGAAGGCAAGGGTGGTGTTGACACAATCTCTCCATTCTCTTACAACCGCCGTGCCACTGTGAAAATCCAGTAATGGCGCTTACATTACGCAACAAAAAGCGTAAACAAAACAAGATGATATTATAATGAGAATCATGTCATTCTCATCATAACCAAGTAGGAGATAAACACCAATCACAGGTGTTTATCTCCTACTCTCTTTTTATGCCGACATGCAGCATTAAATAACATATCATGATTTTGTTGAGAATCCCGACAAACCCCTTGCCTGCCCACGCTTTCTCATTGACATTATAGAAAAAAGATCCATTTTAGACAACCAAAACTACTACGACAGCGACTAAGACTTGTCAGCGCACACGGGACGAGAGATAATCGCATCTAGGACGAGAGACGATCGCATCTTGGACGAGAGACGATCGCACCTGGGACGAGATACGCACGCACCTGGGACAACGCACAAGTGAACACGGGATGACATTCGCTGACAAGCATAAGTAACAAAACAAATATAGATTTCAAGATGGAAGTACAATCAATAATAAATAAAACGGTTATTAATAAATACATAAGGCGTATTTATCTAAAGACAAAAGGCATCAAAAAAATAACTTAGCAGGCGGAACAATCTGTTCATTCGCAATGAAAGACTGTTCCGCCTGCTTTAGCTCATAAAAATAAAGGTCAAATCAATTTACTTACACCCTTTATTCGTTTTGACATTCATAAAACCTACTGATTCGAGGCTCGAAACAAGTCACAAATACAGCAGAAACGCTATGATTATTTTAAAGCTTGTTCATGAACCCCGGCAACAGCACGCCCGCTTGGGTCATTTAGATGAAGAAAAGATTCGTCCCATTGAAGGGCCTCCGCAGAAGAACAAGCCACACTTGGTACACTCGGCACGGTTTTGGCCGCGCTCTTGCTCGGGAAATATTCCTCAAATATAGAACGATAGTAGTATTCCTCCTTACTCAAAGGAGGGTTAATGGGAAAACGTTCTGAAGCTTTCGACATATCCTCATCAGACACCGCAGCCGCGGTGACCTGCTTTAAAGTGTCAATCCAGCTATATCCTACGCCGTCGCTAAACTGCTCTTTTTGACGCCAGAGAACATCTTCTGGCAACATATCTGAAAACGCTTCGCGAACGATTTTCTTTTCAATGGTTGTTCCCGAACACATCTTGTCTATCGGGTTGCAATTCATGGCAACGTCGAGAAATTCTTTATCCAAGAATGGCACACGCCCTTCAACACCCCATGCGCTCAACGACTTGTTTGCTCTCAGACAGTCGTCGAGATAGAGCTTTGAAAGTTTCCTCACAGTTTCCTCATGGAAAGCCTTTGGAGACGGGGCTTTATGAAAATAAAGATATCCACCAAATATCTCATCGGCCCCTTCGCCGCTGAGCACCATTTTAATCCCCATGGATTTTATGACACGTGCCAATAAATACATGGGTGTAGATGCTCTCACGGTGGTCACATCGTAGGTTTCAATGAAATAGATGACGTCACGCACAGCATCAAGTCCTTCCTCAATCGTATAATTAATCTCATGATGTATAGTGCCTATATGTTTCGCCACCTCACATGCCTTGTCCAAGTCTGGAGCCCCCTTCAAGCCAACGGCGAAAGAATGTAGCTGCGGCCACCACGCATCCTCCCGACTCTCCGTTTCAACACGCTTTGAAGCATACTTTTTGGCGATAGCGGAAATAACGGAACTGTCAAGACCACCAGAGAGAAGCACACCGTAAGGAACGTCGCTCATGAGTTGCCGTTTGACAGCAGCCTCCAAAGCTTCACGAATTTGAGAGGAAGACACATGATTGTCTTTGACATTATCGTAACTTTCCCAATCACGTCTATACCATTTTTTCTGCACTCCTTCGCTTCCAAGATAATAGTGGCCGGGAAGAAACACTTCATAATCATCGCAAAAGCCCTCCAGCGCTTTCAATTCACTTGCCACATACACCTTGCCTTCTTTATCCTTTCCAATGTAAAGAGGGATAACACCGATGGGATCGCGCGCAATCAAAAAATCATCTTTCTCCTCATCGTAGAGCGCAAAAGCAAAAATGCCATTAAGATCCTCAAGAAAATGAATGCCTTTGTGCCTGTATAGCGCCAATATTACCTCACAGTCGGATTCGGTTTGAAATTCATATCCCTTTTCCTTCATGGTTCTACGTATATCCTGGTGATTATAGATTTCGCCATTAACAGCAAGCACTTGTTTTCGATCTGGTGAAAACAAAGGTTGCTTTCCGCTATGAGGGTCTACAATTGAAAGACGCTCATGGCAGTCCCGCCACAGTAGATTCCGCTCCAATCCGGTCCTCTATGACGGATTTTTTTACTCATTCCAAGAGCCTTTTCACGCAGTTCCTTTGTCCGTACTTTTACATTGAATATTCCAACGATTCCACACATAATGTCAGTTATTTTTATTATTACATTACTTTTGTCTTTTGCTATAACCAATTATATAACATAATGCAAAGTTATAATATTATTTCCTTACAAAAAGAAAGGTATCCAAATATATTTTTATCAGTTTGTTTATTTTACACTTCGACACTATTAAAATGTCATTTATATCATAATACATATACTTTTCGAACTTGAAAGACCAACAGATTTCCAATAAACCTCGAAGTTTCGACATAAGAAATTTCGCCCTTTCTCTGACAGTCAATGAGTAATGAACATATCTTCCGAAAAGGAAAAATGTCAGGCTACGCACCATTGTTTATGCCAACTTCACATACTATCTGAAAAAAATTTAAACACGAAACTAAGTCTTCAGACCATAAAAATCACGGCTTTGCAAAAAAAAGTAGGCAAAGTATTTTGCCAATAAAATATTATTCACTACCTTTGCATCGCATTTGAGAAAAACAATGTATCGCCGAAATAGCTCAGTTGGTAGAGCAATTCATTCGTAATGAATAGGTCGCCGGTTCGAGTCCGGCTTTCGGCTCAAAAGAATTGGAAGAACATATCAATAAGATATGTTCTTTTTTTGTTTATAGACGCATCGAATCTGGGAAGGAAAATAAAAATGATTTACCAGACTGGGGTAAAGAAAACAAAAAGGGTTGCCTATCCATGTTTAACATGGAAGACAACCTTTTTACGTAAGAGTCTTTTTTAAAAAAGGCTACAACTTTATTATTATCAGTAGGTTACTGATTTATCTATTAACCATCGATTTAATCTGCAAGCCTAAGGGCTGCAATTGTTTGTGAGTTGACTTGATCTCCAGTTCTCAAAACACTTTCACACCTTCCCCTCTGCCAATTATAAACATACTTATACAAGGTGGAAACTATATGGTCAAAATTTTCCGAAAGAAAGATCGCATCGGTTGACATCAGTTTGAGTTCCAGCGGCTGAAGCTGCGGCGTATAGGGCGGCTGCAGGTAGGGAAGAGAAGAGATGACAAACCCGTTTCTTTCATAAAAACGGATTCTACGAATACTGATATGCTCCGTTGGAGGCTCAACTTCCAACACTACAGGACAAGGCAAAGCGGCGCGTAAGGCGCTGATAGCTGCGGCTCCGATGCCATTGCCACGCTGCTTTTCGTCTACTGCGAAATGTTCAACATAGGCAAAACCTTCAAATTGCCAAATCGTTATGAAGCCGAGGGTTTGGCCGTCTGACTCCAATAAATTGATCGTGAAGAGATCCGAACTGCTGTTCTTCTCCAACCACTCATCTGTCGGACGACGCTCTTCTAATGGGAAAGCTTTTTCGTAAAGCGACACCACCTCGGAGAGACAGGGATTTCCAGACTGTAAGGGAGTTAAAATTATAGGTTTCATAGCAAAGGGACTGTTAGGGGGTGATGCAGTTTTTGAATACAAAGTAAATACTGAGACATTTAGACAGGCGAACGGCGGAACCGGGAAAACGCGCTCAACCAAAGACAAGGATTTCAATACAAATTCTCAGTGTATTTCTCCATACGTCCGCCGCCTCTCCCTGAGGTTATTCTTCAAGGAAGCGAAGAGAAAGGATTCCAGAAAGTCTCTCTCTTAGCTGCATTTCTGATTTCAAGCGAATTTCAACGGTGAGAATACTGTCGGTTGCGGTGTAGTCTCTCGCCACTATCTCAGCTTCGGCATCGCGAATAAACCTCATCGCAATGTCGGCATCTGGATAGCTCACTGAGACCGTAAAGCGCTGCTTGATGATGCACTCTTTTTTCTCCGCATTTTCAAGTGCCTCTATGGCTGCCGCCTTATAAGCGACCCCTAAACGACTCGTTCCCAGTTTGACGCCGCCAAAGTAACGCACAACAATCAGTAACGTATAGGTAAGTCCATAGGAACGCAATTGACGCCCCAACGGCGCACCTGCTGTTCCGGAAGGTTCCCCGTCATCATTCTGGCGCGTGCGGTCTCCGTGATTGCCCAACACGTAGGCGTAGCAAACATGGCGTGCATCGTAGTATTTTTTTCGAAAAGCGGCAAGAATCTCCCTGACTTCTTCTTCACTTCCAGCATGAAGTGCAAAAGCGAGGAAACGGCTCCTACTCTCTACGTAGCAGCCCTCTCCTGCTTCTGCAATTGTGATGTATGAATCCTGTTGGATTATTGAATCCTGTTGAGTCATCACTATATCCCCTGCTTAGTTTTCCAAGCTTCTGTAGCGTATGCGCTTCGGAGCTTCAAGATTAAGTCGTTTTGCTTTGTTGGCCTCATAGTCGGTGTAGCTGCCCTCAAAGAAGAATACATTACCATCACCTTCAAAGGCAAGGATATGGGTACAGATACGATCGAGGAACCAACGGTCATGCGAAATGACAACAGCACAACCTGCAAAATCTTCCAGACCCTCTTCGAGTGCACGCAGAGTATTGACATCGATATCATTGGTCGGCTCGTCGAGCAACAACACGTTTCCTTCTTCCTTCAGTGCCATAGCCAGATGCAGACGATTCCGCTCTCCACCCGAAAGCACACCACAAAGTTTTTCCTGGTCGGCTCCGGAGAAATTGAAGCGCGAAAGGTATGCACGCGCATTGATATCGCGACCTCCCATACGGATCAAGTCATTACCACCGGAGATCACCTGATAAACACTCTTGTTCGGATCGATATCCTTATGCTGCTGGTCTACATAAGCCACTTTCACAGTCTCCCCTACTTCAAACTCACCTTTATCGACTGTTTCCAGTCCCATGATCAGACGGAAAAGAGTTGTTTTACCGGCACCATTCGGACCGATAACTCCCACAATACCATTTGGAGGAAGCATAAAGTTCAGATCGTCAAACAGTAGTTTATCACCATAAGCCTTCGCCACATGTTTTGCCTCGATCACCTTATTACCCAAGCGAGGACCATTCGGAATGAAGATTTCCAACTTCTCTTCTTTCTCCTTCACATCTTCGTTCAACAGCTTATCGTACGAGTTCAAACGAGCTTTACCCTTAGCCTGGCGGGCCTTGGGTGCCATACGTACCCACTCGAGCTCACGTTCCAGAGTTTTGCGACGCTTGCTGGCAGTCTTTTCTTCCATTTCCATTCGTTTGGTCTTCTGCTCCAACCAGCTGGAGTAGTTGCCCTTCCAGGGAATACCCTCACCGCGGTCAAGTTCAAGGATCCATCCGGCAACATGATCGAGGAAGTAGCGGTCGTGCGTCACTGCAATTACCGTACCTTCGTACTGTTGCAAATGTTGCTCCAACCAGTCGATAGACTCAGCATCCAAGTGGTTCGTCGGTTCGTCGAGCAGCAAAATATCAGGCTTTTGCAATAACAGTCGGCAAAGAGCCACACGGCGGCGCTCACCACCGGACAGGTTAGCCACCGACTGATCTTCGGGCGGGCAACGAAGAGCATCCATTGCACGCTCCAACTTACTATCCAGATTCCAGGCATCCGTTGCATCGATAATGTCCTGCAACTCTCCCTGACGCGCAAAAAGTTGATCCATTTTGTCCTGATCTTCATAATATTCAGGTAAACCGAACTTCTGATTAATTTCTTCGTATTCGTTCAGGGCATCAACAATAGGTTGCACACCCTCCATTACGATTTCTTTCACAGTCTTTGTGTTATCCAGATAAGGTTCCTGTGCCAGATAGCCCACTGAATACCCGGGAGAAAAGACCACTTCCCCCTGATAAGATTTCTCCAGACCGGCAATAATCTTCAGCAAAGTAGATTTACCCGAACCATTGAGACCGATAATACCAATCTTCGCTCCATAGAAGAAAGAAAGATAAATGTCTTTTAGTACATTCTTGTTAGGTTGGAAAGCTTTGCTTACTCCCACCATCGAGAAAATTATTTTTTTATCGTCAGCCATATATTAATGATTGTATATTGTTGATAATGGCACAAAGATAAGAAAAATGTTTGAAATGCTTTGGAGTTCTAAAAAAATGTTCTACC
>OLRN01001710.1_pt1 | contig 11067 bp, 8 predicted proteins | sample 1673001 | NCBI WGS metagenome assembly OLRN01 (sample SAMEA3136745, study PRJEB25190) | human gut metagenome | biome: human gut; feature: human-associated habitat; material: faeces | place: Austria | collected 2013 | reverse complement strand
CACCGGATGCCGCAGCGAGCCGGAGCGTTTGTGCAAATTCCGGGTCTGTGGCATCATTGGGACGAAACTGCACAACATCACGCATTTGTACCACAAACAGCAGATATGCACCGAATCCTGCTTTCCGGCAGGCAATCAGTTCCCGGAGATGTTTGACGCCACGCTGTGTCGGCGCATCCGGAAAGGAGACAACGCCGTCCTGTTCCAGTGTGACGCCCTTCACTTCCAGAAAGGACTGCATTTCGCCGTCTGTGATTCTGAAGTCGAACCTGGAATTCCCATAGGTGACTTCTCGCTCAATTATGGCATTTTCGGAGAAAAGCGTACCCTTGCGCAGCCATTCCTCCGCAGCATCGTTTGGAATCTGGGAGTCCAGATTGATGAGCAGGGGAGTCTTTCCGGGGCGCTCCTTTTCCACTGCGATCAAATCGTATCGGGTCTTTCGGTTCGGATTGGTGCCATGTGCCAGATAGACCTTGTAGCCGGGGACAAGCAGTTCCCGGCAGCGCCCGGTGTTCTTGACGTGGACACGTTCTGTCCGCCCGTCCAGATCGACCATTGCAATAAAACGGTTCGGACGTTCCAGAAATGTGCCGGCGGTTACGCTTTGGTACTGCATGATGCCTCCTCATTTTCCGGCAGGAAAACCTGTACTGAAATTGTGTATTCGTTGCCGGTACAGCTGATCTCTGCCGTCCCGTGATATTCCCTGGCGATTTTCTCCAGAACATTGTGCCGGTCTGCCAGGTCGGATTCATTTTCCGCAAAGCACTGTACCTGGATGCAGACAGATCCCTTGTCCTGCTGCACGTTGCAGGAGATACAGCGCTGTTCCTCCGGAAGTTTCTGCACTGCCTGCATGGCGTTCTGGAGCGGATGCAGGAACAGACTGCAAAGGTCGATCTTCTGAATGGGCAAATCGTCTGCCAGACTGCACTGCACCTCAAACCGGATGTTCTGGGCAGCACACTGTTCGGCAGTCTGCTGTAAGATCACATTGGCGATCTTGTTTTCACAGTAATGCAGCCGAAGCGCCTGGTCCTGGAATTTGCTGTGCAGTTCTGCGGCAAACTGCTTGGCATCTTCCAGTTCGTTTGCGGCGATCAGCCCGGAAAACACCTGCATCTGGTTGTTGAAGTCATGCCGCATTTTTGCTGCCTCGTGAGAGACTCGTCCTGCCTGTTCCTGGTATTGCAGGGAAAGCGCTTCATACTGTTCGTAAAACTGCAATTTTTGTGCGATCTGTTCCTTTTCCTGCATATTCCGGATGAAGTGGAACAGCATGACATTGGAAACCACGCCCAGACAAAATGTAATTGCCACGAGCAGCAGGATAATGGGAGAAGTGGACATGATCCGATACTTCTGGATGATAAAGGTCAGCGTCAGAACAATGGCTGCCTGTGCAGCGGGAAAGACCAGATAGGGGAGTTTCTGCGTGATTTGTTCCATCAGCGTCCGCATTTTTCTCCGATGCACGAATTTTTTCAGGAAGTGGAGAAAGATCAGATAGAACGTGATTGTACCGATATAGCCGATAAAGCAATACCACTTTTCCCATCGCTCATCCGCCATCAGCAGAACTGCCGTGTGATATCCGGTGATGGCATCAAATACGCTGAAGAGCAGGACGCTCAGCACATCACAAAACGACATGGAAACGCAGTTGATTAGGAAATGGAACAACCGTCTGGAAACCGGATGGTTTCGATAGGCGGCGAGATAGTAGACAAGATAGGAACCCCAGCTAAATATATTGAACAGTATTCGCAGGTCATTCAGCATCAGCACAGCGACATTGCCGTACATGATGTAAGAAACGGCAAAAAAGGCAATATGGATCAGCAGGCTAAAAGAAAACAGTGCTGTTCTTGCTGTGCGGCTTGCCTTTCCCAGTGTGATATTGGAATAGAGGAGTACAAATACAACGACACACATTGCAGAAAAAGTCAGATTGCCCATTTCCCAGAATATTTTTAATGTGTGCATCCCACTGCCTCCTTTTCCAATTCCTCCAGCGGTACAGTTTCCGGCAGATTCAACTGAATGACAATGGTGAAGAACTGGTCGTCATAGCTGGCATCCGCTGTGCCGCCGTAGGATTTCGCAATGTGTTCCATGATGTCGATGCCGAATCCGTGTTTGGATTTGTCCTGCTTTGTGGTCTGAAATTTGCCGTCCTGCACCTGGACTTCGTTTGCCTTTCGGTTTCGGATGCGGAAAAAGACCATGCTGTTTTCCTGCCAGATGCTGCACGAGATCTGCCGTTCTCCCTCCGGCACTTTTTCCGATGCCTGGATCGCATTTTGCAGCGGATTGATTAAAAGGCTGCAAAGATCCACACGGCGGATGTTCAGCATTTCCGGCAGGGAACAGCGGACTTCAAAGTTGATCTGCTTTTTGCGGCAGGTCTCTGCGGTCTGCTGTAAAATTACATTGGCAATGGTGTTTTCGCAGTACTGCAGTTTCAGCTTTTGATCCTGGAATCTGGTCTGTAATTCTTTTGCCAGCTGCATGGCGTCCTCCACTGCATCGGACTGCATCAATCCGGAGAATACCTGCATCTGGTTGTCGAAATCGTGCCGCAGTTCAGCAACTTGCTGGGATGCCTGTTCCGCCTGGGTCTGATACTGCTTGGACAGCGTTTCGTATTCTTCGAAGAATCGTATCTTTTGTTCTTCCTGTTCTTTTTGGTACATCTTTCTCATGAAGTACAGCAGCACAATGCTGGATACTACATTTAATAAGATGGTTGCCCCCAGTAACAGCTGCATTCCCGGAGATGTGCCGATGGCATGGAACTGCTGCAAAATGGTGACCAGTGTGTAAATGGCGAAGAACTGCGCCAGGGGAAATGTCATCAGACAGAGCACCTGTTTGTGGTTTTTCAGCTGGATATGCAGACGGGGATAGAGCCATTTCAGCAGGGGAATTACTGCCAGGTACAGCAGTACTACCGGCATGGTAGTGAAAAGATTATACCACTTCGACCAGCGCTCTGTGGATGCAATAACCTCGGCATAGTGTATCCCGAACACTGCATCTACAGCGCCGGCAAGCAAAACAACAGAAATATCTGCTGCGGCGAAAATGATGAAATTTACCACTGCATTAAAACAGCGTATCAGAATGGATTCCTTCGGATACGCTGTCAGATAAAAGACGAAGAATATGCTCCAGTGCAGGAGCGTGTAAAGTTGTTCGTGTTTGTGCAGGATCCAGTAGGACGCATCGCCGTACAGCATCCACGGAATCAGACAGAACGCCAAACTGGTTGCAAATGTTATAATGCCGTTCCAGACTGTTGCCGCAATTTTCGCTTTTCCCATGGTAACACGGGTGAACAGCAGCATAAACAGGTAAATGAGCATTACAGAAATGGTGAAATTAAAGGTGTAGAAAAAGTTTGCCATCCGCTCCACCTCTTAACCGTGCAGTTCGCTTTTGCGGCGGATCAGTTCGTGGCGGTTGTCTGCAACAGAACGATGTCCAAAGGCGCTGATGGGAATGCTTTCGCCGTATATTGTGACGCTCTTGTTTTCGATGCACTGTACATGATTCAAATTGATGAGATAACTTTTGTAGCACTGGTAAAAATAATGTGGCAGCTGCTTTACCAGATCAGAAAGCCGATAGTATCCGGTGTAGTCTCCACGGGCGGTGTGCGCTGTGACATAGCGTCTGTCGCTGGAAAAATACAGCACATCCGGCAGGGAAAGATAGACCGCCTGTCCGCCCACCGGCTTAAAGGCAAACACTTCCGATGAATCTGAAGTATCCGCCTGCAATTTCCTGACATAGTTCAGCACATCGTCTTTCTGAAAAGGCTTTGGCAGATAACCGTATGGTTTCACGTGGCTGCTCAGAAAGATCTGCTGCAAATAGTCCTCCGGATGCCCGGTGACGTAAATAAACTTTGTCTGGCTGTTGGATTTTGCCAGCTTTTCCGCATAGTCGATGCCGTTTTGCGTGCTGCCCTGAAAGCAGATATCCATAAAGACAGCGTCCACATGGGCGTGCTGTGAAAAATAAAACTGCAGCGTGCGCCATTCCTGGAAATATTCCACGGTCATATCACTGCCGCTTTCCTCCAGCAGCTTTTTCAGCTGCAGTCCGATGCACGGCTCGTCGTCAAAGATTACGATTCGCATTAATTCTCCATCCCTCTTATATCGTGCCGCATTGCACGATCTCATGATTCGGCGGTGTCCGCTTGACTTGTATTCCTAAGAAATTTTTGCATATGCTTATGAATACAAATCCTTATTCATTATAACATAAATCATTCGGTAAAAATAGGCTTTTTCTGGAACAAAAATATTTCAGAATTATGGCATACAGACCGCCTTTCACCATCTTGTTTTGACAAGAAACAGAGCACTTATGACAAAAGCCTTGTCATAACGGCAAGGCAGTGCTATAATAGCATCGTAGAAAAGGAGCGTGCGGCGTACAAGATACCCAGTTCCTTTTCGAACTCCTTTCGCATCACCTGCCGCAGCGGCAGGTCACAAAAAACTTTCCATCCCTCTTTGAAAGCAGTGAAAATGCAAAGGGAAAAGCCTGTTTAGTATGGGAAAGCGCATTCATCCGATACAAATATGTGCTGTAAACTTTGGGAAAATGAAAAAATGAGACACACGGAAAAGCCTGCCGGGCATCGGGAATGTACGACAGGCTTTCGTGTATGCCGAAACGAAAAAAGAGACCGCAGTCTTTCTGCGGTCTCTTTTGTATTGCCAGAAAGGATTACTGAATTTCCTTGACATAGTTCACCAGATTGCCGATGCACAATTCAAATTCCACACTGTAGCACGGCAGCTTTTCCCGGTGTACGTCCTCATAATCCGCCTGTGTGACCTCGATGGTGTCAGCGGTGAAGTTGACCGCAATGGACAGCGCCTGCGCAATAGACGCACCACGCACCAGCGCACCGGACAGAACGCTTGCGAAAATATCGCCCGTGCCGTGCATCCGTTCCGGGGTGTGTTTCCGGTAGGATTCGTAGAACTTTCCCGTTTCGCTGTCATAGGCGGCAGCGCCGTGACCGTCACCCTTGCGGACACCGGTGATGACCGCCGTGCGGCATCCCAGTTCGGTCAGCTGTTTCAGATAGCTGTGGATCTGCTCCATGTCACACGTTTCCGCATAAGGCACATCCAAAAGCAGAGAAACTTCTGTCAGATTCGGTGCAATCACGTCTGCTTTTGCGCAAAGCTTTCGCATTTCCCGGGCAAAGTCCGGCGTGAATCCGGCATACATTTTTCCGCCGTCTCCCATGACCGGATCCACCACGATGGTGGTGTCCTTTTTGCGGAACAGATCGAAAAAGTCTGCAACGATCTGCACCTGCTCTCTGGAACCCAGATAGCCGGTATAGATTCCGTCAAAGTGCAGATCTAAGCCTTTCCAGTGCGCAGCGATCTGGGGGATATCTGCTGTCAGATCCCGGAAGGTATAACCGGTGAATCCGCTGGGGTGGGTGGAAAGAACGGCAGTGGGGATCACAGCCGCCTCTACGCCCATTGCCGAGATCAGCGGCAGTGCAACGGTGGAAGAGCATTTTCCGAAACAGGAGATATCCTGGATGGTCACGATTCGTTTCAGCATGAAAGGGTCACGTCCTTATGTCTCAGAAGTGGACTTCTGAAAAGATTTTTGTACATGATTTTTGATGGCTGCAAAGCTTTCTGCACTGATGACGTGTTCCATGCGGCAGGCATCCTCCACAGCGATTTCGGGATCAACACCGAGTGCCATCAGCCAGCCGGAAAGCAGGGTGTGACGTTCATAGATCGTCTCTGCGATCTTGCGGCCAGGTTCTGTGAGCGAGATCTCGTTGTTTTCATTGACAGTGATATAACCGTTTTCCCGCAGATTTTTCATTGCCACACTGACGCTGGGCTTTGAGAATGCAAGCTCGTTGGCAATGTCAATGGCGTGTACAGTGCCACGGCGATTGTATAAGATCAAGATAGTTTCTAGGTAATCTTCCGCAGATTTTTGAATTTTCACCTTATTTCCCTCCGTTATGAATTTGTGAGATGCTTTTCTATATCATATGTGTTTTTTGCGGTGTTTTATCCATTATAACATATTCCATTCAAAAAAGCAAGGGCAATCTTGCATAAGTTATGCAGAATTGCCCTTGCTTTTCATGCAGATGAACGTTCGATGCGTCATTTCTTACATTTCAGCTTTTCTCAACGCCTGCTGCGCTGCGCACCTGGAGGATTGCGTTTTTCTCCAGCCGGGAGACCTGTGCCTGTGAAATGCCGATCTCCTTTGCAACCTCTGTCTGGGTGCGCCCCTGAAAAAAGCGGAGGTACAGGATGTTCTGCTCCCGTTTTCCCAGCTTGCGGATGGCGCTGCGCAGGGAGAGTTCGCCGAGCCAGCTTTCCATGGTGTCACGGTCGCTGATCTGGTCGAGGACATACAGCGCATCCCCGGATTCCGAATATACTGGCTCGTAGATCGAGACCGGGTCGCTGATGCTCTCCAGCGCCACCACGACATCTTCCCGTTTTGCGCCGATTTCCTCGGCAATCTCGCTGACGGTCGGTTCTTTTTGCAGCTTTGCTGTCAGCCGTTCCTTTGCCTGCATTGCCTGGTATGCCATATCCCGGAGTGACCGGCTCACCTTGATCTGGTTGAAGTCCCGGAGATACCGGCGCAGTTCACCGCTTATCATGGGGACGCAGTAGGTGGAAAATCGTACCTCTTTGGTCAGGTCGAAGTTGTTGATCGCTTTTATCAGACCCACAACACCGATCTGGAACAGGTCGTCGATATCCTCACCTCTCCCGGTGAACCGCTGTATAACGCTGAGTACCAGACGCAGATTCCCCTGGATCAGTTTGTCCCGTGCGGCTTTGCTCCCGGTGTCCCGTATCTCCCGGAGCAGGGCGATTTTTTCTTCCTCTTTCAAAACGGTGAGTTCGGATGTGTTGATACCGGAAATCATTACTTTTTGAAAAGCCATAATACGCCTCCTGTCCCTTTGAGTATGCCCGCTGTGCAGCGATTTAATCTGTTCCATCCCGGCGGAATGACACGGAAAATGGGGAAGGACATAAAATTTCGCTTTTTTCTTGCACTTTGTCTGAAAATGTGCTATACTGTTAAAAGAAACTGCATTGTACAAAGGCGATATACGCTGAGAATGATTTGTGCAATAGAAATACGAGGATACAATATGGCAAATAAAAAGAAACCATCGGAAAAACAGGCGTTCCTGGCGGAACAGCGTAAAGCATCCGAAAAGGCAAAACGAAAAAAACACCGCACCAAAAAGACTGTCACGGCAATTGTGTGCTGCGCAGCGGCTGTGGCAGTCGTTGCCGGCGGAACGACCTGGTTCGTCCGGGAAAAGCCGATGACCCAGCTGCTTTCTGCCGGAAAGACGGCGCACTATAAGCTGAATGCGGCAGAGGTCTCTTTTTATGCGTGGCAGATCTATAACGGCTACATCACCAGCAATTCCGAGTCCGGCTCTTCCAATGTGCCGGATACCTCGAAATCGTTATCCGATCAGAATTATGATAATGATACGTCCTGGGAGGCATATTTCACAGATGCTGCGGAAGAGTATGCTAAGAACATTCTGGCGTTCTGCGAGGCGGCGGATGCGGAAAATTACACGCCGGAGGAAGATATCTCTTCTCTGGTGGCATCTGCGAAAAAACAGATCGATTTCAGCACCATGCCGGATACGGTAAAAGAGGAAAATGTAACACACGCACTGGAACTGTACTTCAAGGCGCAGAGTTTCAGCACGCATATCCAGGACAATTTCAACTTCACGGAAGAGGAACTGAACGCCTATTACGAGAAAAATCCTACAGAAATGGATGTGTGCAGCTATATGGAATTTTCATTTTCCTATGACGATTCCAGCGACAGCACCACCATCAGCCAGAGCCAGGCAGAAGAACTGGCACGAAATCTGCGGCGCTGTGACACCAAAGAATCCTTTGAACAGTGGGTGCATGATTACTATGCGCAGAACACTTCGCTGACAGAAGAGGAACTGGCATCCCAGGTCAAGACGCTCTGCATGGAAGATGTCTCCTATACCCAGAATGACTCCATCAGCGAATGGGCGTTTTCTGCGGACACCAAAGTCGGGGACAGTAAGCTTTTCACCGATACAGACAACAAAACGATTACTGTTTGCCTGCTGACTGCTGCACCGGAGCGTGACGAGACCCATCCGGTGAACCTGCGGCAGATCCTTTTCACGGCAAACACATACGACTCCGCATCGGGCGCACATGATGCAGCAGAAAAGGCGCTGGAGGAATGGAACGCCAGTGACAAGGAAGAGACAACTTTTGCGGCACTGGCTGACCAGTACACCGAAGACACCTCCGTGTCCGGTGGACTGTACCAGAATGTGACCCGGTCGCAGCTGATGACCACCTGGCGTGACTGGTGCTTTGACGAATCCAGAAAAGCAGGGGATGTGACGATCCTGGACAGTTCCTATATTTCCTGCCTGATTTATTATGTCGGCGCATCGCAGCAGCCGGGCTGGCAGCTGACCGCTGAGGCTGGCTTAGAGGAAGAACGCTATAATGAATTGCAGGAGAAATATCAGAAGGAGGCAAATGTACAGATCTCTGACTGGATCATGCAGTTTGTAAAGGTAAACAACCAGGATTCCTAAGATGTAATAGAAAAGAGTCCGTCCGCACGGTAACTGTGCAGGCGGACTCTTTCTCATTTGGCAAGCTGTCGCTGAAAAATCTGACTGTTCCAGAAGGTGGGCAGCGCATCGGCAGATGTGGTTGCAGTGGCGACCGGCGGTATCTCTGTTTCCAGAGCGTGCTGAACACTCAGATGTCCCACAGACTGTATCAGATGCGCCAGATAGACGGCATCCGAAAGGTCAGCCGTGCCGCTGTGATTTGCGTCTCCGGAAAGCGTATCCTCGTATGCGCCGTGCAGCAGATTATCAATGTCACACTGCGTCAGCAGAAAGTCGCCGTCTGTATCACCCGGCATTTTGAAAATATGAAACGGGTGGACTGCGGTAATGCAGTAGCCCTTTTCCATGGTTTTGGCATCTCCCAGATACTCCACATACCACGAGCCGGAATCCAGCAGGTAAAGCCGTTTCTGTTCGGTGTCGATGTAATCTACCAATACATAGTGATCGCTGCCGGATGCTGTTGTCATTTGCAGGATGTAGCTCTGTGAGCGTTCTGTCCCCGTTTCAGCGCAGACCGCATATGCCTGTGCGATGCGCTCTTCCAGATTGCCGGAAAGCCAGACGGATTCCTGCCGGGTGAGATACGCCTGGTACTGATTTGCCAGGCTGTTCATTTTCGTTGCGCCGCCGGACAGTACCTTTTCCGAAAAAGCGGTGTAATAATCATAGGAATCGGAGAGCAGGCTGACACCGGGAACTGGCAGATTGTACCGTGCGCTCAGCTTGGCGAGTGTATAGTTCAGACAGCCGTCTGTGTCGATTGCAGGGGTGTTGGTATCCGGCGTTTCAAACTGCATCCAGGATTCGTAAGAAGAAACGGCAGGCAGTGCAGCACTGCCGCCCGGTACGAATTCCTCAGCGGCGGCGGATACGGAACTATTGGTGAAAAATGCGGTGGCTATGGTACACATAATCAAAAATGAGATCGCTTTTCGCTGCATAAAAACCTCCTGTGCGATGCGGCAGAGCCGCTGCGTTGTTAGACTTCCTGTTTCTATGATACGTCGGAGAACAGCACATTAGAACCGGCAGCAGCGGACAGGTATATCATATCCAATTTTTCTGCAATTGTCAATTGATAAAACATGGGATATAAAATAGAAAACATCATGCGAAAAAACAAGAAAATATCAGCATGATGTTTTCTTGAAAAAGGATGCGGCAGCGGAAAATTGTGAAAAGTTTGCAGTGCATCTTTTCAAACGCAGCGGAATATGGTATAATAAAAGCGTGTCCCACATTCGGACATATACCTTGATAGAACCAGACAGATGCGAAACATCTGAGACAATATTGAGAAAGCAGGGAGAGAAAAACATGACAGAACAGCAGTGCATTGCGCTGAAACGAAAGGCATTTCAAACATACTTCAGTTCTTTGAACGAACAGCAGCAGAAAGCCGTTTTCTCCGTAAACGGTCCGGTGCTGGTGCTTGCCGGCGCAGGGAGCGGCAAAACAACGGCAATCATCAGCCGCATTGTTAACATGATCTATTTCGGAGACGGCTATGCCAAGGCAGACGGCTTTTTGCCGGAAGAGGATGCTGTGTGGCTGCAGGATTACATAGACGGAAAAGCGGAGACAGATGTGGAACGCCTGCGTGAGATTCTGGCGATTGTACCGATTCGCCCGTGGAATATTCTTGCGATCACTTTTACCAATAAAGCGGCGGGAGAAATGCGTGCCAGATTGGCAAGTACGCTGGGGGAGGAGATCGCCGCATCTGTCAATGCGTCTACTTTTCACTCGGCGTGCGTGCGCATCCTGCGCCGGAGCATCACCCTGCTGGGGTATGACAGCGACTTTGCCATTTACGATGCAGATGATGCACGGCGGCTGATGAAGAACTGCCTTGCTGACGTGAATGTGTCGGAAAAACAGTTCCCGCCCCGCAGTGTGATCCAGGAGATCAGTCGGGCAAAGGATGCCATGATCTCTCCGGCAGAGATGCTGGAAGATGCCGGCGGTGACTATCGAAAGATGATGATTGCAAAGTTGTACGGTGTATACCAGCAGCATCTGCGTGCCTCCAATGCACTGGATTTTGACGATATCATTTATCTGACGGTAGAGCTGTTCCGGCGATTCCCGGAGGAACTGGCGAAGTATCAGTATCGTTTCCCTTATGTTCTGGTAGACGAGTACCAGGATACCAACCACGCACAGTACCAGCTGATCTCGCTGCTGACCCATGCCAGCGGCAACCTCTGTGTAGTAGGTGATGATGACCAGAGCATCTACCGTTTCCGTGGTGCGACGATCGAGAACATTCTGGGATTCGAAGAGGAATTTCCGCAGTGTACTGTAATTCGTCTGGAACAGAACTATCGTTCCACCCAGAACATTCTGGATGC
>OLRN01001699.1_pt1 | contig 11124 bp, 10 predicted proteins | sample 1673001 | NCBI WGS metagenome assembly OLRN01 (sample SAMEA3136745, study PRJEB25190) | human gut metagenome | biome: human gut; feature: human-associated habitat; material: faeces | place: Austria | collected 2013 | reverse complement strand
GGCAGGGGCGGCCCTCTCGTTTCTGGGGTAAAACTTCTGCAAGGAGCACGTCTGGGAGCTCAGGGCAGCGAGGATGCTCCGTCACAGCAGCACCACGCCGGCCTGCTCACAGGCCCGGACGGTGTCGGGGTCCCACAGGGAACTCTGCACCTCACCGATGTGGGCCTTGCCCAGCAGCAGCATGGACACCCGGGACTGGCCGATGCCGCCCCCCATGGTCAAGGGCAGCTCACCGTTGAGCAGCATCCGGTGGAAGGGGAGGGAGCGGCGGCTGTCACAGCCTGCCAGGGTGAGCTGGCGGTCCAGGGACTCTGGGCTGACCCGGATGCCCATGGAGGAGAGTTCAATAGCCTGGCCATTGACGCTGTCCCAGAACAGAATGTCGCCGTTCAGGTTCCAGTCATCATAGTCCGGGGCCCGACCGTCATGTGGCTGACCCGACTTCAGCTTTCCGCCGATCCCCATGAGAAACACCGCACCGTGCTCCCGGACAATGGTGTTCTCCCGCTCCTTGGGGGAGAGCTGGGGATATAGATCCTCCAGGTCCTGGGCGGTGACGAAGGTGACCTGGCCAGGCAGCTCGGGCAGGGCGGACAGCTGGGGGAAAACGGAGCGCAGGAAGGACTGGGTATCCACGAGAGCGCGGACAATGGCGTTTACCGTCTGCTTCAGATAGTCCCGGGTGCGGTCCTCCTGGGTGATGATCTTCTCCCAATCCCACTGGTCCACGTAAGCGGAGTGGAGGTTGTCCAGCTCCTCATCCCGGCGGATGGCGTTCATGTCGGTGTAGAGCCCCTCTCCGGGGTGGAACTGATAGCGCTTCAGAGCCAGGCGCTTCCACTTGGCCAGGGAGTGGACCACCTGGGCGGTGTCCTCCACCCGGTTGATCTCAAAGGAGACGGGGCGCTCCACCCCGTTCAGGTCATCGTTGAGGCCGGAGGAGGCGGAGACGAACAGAGGGGCAGACACCCGGTGCAGGCGCAGGGCACCGGCGAGGCGGTCCTCGAACAGACGCTTGAGCAGGCTGATGGCCTTCTGGGTCTCATAGAGGCTGAGGAGGGAGCGGTATCCCTCGGGAATGACGGTTTTTCCCATGTCGAATACTCCTTTTGAAAGGGATTTGGAACAGAAGCTCATCCGGCAGAGCCGGGATGGAACGCCTGGTGAGCACATACAGATTTTTCTATTATAGCGGAGAAGGGCGGAAAAATCAATCTGTTCTTGCCAAGCGGGGCACGTCTTTGTATAATAGGGTCCATCCAAAGTTCCGACGGAGGGAGAGAGGAGATGCCTATGAAATTCATTTCCTGGAATGTGAACGGCCTGCGGGCCTGCCTGAAAAAGGGGTTTCTGGACTTTTACCGACAGGAGGCACCCGACTTCTGCTGCCTTCAGGAGACCAAGATGGAGCAGGGACAGGCGGATGTGGAGCTGAACGAAGGGGTCTTGGAGTTCTGGAACTCTGCGGAGAAGAAGGGATACTCCGGCACCGCCGTTTTCACCCCCCACCAGCCTGTGGCTGTGGCCTACGGTATGGACAAGGACCGGCACGACCACGAGGGGCGGCTCATCACCCTGGAGTATGAGGGCTTCTATCTGGTCTGCTGCTACACCCCCAACTCCCAGGACGGCCTGAAGCGGCTGGACTACCGCATGGAGTGGGAGGACGACCTGCGGGACTACCTCATGTCCCTGGACCGGCACAAGCCGGTGGTCTACTGTGGGGACCTGAACGTGGCCCACCGGGAGATCGACCTGAAAAACCCAAAGACCAACCGGAACAACGCCGGCTTCACCGACCAGGAGCGGGAAAAGATGACCTGCCTGCTCTCCTCCGGCTTTACAGACAGCTTCCGCTATCTCTACCCGGACACGGAGGGGATCTACTCCTGGTGGTCCTACCGCTTCAACGCCCGGAAGAACAACGCGGGGTGGCGCATCGACTATTTCATCGTCTCTGACCGCCTCCGGGACAAGATCAAGCGGGCGGAGATCCTGACCACGGTGGAGGGCAGCGACCACTGCCCGGTACTGCTGGAGCTGGACATCTGAGTGCCCCGGGGCGGGACCGGAAGGAGATAAGGAGGATCTGGATATGCGCAGAGCGGAGAAGGAAGTCAAAGACCTGGAGCAGTTGGAGGAGATCCTGCGGGACTGCAACACAGTGCGGATCGGGACCCAGGATGCGGAGGGGATGTTCATCGTCCCTGTGAATTACGGCTACGACCTGACAGAGGGGCAGCTGACCCTCTACCTCCACTCGGCCCGGGAGGGGCGGAAGGCGGCGGCGTTCCGCCGGGGCGGGGCGGTGGCTTTTGAGATGGACTGCGGCCACCAGCTGATGACGGCGGAGCAGGCGTGCAGTTACAGCTGTGCCTACCGCAGCATCATGGGCAGCGGGACCATCCGGGAGCTGACCGAGCCGCAGGAGAAATATGAGGCCCTCAACGCCATTATGCGCCATATGACCGGGCGAAACTGGGAGATGCCGGAGCCCGCCGTGGCCCGGGTATCCGTCTTTGCCATCTGGGCGGAGCGCTGGACGGGCAAGCGCAGCCCAGCCAACTGAGAGGAGGTAGCCGAAATGGTCTTATTTGATCCCCACAGATACGCCTATCCCTCCCGCCGCAGCGTGGTGTACGCCCGCCGGGCCATGGCCTGTACCTCCGTCCCCCTGGGGGCCCAGGTCGGCCTGGATGTGATGAAGGCCGGGGGAAATGCCGTGGATGCGGCGGTGGCCATGGCCGCCGCCATGCCCCTGCTGGAGCCCACAGGAAACGGCATCGGGGGGGACTGCTTCGCCCTGGTTTGGGTGGAGCGGGAGAAAAAGCTGTACGGCCTGAACGCCAGCGGCGTGTCCCCTGCAGCTCTGTCCGCCGCCCTGGTGCGGGAGCGGGGCTTCGGGGAGATGCCTAAAGAGGGCTGGCTGCCCACCATGGTGCCCGGCGCCCCCGGGGGATGGGCAGAGCTCAACCGGCGCTTCGGGACCCGCCCCCTTGAAGAGCTGTTCGCCCCCGCGGCCTCCTACGCCCGGGAGGGGGTGGCTGTGCCGGTGAACGTGGCGGTCCAGTGGGCACTGGACGGCCCCCGTATCGGCCGGGCTATGGAGCGGGACCCGGCCCCCCACCGCCCCTGGTGGGAGCGGATGATGAAGGCGGACGGCACCCCATACCGGGCGGGAGAGATCTTCCGCTGGCCGGAGTACGCTGACACTCTGGAGGAGCTGGCAGCCACCAGCTGTGAGAGCTTCTACCGGGGGAGCCTGATGGAGCGGATGGTCTCCTTCAGCCGGGAGACGGGGGGCTTTTTCCAGGAGCGGGATCTCCAGGACTACCGCCCGGAGTGGGTGGAGCCCATCACCGCGGACTACAAGGGCTACACCGTGTGCGAGATCCCGCCCAACGGCCATGGGATCACCGTGCTGATGGCGCTGAATATCCTGAAGGGCCTGCCCCTCTCCCAGGAGCGGGACAGCGCCGACACCTACCATAAGATTTTGGAGGCCATCAAGCTGGCTTTTGCGGACACCAGGACCTATGTGGCGGACCCCCGGTACATGCGGACCCGGGTGGCCGACCTGCTCTCGGAGGACTATGCTGCCCGGCGGCGGGCCCTGATCGGAGAGCGGGCCCTGCTGCCACAGGCGGGGGACCCCTCCTGCGGCGGCACCATCTACCTGTGCACCGCGGACCCCCAGGGCAACATGGTCTCCTTCATCCAGAGCAACTACACCACCTTCGGTGCGGGCATCCGCATCCCGGGCACCGGTATCTGCCTCCAGAACCGGGGGGCCAACTTCTCCCTGGATGAGGGCAGCGATAACTGCCTGGCCGGCGGCAAGAAGTCTTACCACACCATCATCCCCGGCTTCCTGATGAAGGAAGGGACGGCGGTGGGTCCTTTCGGCGTGATGGGGGCCTTCATGCAGCCCCAGGGCCACGTGCAGGTGGTGGTGAACACGGTGGATTACCACATGAACCCCCAGGAGTGCCTGGACGCTCCCCGGATGCAGTGGACCGGTGGGAAGCGCATCCAGCTGGAGCGGGAGGTGCCCGCCCACATCGGCCTGCGCCTGGCGGAGATGGGCCACCAGGTGGAGATCTGCAACTCCAACCTGGACATGGGCCGAGGGCAGATCATCTGGCGGATGGAGGACGGCACCCTGGCCGGCGGCACCGAGCCCCGGTGCGACGGCACGGTAGCGGCCTGGTGAAGAGAGAGGAGAGATCTTGTGAAAGAGCGCGGCCTGATCCGGATCATTATTCTCCTCTCCGGCGCCCTGCTGTGGGTGGCCTACCTGTTTGATGCGGTCTGTTCCCGATACGCTATCTATGAGGTGATCGGCTATGGGGCCCATGAGCTGTTGTCTATGCTCCCCTATGTGTCTGCCCTGACCACCGCGGTCTGGCTGGCCATTACGCTGGTGAAAGGGGCCCGGGGAAAGACACTGCGCCGGGAGCTGGCGTTCTGTGGGGCCCTGGCGGTCCTGCTGGCGGTGCAGTGGGGCTATCTGATCGAGCAATCCCACCGCTCCACCGCCACCGTTCTGGCCCAGGTCACAGAGACGGTCCTTGTGCCGGCGCAGGGGCTGCAGGCGGTGATCCGGCATCCGGAGGGGTATGAGATCACACTGTGGTGCCCCCAGCTGGCATGGGAGCTCCTTCAGCCGGGAACGGAGTACCTGGTCACCTACGAGTGGGATGACCGAATGCCCCAGGAGGGGACCTTGTGTATGGTCCATCCCTGAAAATCTCAATTTTGATCAAGGAGGCAGCAGCCATGAAAATAGCAGAATTATTCGGAAAGGGGAAGACCGTCTTTTCCTGTGAGGTGTTTCCCCCCAAGAAGGACAGCCCCGTGGACACTATCTATCAGACCCTGGACGGGCTGAAGGATATTAAACCCGACTTTATCAGCGTTACCTTCGGAGCCGGTGGCTCCCAGGTGAACCAGTCCACCCGGGAGATCGCGGCCATCATCCAGAAGCAGTACCACATCCCCGCCATGGCCCACCTGACCTGCATCACCGCCACCAGGGGGGAGGTGACCGAGCTGCTCTATGACCTGAAGGCAGACGGCGTAGAGAACGTACTGGCCCTGCGGGGGGACCGGAACCCGGACTATCCCCCAAAGACGGAGTTCCTCCACGCCGACGAGCTGGTGGCCTTCATCCGCCGGCGGGGGGACTTCGGTGTGTCCGCCGCCTGTTACCCTGAGGGGCACCCGGAGAGCCCCGACGCGGTAAGCGACCTGCGCTACCTCAAGCAGAAGGTGGACGCCGGCGCCCAGCATCTGGTGAGTCAGCTCTTCTTTGATAACGAGGACTTCCTCCGCTTCCTGGAGCGGGCCCGCATCGCGGGCATCACGGTGCCCATCGAGGCGGGCATCATGCCCGTGCTGAACCAGAAGTCCATCGAGCGGATGGTATCCCTGTGCGGGGCTTCCATCCCCCGGAAGCTCTCCCGCATCCTGGCTCGGTACGGCGACCACCCGGAGGCCCTGCGGGAGGCGGGCATCGCCTATGCCATCGACCAGATCTCCGACCTGGTGGCCGCCGGGGTGGACGGCATCCACCTTTACACCATGAACAACCCTGCGGTGGCCAGGCAGATCAGCGACAGCGTCTCCGCCATCCGGCGGGTGTGAGCGCCATGCCAATCGCCCTGGGGGAACTGGACCTGGACGAGGTGCTCCGCTACATGGGGACCCCGCCCAGCCAGGCCGGGCCGGAACTGCGGGCCCTGGTGGAGGAGTGCGGGCGGGCCGTATGCGCCGCCGCCCGGCCCCGCTGGGCCTGGAGGGCCTTCGACATCGCAGAGGAGGCGGACGGGGTGCGCCTGTCCTGCGGCCTGCTGCTGCCGGGGCAGGACCTGAAGCGCCACCTGAGGGGGTGCGGACGGGCGGCGGTGTTCTGCGCCACCCTGTCCGCCCAGGTGGACGCCCTGATCCGCCGCTGGGAGAGCGGGGACATGCTGCGGGCCCTGGCCCTGGACTGCTCCGCCGCCGCCGCGGTGGAGCAGATGTGCGACCAGATCGAACTGGAGCTCCAGGGGCACTTCCCCGGCTGCTCCTTCCCTTTCCGGTACAGCCCGGGGTATGGGGACCTGCCCCTGGAGCTCCAGAACCCCCTGCTGGACCTGCTGGACGCCCCACGGCGGGTGGGGCTGTGCGCCAGCGCCAGCCACATCCTCACCCCCCGCAAGTCGGTGACCGCTATCTTGGGGGCGGCCGACGGACCCATCCAACCAACTGTGCGTAGCTGTCTGGGCTGTCCCGCCCGGGAGAGCTGCCAGTATCGAAAGTCAGGTGGACACTGTGGAATTTCGTGAATTGCTGAATACGCCGGGCCCCGTCCTGCTGGACGGCGGCATGGGCACCATGCTGCAGGCCAGGGGCCTGTCCATAGGGGAGTGGCCCGAGCTGGCCGCCCTGGAACACCCGGACTGGCTGGAGGACATCCACCGGGCCTATGTGGAGGCGGGGGCCCAGATCCTGTGCGCCAACACCTTCGGCGCCAACCGGGAGAAGCTCGGCCGCACCGGCCGCACCGTGGAGGAGGTGGTCCCTCCCTCAGTGGAGATCGCCCGCCGGGCGGCCAGGGGGAGGGCCTTAGTGGCCCTGGACGTGGGGCCCACCGGCCAGCTGCTGGAGCCCACTGGCACCCTCCGCTTTGAGGAGGCGGTGGATATCTTTGCCCAGACGGTGCGCGCCGGTGTCCAGGCCGGGGCGGACCTGATCCTGATCGAGACCATGACCGACCTCCAGGAGGCCCGGGCCGCCCTGCTGGCCGCTAAGGAGAACAGCAGCCTGCCCGTCATCGTCACCATGACCTATGAGGAGCGGGGCCGCACCTTCCTGGGCTGCGACCCGGCCTCTGCGGCTCTGACCCTGGAGGGGATGGGGGCAGATGCCATCGGAGTGAACTGCTCCCTGGGCCCCCGGGAGATGCCCCCGCTGGTGCGGGAGCTGACCCGGTGGTCCACCCTGCCTATCGCCATCAAGCCCAATGCGGGCCTGCCCGACCCAGGGGGCGCGGGGTATGACATTACGGCGGAGGAGTTTGCCGGGAGCATGGCAGAGCTGACCGGGCTGGGCGTTAAGCTGTACGGCGGCTGCTGCGGCACTACGCCGGAGTATATCGCACTGCTGCGGGAGAAACTGGCGGGCTGCACCATCGTCCAGGTGCCCCGGCAGGTGCCCGCGGCGGTGTGCAGCGGCACCCGCACCGTGCCCATCGACCGGGTGCGGGTCATCGGGGAGCGGATCAATCCCACCGGCAAAAAGCTGATGAAAGAGGCCCTGCGCCGGGGGGATGTGGACTACATGCTGAACCAGGCCCTGGCCCAGACCGAGGCGGGGGCCGACATCCTGGATGTGAACGTGGGTCTGCCCGAGATCGACGAGGCGGAGATGATGGTGCGCACGGTGAAGGCCCTCCAGGGGGTCACCGACGCCCCCCTCCAGTTGGACTCCACCGACCCCCGGGTGCTGGAGGGAGCCCTGCGGGTCTACTGCGGCAAGGCCATCGTCAACTCGGTGAACGGCGAGGCGGAAAAGCTGAACACCATTCTGCCCCTGTGCAAAAAGTACGGCGCGGCGGTGGTCAGCCTTGCCATTGATGAGCGGGGCATCCTGCCCAAAGCCGAGGACCGCGTGGCCATTGCCCGCCGCATCCGGAACGCGGCACTGGCGGCAGGCATCCCGCAGGAGGACATCTATATCGACTGCCTGACCCTGACGGCCAGCGCCCAGCAGGAGGATGTGCTTGCCACGGTGCAGGCCCTTCACGCCTGCAAGGAGGAGCTGGGGGTGCGCACCATTCTGGGCGTGTCCAACATCAGCTTCGGCCTGCCCTGCCGCCCCTATCTGAACACCACCTTCCTCACCATGGCGATGTATGCGGGCCTTGACCTCGCCATCATGAACCCTTCCAGCGAGGACATGATGGCGGCGGTGTATGCTTACAACGTGCTGACCAACCGCGACCAGCAGAGCACCAAATACATTGAGCGCTATGCCGACCGCGTGCCCGCCTCGGTGGCCCTCAAGCAGGCCGCGCAGACGGTGCCTGCGGCTTCGGCATCCGCATCCGGTGAGAGCGCAGAGCTTACCGGCCCTTACGCTCCACTGATGAAGGCGGTGGAAAAGGGCCTGAAGGGCGATGCCGCCGCCCAGACCAAGGCACTGCTGGCCGAAAAGCAGCCGCTGGAAGTGGTGGACGAAGCGCTGATCCCGGCGCTGGACATCGTGGGTGCCAAGTACGAGAAGGGCACGCTGTTCCTGCCGCAGCTGCTGCAGGCCGCAAGTGCTGCCCAGAGCGCTTTTGAGGAGATCAAGAACGTCATTGCCCAGAAGGGCGAGGGCAGCGCCAGCAAGGGCCGCATCGTGCTGGCCACCGTCAAGGGCGACGTGCACGACATCGGCAAGAACATCGTCAAGGTCATTCTGGAAAACTACGGCTTTGAGGTGATCGACCTGGGCCGTGATGTGCCGGTGGAGACGGTGGTGAACACTGTGCGGGAAAAGAATGTGCATCTGGTGGGCCTTTCCGCCCTGATGACCACCACCCTGAAGAGCATGGCGGACACCATCACCCTGCTCCATCTGGAGGGCCTGCCCTGTAAGATCATGGTGGGGGGGGCGGTGCTCACCCCGGAGTATGCGTCCCAGATCCAGGCGGACTTCTACGCCCGGGATGCCAAGGAGAGCGTGGACATCGCTAAGCGGGTCATCGGGTAACGACCGCAATGGGGCCGGGAGGGGCTGTCAAGCCGTCCTCCCGGCCTTTCTGTGCCGCTTACCGGCGGAAAAAGGCCTGACAGCTCCCATCCCCTTGCGTGTGAGCCAGGGATCTGCTATCCTCCGGACAGAGAGGAGGCGAAGGCCATGAAACCACACATTGTCACAGAGGACATGAGGCTCCGGGCCCGGGACGGGCAGGAGCTGGAGGGAAAGCTGTATCTGCCCCGGGATGGCGTCGTCTCCCGGCTGGTGGTCCAGGTCAACGGCTCCGGCCCCCAGACCTGCAACACCTTCCGGGACCGGGGAGACGGGACCACGTACAGCTTCTGCGGCTTCTTTGGGGAGGAGCTTGCCGGCCGGGGACTGGGCTTCTTCTGTTACAGCACCCGCGGGTACACCGATGGGAATCAGGGTCCACTCTACTGCCGAGTGGACCGGGCAGTCTACCGCTCCTACACCCCTCAGACCTGTGTGGCCGACCTGGAGGACTGGACCGCCCTCCTTCAGGCCCACCCCCGCTGTGCTGGGGCGGAGCTCCTGCTGCTGGGGTGGAGCGAGGGGACCATGATCGCTCCGGCTGTGGCTGCAGGGGGAGCGGTACCCCTGGCCGGACTGCTGCTGGCGGGCTACGCCAACGGGACCATGGAGGAGGCCCTGGACTGGCAGCAGCGGGGGCTGGGGCTGTACACCATGCTCTGCCAGTATTTTGACGCCGACGGAGATGGGAGCATCTCCCGGGAGGAGTTTGAGACGGGGCCGGGAGCGGTGCGGGAGGCCCTGGAGGCGACCTTCTCCGGGCTGGACCTGGACGGGGACGGCCGGATCACCCCGGCGGACCTGGAGGCGGTGTATGCCGGGAGCCGGGCGGAGATCTTCCGGGCCATCGAGGCGGGGGACGACGAATGGCTTTGGGAACACTACCCAGTCCCCCTCACTACCAACTGGTTCCGGGGCCACCGGAGGTTTCCCCCCAACCGGGAGACCCTGCCCCGTCTGGACCTGCCCATCCATATCCTCCAGGGGAGGTGGGACGCCAACACCCCTGTGGAGGACGCCCTGGCCATCCAGGAGACCTTCCGGAGGCTGGGGAAGGACAACCTCGCCGTCCACATCTACCCTGACGCAGGACACGCCCTGGGCTTTGAGCAGTATCTGGCCACCGGGGAACTGCCCCCCGCCCTCACCGATCTCTTTGAGCTGTGCCAGGGGCTGGGACGATAGAACAGGAGCCGGAGAGCGGGCCTCTCCGGCTCCCGCTTTTTTCCGGACTCCGGGGCCCGGAGGAGGAGCCCGCGGCTGAAAGGGAAAGCCCCTTGTGCCCTCCTGTCCCGTCTGCTATAATCGGAACAGAAAAAAGTCGAATCCGCGTGCGGAGCCGGAAAGGAGTTTATTATGGCAGAGACCTTGATCCCATTGGAGGAGCGGGAGGAGGAGCGGCGCCCGTCCCGGGTGGAGCCGCCCCGCCGGAGCGGGGGCTGGGTGGGGAAGCTGGCCCTGGTGCTGGCGGTCGTCGCCCTGGCGGTGGCCTGTCTGGCGCTGTACCGGACACTGCCGCCGGGGGAGGATGACCCACAGGAGCCAGGGGAGAGAGCAGAGTCCCCTACCATCTCCTACCGGGACCGGGAGCTCCCCGTCCTGGAAGGGGTGGCGGTGAACAGCTATGTGTCAGACGGCTTCTCCGTCAATGATCGGGGCTGGCTCACCTATGAGCAGGATGGAAAGCAGGCGGCCATCGGCATCGATGTGTCCGCTTATCAGGGGGAGATCGACTGGCAGCAGGTAGCGGATTCGGGAGTGGAATTTGCCATGATCCGGCTGGGCTACCGGGGATACTCCCAGGGGGTCATCATGCCGGACAAGAATTTTGAGCAGAACCTCCGGGGGGCGCTGGACGCTGGCCTGGAGGTGGGGGTCTACTTTTTCTCCCAGGCCGTCAGCGTCTGGGAGGCGGAGGAGGAGGCGCAGTACGTCCTGGACGCCATTCAGGGGTACGATGTGACCTACCCCGTGGCCTTTGACTGGGAGTTCATTGCCGGGGACACCGCCCGGACGGACGGCATGGAGCCGGAGGCCATCACACGCTGCGCCGGGGCCTTCTGTGATATGATCCGGGAGGCGGGCTACCACCCGGTGGTCTACTTTAACCAGGACCTGGGTTATCTGTCCTACCAGCTGGATCGGCTCACCGACTATACCTTCTGGCTGGCGGAGTATAACGCCCGCCCCAGCTTCTTCTACCACTTCGACCTGTGGCAGTACACCCACACCGCCTCGGTGCCCGGGATCGAGGGAAATGTGGACATGAATCTGGCCTTCCGGGAGTTTGACGAAAAGCCTCAGCATGGGGAAGAATAGAGAAAGAGACGGCGCCCGGTGCTTGAA
>OLRN01001698.1_pt1 | contig 11138 bp, 10 predicted proteins | sample 1673001 | NCBI WGS metagenome assembly OLRN01 (sample SAMEA3136745, study PRJEB25190) | human gut metagenome | biome: human gut; feature: human-associated habitat; material: faeces | place: Austria | collected 2013 | reverse complement strand
GAATAAACGGCAGCTGCCCTGCGGGCATACTGCACCAGAATCTTTCCCTGGGGAGTCAGCTTCAGTTTGTTTTTGCTCCTATAAAATATTTTTATATCGAACTCATTTTCCAGCAAACGAATCTGATGACTCACCGCCGGCTGGGTCAGATTCAGCTTCTGAGCTGCCTTAGTATAGCTTCCGGACTCGATAACAGCCAGAAGAGTCTTTACTTTCATGTCAAACACAGGCCAGTCCCCCTCCATATATAAATATTTTTTATATCCCAATCAAATAATATCATTTGATTTTATCACCAAACACTACTATAATCAAGCAAAACAAAAAAACGCAGAAAGGAGTGTTGATTATGGCACTATTTTTATCAAACCTGGGAGCAGCAGGAATCATATTGACCATAGCAGTCATGCTGGCATCCGGCTTTCTGTTGACACGAATCACAAAACGGCTTCACCTGCCTAATGTTACCGGTTATATTATTGCGGGAGTCATCATCGGGCCCTGGTGCCTGAATCTTGTCCCTTCACAATATATTGGACAGATGGATTTTATCACAGACCTTGCCCTGGCATTTATCGCATTTGGAGTAGGAAAATATTTCAAACTGTCATCCCTGAAAGCCAATGGAAAGAAAATGGTGATTCTGACCCTGTTTGAATCCCTGACCGCAGGCATCTTTATCACAATTGTCATGCTGATTATGGGGTTATCCCTGTCCTTCAGTCTGCTTTTGGGAGCCATCGGCTGCGCCACGGCCCCTGCCTCCACCATTATGACCATCCGGCAGTACAAGGCCAAAGGGCCCTTTGTGGACACCATCCTGCAGGTGGTTGCCCTGGACGATGCAGTGTCCCTGATAGCCTTCAGCGTGTGCGCGGCCTTTGTCCAGGCCAGTTCAGGAAACGGTTCGGTGACGTTTTCCCAGATTGCTTTTCCGGTGCTCTTTAACTTATTGGCCCTGGCGCTGGGAGGACTATCCGGTGTGGTGCTCAGCAGGCTGATACACAAGCGCCGCAGCAAGGACCACAGCCTGGTTCTGGCCTGTGTCACCATTATGGGCGTGGCCGGAATCTGTACTTCTCTTAATGTTTCTCCTCTGTTGGCATGTATGGCCTCCGGCGCAGCCTATATCAATGCCAGCGGCAACAAACACTTATTTAAGCAGTTAAACCAGTTCACACCTCCCCTCCTGGTGATGTTCTTCGTGCTTTCCGGTATGAGGCTTTCCATTCCCAGCCTGGCAGCTGCCGGCGTGATCGGTATTGTTTACTTTCTGGTCCGCATTGCCGGGAAATACACCGGTTCCGCCCTGGGCGCCGCGGTTACCCACGCTTCACCGGAAATCCGCCGCTACTTTGGCCTGGCGCTGATTCCTCAGGCCGGCGTTTCCATCGGCCTGGCTGTGCTGGGGCAGCGCATGCTCCCTGCCGAAAGCGGCCAGCTGCTCTCAACCATCATCCTGTCCAGCGGGCTTTTGTATGAAATGGTAGGGCCTGCCTGCGCAAAAGCTTCCATCAAGTTATCCGGAAGCGTTCCGGGAAAGGCAGCTGTTGATAAGGCAGCTGCTGGAAAAGCCGCTGCTGGGAAGGCCGCTGCTGAAAAGGCCGCTGCTGAGAAAGTGATTGCCGGCAGTTCTTCTGCAAGCGGACCAGATATCGCCAAAGCAGACGGAGTTGAACAGCCTGTGCATAAAGCGGGCGCCGCGGCTTTGGAAGAACAGACACGAAAAAAAGCCCCGGACACCGGCAATGATACAAATGATACGGTATCGGCCCAGCAAGTCCGCCCAAGGCATGCTGTCGTCTGACTGATTTTAGATTCATTTGCGCCTAATCCAGCACTCTTCGGCAAAAAAAGCCAGCCCCGGACATTCGGAGCTGGCTTTTACGCATATTTATTCTCACTTCATTCTTCTTACTTAACCAGCAATGATTTGCCGGTCATTTCCTTAGGCTGCTCCATTCCCATGAGCTCAATAAGAGTGGGAACGATATCGCACAGGGCGCCGCCTTCACGCAGCTTGCAGGATGGGTCTGCATTTACCAGGATGAATGGTACCGGATTGGTGGTATGAGCTGTAAATGGCTCCCCGGTCTCATAGTCCACCAGCTGCTCCGCATTTCCATGGTCCGCACAGATAAACATGACGCCGTCCACTTCCCTGATGGCCTCCACTGCACGGCCCACGCAGGCGTCCACTGTCTCGATGGCCTTGATGGCTGCGTCCTCTACCCCGGTATGGCCTACCATGTCAGGGTTTGCAAAGTTGATGATGATGACATCGTATTTGCCGGATTTGATGGCTTCCACCAGCTTATCGCACACGCCGTTGGCGCTCATCTCAGGCTTTAAATCATAGGTTGCAACTTCCTTTGGAGAAGGAACCAGAATGCGGTCCTCACCCTCGTTGGGTTCTTCCACACCGCCGTTGAAGAAGAAGGTCACATGCGCATATTTCTCAGTCTCCGCAATCCTTACCTGTGTCTTTTTGTGGGCTGCCAGGAATTCGCCAAAGGTATTGGTGATACTCTCCTTCTTAAAGGCAACCAGCTTGTTCTGGATGGTCTCATCATAATCCGTAAAGCATACATACACCAGGTCCAGCCTTTTCTCCCTTGGGAAGCCGTCAAAGCTGTCGTCGCAGAATGCACGGGTAATCTCCCTTGCACGGTCCGGACGGAAGTTGTAGAAAATCACGGAATCCTTATCCTGGATGGTGGCCGCAGGCTTGCCGTCCTTCATCACCACAAAGGGGATGACGAACTCATCTGCCTTGCCGCTGTCATAAGAAGCCTGGATGCCTGCAGCAGCGCTTTCAGCCTGATTTCCTTCGCCCTTTGTCAGAGCGTTGTAAGCCAGCTCCACGCGGTCCCATCTCTTATCACGGTCCATGGCATAGTAACGTCCCATGACAGACGCTACCTCGCCTACGCCGATCTCCTTCATCTTTGCTTCCAGCTGCTCCACAAAGCCCTTTCCTGATTCAGGAGGCGTATCGCGGCCATCCAGGAAACAGTGTACATAAACCTTCTTTAAGCCGTTCTTCTTAGCCAGCTCCAGCAGGCCGTAAATATGGGTGTTGTGGCTGTGTACGCCGCCGTCAGACACCAGCCCGAACATATGAAGGGCAGAATCATGTTTTTTGCAGTTTTCAATTGCTGTGAGGAACTCCGGAATCTGGAAAAAGTCCCCGTCCTGAATGGATTTTGTGATTCTGGTCAGTTCCTGGTATACGATACGGCCTGCTCCCATGTTCAGATGACCTACCTCAGAGTTGCCCATCTGTCCCTCAGGAAGTCCCACTGCCATGCCGCTGGCCTCGCCCTTTACAAAGGGGCACTGGCTCATGAGCTGGTCCATAACCGGAGTCTTGCCCTCGCATACAGCGTTGTGCTGGCAGTTATCGTTCAGTCCGTAGCCGTCTAAAATCATTAATACGGTTGGTTTTTTACTCATTTTCAATCTCCTTCTGTTTTAAATGCCCTGCCGCCTTATGGCGCGTGAATCCCGCATTGGGTCACGCTCCGGTCAGGAGCAGGGCACACATTCCGTTATTACTTGTTGTAATTTACAATCTTGCCAAAGTCAGGCTTTAAGGAAGCGCCGCCTACCAGTCCTCCATCAATATCCGGCTGTGCGAAAAGCTCCGGAGCGGAAGATGCGGATACAGAGCCGCCGTACTGGATACGGATTGCCTCAGCTGTAGCCTCATCGTAAATCTCTCCAATGCATACACGGATAGCTGCGCAGACTTCCTCAGCCTGCTCTGTGGTAGCCACCTTGCCGGTGCCGATTGCCCAGATTGGCTCGTAAGCAATAACCGCAGTCTTAGCCTGGTCAGCTGTCACATTCAGGAATGCAATCTTAATCTGCTGGCGGATCCAGTCAATGGTGATTCCCTGCTCCCTCTGTGTGAGTGTCTCTCCGCAGCAGACAATCGGTGTGATGCCGTGTTCAAAGGCCTTTAACACCTTTTTGTTCACGGTCTCATCTGTTTCTGCGAAATACTCGCGTCTCTCTGAATGACCGATGATTACGTACTTAACGCCGGCGTCTACCAGCATGTTGGGAGAAATCTCGCCTGTATAAGCGCCCTTCTCCTCATAGTACATGTTCTCGGCTCCGATACAGATATTGGATCCCTTAGCTGCTTCCATAGCAGGAATAATGTCAATGGCAGGCACACAGAATACCACATCCACATCCTCATTCGCTACCAATGGCTTTAACTCGTTTACAAGGGCAACCGCCTCTGACGGAGTCATGTTCATCTTCCAGTTGCCTGCTATAATTTTCTTTCTTGACATTGTATTTTACCTCTCCCTTTCACACTGTAATCACTTATGGGAAAACCGAATTAAGCTTTGTTGTCAGCTGCAGCCACACCTGGCAGTTCCTTGCCCTCCAGGAATTCCAGGGAAGCGCCGCCGCCGGTGGAGATATGGGTCATCTTATCAGCAAAGCCCAGTCTCTTCACAGCATTGACAGAGTCGCCGCCGCCGATAACCGTGGTGGCATCTGCCAGTTCAGCAACCGCACGGCATACTTCCAGTGTGCCTTCTGCGAAGTTGGAGAACTCGAACACGCCCATAGGTCCGTTCCACACAACCGTCTTGGCGCCCTGCAGTGCTTCCTTGTAAAGCGCGATGGTCTTAGGTCCGATGTCAAATCCTGACCAGCCTGCGTCAATTACATCCACTACTTTATGCTCGGTGTCGTTGGAGAATTCCTTTCCTTCCACATGGTCAACAGGAAGCAGCAGCTTAACGCCCTTCTCTTCTGCCTTCTTAATCATCTCCAGTGCATAGTCCAGCTTATCTGCCTCACATAAGGAATTGCCGATTTCCTGGCCCTGTGCCTTTGCAAAGGTGTAAGCCATACCTCCGCCGATAATCAGGGTGTCAACCTTGTCTAACAGATTGTTAATTACATTAATCTTATCGGAAACCTTGGCGCCGCCCAGAATGGCCACGAATGGACGAACCGGATTCTCAACCGCCTGTCCTAAGAACCTGATTTCCTTTTCCATCAGGTATCCCACCACGTTCTCCTTGGTAAATCTGGTAACGCCTACGTTGGAGCAGTGTGCCCTGTGGGCTGTGCCGAATGCGTCGTTTACGAAAATGCCGTCGCACAGGTCAGCCAGCTCTTTTGCATAAGCCTCGCTTGCAGCATCGCCGTCTTTGAATTTGGTCTCCTCAACTCTGTAACGGGTATTCTGAAGAAGCAGAACCTCTCCGTCCTTTAACTCAGCAGCTACCTTCTGTGTCTCAGGCCCTGTTACCTTTGGATCGTCCACAAACTTAACCTCTACGCCCAGTCTTTCGCTCAGAGCAGGAGCAACAGGAGCAAGGCTCATCTCCGGAACGGGCTCGCCCTTTGGCTTGCCTAAATGGGAGCACAGGATAACCTTGGCGCCCTGGTCAAGAAGCTTCTTTATGGTAGGGATGGCTCCGTCAATACGGTTATAGTTCTGGATAACGCCTTCCTTTAACGGAACGTTGAAATCACAGCGTACCAGTACTTTTTTTCCCTGTAAATCTTTTAAATCATCAACTGTTTTCTTGTTTAACATATTTCTTTCCCCTTTCAGAGTCATTGATACATTTGGCGAACAAAGGGCCCGGCCCAAACGACCGGACCCTTCATGAGTCTACTTAGAAATTACTGTCCTGTTGTCACAATTAGCCTAACTCAGCAAAGTACTTGATTGTCCTTACCATCTGGCTTGTGTAGGAGTTCTCATTGTCATACCATGAAACAACCTGTACTTCATACAGATCATCTGCAATCTGAGCTACCATGGTCTGTGTTGCATCGAACAGAGAACCATATCTCATGCCGATAACGTCGGAAGATACGATGGCATCCTCATTGTATCCAAAGGACTCGCTGGCAGCTGCCTTCATAGCTGCGTTGATGTCTTCCTTTGTAACACCAGCCTTCTTAACAACAGCTGTTAAGATTGTGGTGGAACCGGTTGGTACAGGTACACGCTGTGCGGAACCGATTAACTTGCCGTTCAGCTCTGGGATAACCAGGCCGATAGCCTTAGCTGCACCAGTGGAGTTAGGAACGATGTTAGCTGCGCCGGCTCTTGCTCTTCTTAAATCGCCTTTTCTGTGTGGTCCGTCCAGAATCATCTGATCGCCTGTGTAAGCGTGGATGGTGGACATGATACCGCTCTGGATAGGAGCATAATCATTCAGAGCCTTAGCCATAGGAGCTAAGCAGTTTGTTGTACAGGAAGCTGCGGAGATAATCTTATCATCAGCTGTCAGTACATTCTCATTAACGCTGTATACAATAGTAGGAAGGTCATTGCCTGCAGGAGCGGAGATAACAACTTTCTTAGCGCCTGCCTCGATGTGTGCCTGAGCTTTGTCCTTAGAGCAGTAGAATCCTGTACACTCCAGAACTACGTCTACGCCGATTTCGCCCCATGGAAGATCAGCAGCCTTTGGCTCCTTGTAGATGGTGATTTTCTTGCCGTCTACAGTGATGGAATCCTCTCCAGCCTCAACAGTGTGCAGACCCTGGCCATAAACGCCGGCATATCCGCCCTGTGCTGTATCATACTTTAACAGATGAGCTAACATCTTAGGATCGGTTAAGTCATTGATAGCTACTACATCGTAACCTTCTGCTCCGAACATCTGACGGAAAGCCAGACGTCCAATACGTCCAAATCCATTAATCGCTACTTTTACTGCCATGATTCAATTCCTCCTAGTTTGTTAAAAAATATATTATTGTTAAATATTAATCAACTTCTCTCTATTGTAATCAATTTCTAAAGAAATGGCAAGTCCTTTTTTTATTTTTACGGATCTTTGACCTTTTTATACGAAGAAAAGACTGGAATCTTGCCATTCGGGTATTTTCTGCTATAATGTTGTTATGAAATGCGTATGAAAATGCCGGTATTAATAAAAATACTGCTGTTTTTTTTATTAAGAAGCTATTATTTATATAGAAGCAAAGGAGAAGCTCCGATGATATACGACTGCCATCTGCACACTGAATTTTCCGGTGACTCCAACACCCCCATCAGCCTGCAGATTGAGAAAGCCATAGAACTGGGCATGAAGGAGATGTGCATTACCGACCACCACGACTACGATTCCGGATTCTGCGACTGTGATTTTATCCTGGATATCCCCACCTATCTCACGTCCCTGCGTATTCTCCAGGCAGAGTACAGGGACCGCATCCGCATCAACATCGGAATCGAGCTGGGACTTCAGGATCATCTTAAGGAATATTTGGAGCACTTTGTAAAGCGCTACGGGGATTCCTTTGATTTCATCATCGGATCCAGCCATTTTGTAAAGAGCATGGACCCATATGACCCGGAATACTGGAACAAGCGGGGCGAGGTGCCCGGCTTTGAGGATTTCTTTGAAGCCTCCCTGGTGCGTGTCAGAGACCTGTGCCGCACCTTTGATTCCTTTGGCCATCTGGATTATGCGGTGCGCTACGCTCCCCACCAGAATGACTTTTACGACTACCGGCATCTGAGCCAGTGGATTGACCCTCTCTTAAAGATTCTTATTGAAAACGGCAAATCCCTGGAGTGCAACACAGGCGGTTTCAAGTACGGCCTGGGCCAGCCCAATCCCTGCCGGAAGATTCTCATGCGCTACCGGGAGCTGGGAGGCGAGATGATAACCATTGGATCCGACGCCCATACCCCGGAATATGTGGGTTATGCCTTTGACACCTGCCGCGAACTGCTGTCTGACTGCGGTTATAGATATTTTACTGTGTACCATGGCAGAAAGCCGGAATTCATTCCTCTTTAGCCGGGAGTTTCCGTCTGCGTCTGAAAACGCCGTACAATCTTTTACCTCAAGACTGTACGGCATTTATTATATTTATGTATTTAGTTTAATATGTCTATGCACCTCATCCCGCACTTTCCGTCTTCATGGCCGTCTTTACATCCTTAAGAAACTGCTCCCATGCGTCCTCATGCTCCACATAATACTTGGGGCAGAGTTTTTCATTCACATCATAATGGCGTATAACGTCCCCGGGCGTCAGTTTCAGCTGCCTGCAGAGGAAGGCTGTCAAATCCACCAGGGATTCATAGGTGGCATCATTGAACTTTCCGCTGTCGTCCGGATGGCACACCTCTATGGCGACTGTGGTGTTGTTTAAAGGGGCATTGGCATAGGCAATCTCATTTACAGGGATGCACTGGATAACTTCACCTTCCAGCCCCACCACAAAATGGCTGCTGGCAGACGAACCGCTTTTTTGCGGGTCCTGGTCAGCCAGGCTGTCAAAATAGTCCCTGTTATTCTTTGCCGTGGAGCCGGGATTGGCCACATAGTGTATGACAATCTTATCCACCTTCTGACGCCCCACGTCCGGTCTGGAAAATATATTCTTCCTTATAAAATCCTGCTCTACATAATCCGGCACCTCCACCGCCTTCAAATCCACGGTATAAGGCCGCTCCCATCCCCAGAGGTAATAGCCTCCGCCCAGACCGGCGCCGGCGCCCAATATGAGCACCAGCAAAAGTGCAAGGAAGGACACGCCTTTGCCCGAACGGTTCCGGTGTTCTCCTGAGCCTGAATTTCCTGCTTTTTTACTTCTTTGGGACCGGTCAGCCTTCTTTCCGGTGTTCTGGACCTCCTGCGCCGTTCTGTCAGCAGACTTTCTGGCTGCAGATGTTCTGGCTGCAGACGTTCTGGCCTCCGGCGCCCCATCTCCTATACCGGGCTTTCTCCTGGAAATCCGCTCTCGTCTGGGCCTGCCCCCTATGTAGGAATCCCCCACAGGAGGATTCTGCCGGCCTGACGCAGGCCTGTTGGGCTCCAGCGGTACCTGCCGGATATCTTCGTATTCTCTCATCCTGTCTATATCGTTGGTCCGTTCCTCTTTCATCCTTTCGTACACCTTTCATTGATTCATGTTCCGCTGATTCTGTCACATGAACAATATAACATTTTTCAGCTTAAAACACAATGGATGTTGCATTTTATAAACCAATCTGTAAAATCTTAAAATAGATGCAACTTTATCCCCGCCTCAGACGTCTAACAGTCAGAAGGATACGAAAGGAGGATGCAGATACATGGGCTTATACAACAATACGGCGGAAACAGAACGTCTCCTTACAGAAAATTATGAACGCTACTACCGCCTGGCATTTAAGCTGATGCGAAACCAGGATGATGCCCTGGATGTAGTCCAGGAAAGCGCCTATCGGGCAATTAAGGACTGCAAAGGGGTCAGAAATAAAGACTACCTGTCCACATGGATTTACCGGATCGTGGTCAACACAAGCCTGGATATGCTGCGCAGGAAAAAGAAAGAAACACCCACAGAAGAAATGCCGTAGACTCCCACAGAGGACCATTACCAGGACCTGGACTTAAAACAGATGATAAACCGGCTGGATGACAAAAGCAGGACCGTCATCATACTGCGGTATTTTGAGGATCTTAAATTAGAAGATATTGCTGATATAGTAGGTGAAAATCTCAATACAGTAAAGGCCAGGCTTTACCGTACCCTGAAAAAACTAAGGCTGGAACTGGAGCCAATGCCCTTGGGCGCAAACCAGAACCATTTTTCAGAAAGGAGCCATGCTCATGAAACAGGAAGAAAACAGACCGATGGATAAGCTGAAATCAGATTATGAAAGCATACCGGTTCCAACGGAAGCAAAGGAACGCATGCTTGCGGGCATTGCCCAGGCAAAAAAAGAACAGAAAGGTGTGATTATCATGAAATTCGCAAAAAAAACAGGCGGGGCCGCTGCCGCTGCCATGATTGCCATTACCGTGCTGGTCAACGCCACTCCGGCCCTTGCCAATGCCATGGAACAGATTCCGGTCATTGGATCCATTGCAAAGGTGGTAACCTTCCGCACCTATGAAGATAAAAAAGATAATTTTGAGGCAGATATCAAGGTTCCCCAGGTGACGATTGAAGGGACCGAGGGCGCCCAGGTACCGGCCAACAAATCCATAGAGGATTACGGCAATGAGCTTATCGCCATGTACGAGGAAGAATTGTCCAGGGACAACGGAGAGGGGCACTATGGCCTGGATTCACAGTATGAAGTGGTGACAGACAACAGCAAATACCTGTCCATCCGCATTGATACCACCCTTACCATGGCCAGCGGCACTCAGTTTGTCAAGGTATTTACCATAGATAAGGTTACCGGCAGCATCATCTCCTTAAAAGACCTGTTCCATGACCGTCCGGAAATGCTGGAGGCCGTCAGCGATAATATAAAGAGCCAGATGGCCCAACAGATGGCAAAGGATGACTCTGTGGTGTACTTCTACCAATCCGATATGCCGGATGAGGATTTCAAGGGACTAACAGGCGATGAAAGTTATTACTTCAATGAAAACGGCGAACTTGTGATTACCTTTAATGAATATGATGTGGCGCCGGGATACATGGGTGCCGTACAATTCACCATTCCCGGTTCCGTTACAGGTACATTTTAAATACCGAATCCTGCTAAATACCCAATCCTGCCATGCATATTTTCCATCCCCGCCTTCCATACTAATCCTGAGGTGATGAATATGATAGAGCGAGATGAACTTCCCATTGGATTTACCATGGAGCTGGCCATGAATCCCGAAGCCATGAGCCGTTTCTCCGGTCTTACGGAGCCGGAGCAGAAACAGGTGGTAAACAGGGCCAGAAACATAATGAGCCATGAGGAAATGCGCAACTACGTGGAAAATATGTTTACGGAAGGATGATGGCACATGGACAGAATACAGACACCCGGAAAGCAGGATCCCGGCAGACAGGAACCCCTGGAACTTCCAGGAAGAAACAGCAGCACCTATGGGGATGGAGACATTCCTGAAATAGATTTACCCGGTGCTGATAACGCCACCCATGATTTTCCTCAGGAATTTCCTGAAAACCGCATGCAGTCCTGATGAATCAGGGCTGCATTTTTCCGCGCACTTTTACCCCCTTCCTTCCCGGGCCGGCGCAGATGCCTGCAATCGTCACAGCACAAAACAGCACAATGCCCGGAGGACCGCAGATACGGCCCGCTCCGGGCATTGTGCTGGTATGTGTTCTGTTTCAGGTACAGTCCTTACGGACTGTCCTCATTGCATAAACGGAGGAGGGGGGATTTG